>Ga0134128_10001260_pt1 | contig 32930 bp, 52 predicted proteins | sample KB31754_FD_96462 | JGI IMG/M metagenome (GOLD analysis project Ga0134128, IMG submission 96462) | Terrestrial soil microbial communities with excess Nitrogen fertilizer from Kellogg Biological Station, Michigan, USA - KB3-175-4 | ecosystem: Environmental > Terrestrial > Soil > Unclassified ... | reverse complement strand
CTCTTTCTCTCACAACAGGAGATGTAAATGACGACACCGACATCAACCACGCCATCATGGTGGCAGACACAGCTCAAGAGCCTTGAGACGTGGGGAATGCTTCACTGGACCTATATCGCTGTTGCGGTTGTGGCCAATCTCGTCGGCGTGTTCGCCCACGTCTAGCCAATGGCCGACGAAACAGCCCATGTCGCAGCCAGCCGCCGCGCTCGATTGACCTTCGAGAAGCTGGCGATGTGGCTCATCATTGGCGTTCTGGTCGTTATCCTCGCCCTGTGCTTTATCGCACTCATCCCTGAAAACTGGGCCAAGGCATTGGGCGACAGGATCACGGCCATGCGCGATGACATTGTGTATTTCATCGGGCTGATCACAGCCAATCTTGGCATTTCGTTCGCGCGTGGATCGGTGTCGGAAACCGTCAATCCAACCAATCCACCGGGAGGTCAATGATGTTCACCGGAATCTGGGCATATGCCATCGGAGGTCTAGCGTTATTTATCGCCGGCACAGCAACAGGCGGCTACGCCGTCTCGGTCTACAAGAATAGCCAGATCAACGGCATGAAGGCGGAACAGGCGCTTGAGGATAAGGCCAGAGCGAATGCCGAGTTGAAACAGTTTCAGGACATCTCCAGACAGATCAATACCGCAGCTCAGGACTTTCTCAAGAACCAGACCAACTTCGGAACGCAGATCGACACCATCACGAAGGACTTGAAAGATGTTCAAGTTAAGACGCCTCTGCCTGCCAATTGTAAGCCTGGCGCTGCTAGGATGCACAACCTCGCCGCAGCCATCGCCGCCGCAAATACCCGCGCTGGATACTAGGCTTGCCGAGGATTGCCCAAAGCTATCGACGCCGGATGCAGACTATGATTCCTGGCTCGTATGGACAGTGAATGTCCTGCGCGTCTATGGCGATTGCGCTGCCCGTCATCACGCGACAGTTCAGGCATGGCCAAAGCCGCAGCCTGACAAGTCAAAATAGGCTCTATGTAAAATGGGGCTCAACGAAGTTGCCAGCGGGGGCTGGGAGATTGCAAAAAGACTTATTCCGCCAGTCGATGGAGACAAATGGGCACGATTTCGTTATGACTTAACGATCTCCATATGCGTTTTTATTGGAGGTGCAGCCTTGATATTCCATATTGCCTGGATCTGCGGTTGGCTCGCATTCATGGGGCTGACGCCTCCATTCGCCTATGCGGAGGAAGTCAGAAACGGCCAGCATATCCTCATGGATGTTCAGCGCAGCGAACTGGACGTTCGCATCCAGAATGCCAAGAAGCAGGTCTGTCTTTCCATAGCAGCCAAGAATCAGAGTGCCTTGGATGCGTGGGCCAGAAACCTTGAATCCCTGAAGCAGCAATACCGCGATCAGCTCGGCCATGAGCCGAATGTCATGGGCTGCGAGGAACTAATCATCGGCGCAAGCGTTCAACAGTGAAGGGGAATTGTCATGGGCATATTGATTTCGTTGCTGGTAGTTGGCCTGATCTTCGCCATCATCTGGTGGGCGATTACGCAGGTTTCCCGTTCCTGAGCCTTTCTCATGGGTGATCCGCGTGGTCTTTGCGATCATCGTCTGCGTGGTTCTGATCAGCTTCCTGACCGGGGGCGGACTTGGAGGAATAGGCGATTTCAGGCTCGGTAAGTTCTGCTGAGTGTCCAGAAGAACCACAGCCCCAAAGCCGCAAACACCACGGCAAGAAGCAGGAGATGGGCTGCGAACGCAGGCCTTTCACTCTGCCATCCCATAGCACCAAGATCACAGATCAATGCGAGGGCCAGAAAGCCTGCTGTGCAGGTAAGTTTGTCTAGACGGGTCATCGTGTGTTCTTCCTTATTCAGCTTTCTCGTGGATCATACCAACCCTGCTTTCGCATAAATTCGTCTATCCATTTAGCCGCATACTCGATTTGCTGTTGGCGTTTTGGCGTCATCGGGTGACCGCCGTTACCACCGCAGTCTGGGCATTTTGTTTCGTCAAAATATTTCTGCCCCTCGCTGGACAGCCTCTCAAAAGAAATCCACTCAGTGGTTCCTTTGCCGCTACACCGCGCACAGTTACCCCTCTTGTCGCGTTTCAATGTTCGCTCCTACTTCGGTGTTTCAGGCGCATCTGCAATGCGTATCATTGCCCTGAGCGCCAGTGCAGGCCACCCCAACAGTTTGCCGCCTGAGCGAAGATGCTTGGCAGTCTCAGCCTGCATCCTGGAAGCTTCAACCTCCTGGGCGAGGATTTCCCGGCATCGCTGTTCTGTCTTGTCCATTAACGGCGCACCATCGGCAGACTATCGAACCAACGTCTCGCCCGAGCGGCATCATCAGCCCTGCGCGCTGCGATCTGCGCCAGCCATATTTCAACGCCTTTTGAGCTGTCAGGGCTTGATACAATTCCTTGGGTCATGGCGGTCAATGTCCGAGGAACTGCCTCGGCTCCTACTTCTTCGTTTCTCGTTCAACGGTCTTGCCGCACGATACACATACATCGCGGACGTAAGTGCGCGGCTTCGATGCTTCAATCTGGTCGCACACACTGTCAACCAGTGGCGCTGCCGTCCGCAGAATGGTGGGAGCACCAAGATCGTATCGAGGCTCAAACCGACAGCCGCCGCGCCACATTCCTATCCGTCCGCAATGCGTTCCCACTTCGGCTCCTATGTCTTAGTCTCTGGCGCGTCGCCGTCTGGATAAAACCAAACGATGTCCCGCGTGCAGTCAAACTCAAAGCACGCTGGGAACCTTTCCACAAATTCTCTGATCGCCGGTTCCTCCGCCATCTGTTGGCCGGTGAGATACTGCCGGTTGCCACTCACGAGAAATGGGATTTCAAACGTGCGCGACATCTTGGCTCCTCAGTTGACCGTTACGAGAACGTGCGCCGATAGTGTTTCCATCATCTTCCGGCATTCCTTGGTGCATTCATCGCAATGCTTATGATCGTACCGCTCTTGCTTTGTCAGCTTGTTAGGCTTGCGACAGTCTGGACACATTTGGTCGCGTTCCATGGCTGGCTCCTAATCTTTCATTTCCGGTTCTTCTTGTTCCAACCAGTCGGTCCAAATGTCCACGCAGTTGTCGCACAGCATCTTTCCCATGAAGTCGCCGTAGTTCCAGCAGAACATTCCTTTCGTGATCGACTTGCCGCATTCTTGGCAGATACTCTCGTCCACGTCTCGGCTCCTCTACTTTGCTCTCTCGGCACGCTTGCGGAACTCGTAGATTGCAGAGCGAAGCGCAACAAATCGTTCCGCCAATGCCTCTTGCTCGCCAACGCCGATTTTTGTGGAGATACGAACGTCAGCGGCGCTCATATAGCTCTCGGCAGCGGTCGCAAGATATTCCCCGAACTCGATTGCGTAGTCCTTAGCATCTCTTGGTATGATTCCTTGGGTCATGTGCGTCATTATCCTAGGAAATGTCCCGGCTCCCGTCTTTCCAATTCTAGTTTATGTCTATGTCTCCAATGCAGAACTCACATGGCACCCAGCAATGGTCATTGTCGCAATCTTCCGTCTTGCTGTCTGGACAGAGCGTGGCGTGGTTGTCGATTAGGCGCGGTCCTTTGCAGCGAGCGTCATGTGAGCAGAATTTTAGTTCAGGCATGGTCTATTCCAAGTTCGCGTCTGGCTTGCGCGTAATACTTATTGCGGATGTCAGGCAATAGGCCGTCCCAGATTATGTCAGCGGCAAGGCCGTTCGGTAGCCTTGCATTCGGTCCACGCATCTTGCGGAAGTAAAGCTCCTGCGCGCGGTCAACGATGTCTCGCGGCTTCCAGTCAATCATGTTCTCGGCTCCTACGTCTTAGCTTCTAGTTCGCGTCCGGCCTTCCAAGCCCGAAGCATCGCGGCCAAGGCCGCTGATAGCTCCGGCGGAAGTTCGCTGTCGATTTCCATCCAGCGGTTGCCGAGCATTGCGATGTAGTCCTGCGGACCGCCGCGCTCTTTGACTTCCTCGGCCAGGATCGCGCGCATGGCCATCTCGTCATAGTCGGCTGGTGGTGCGCCTTCGCACGTCCCGCATGTGCAGAGTGCAGGCGGCCCGTAAAGAACGTGTCCGCATTGCATCTGCTCCGCTGTTGGCTCGGTCATGGCTCGGCTCCCTCCTTTATCCGACTTTCTCGACATGTTCCAAGTCGCTCGTGTCCTCACTCTCGTTCACGATGCGACCTTCGTCGCGAGCGGTCTTGATCGCCGACGCCTCGTCGGGAGCTTCAACCTCGTAGGTCCGCTCAACCGTGAAATTGTAGATCACATGCCACTTCGCCATTGGCTCGGCTCCTTTCATAGATGCAAAAAACCTGCGCGCCACAAAAGTAGCGCTATGCTTGTAGCGCCTATCCAAAGCCATATGACGCGCTGCATCCTCGGCTCCTTTATCCCAGATTCTCGTTGAGCAGCGCGTCGATCCGCGCCAGCCAATCAGGATGATCGCCCAAGCACTCCCCGTCATGCTCACGCAAGAAGCGGAGCAGCGCAGCGGCACGCCAAGCGAAATCCTTGATTGTGTCACGTTGCCGGAAAGCTCGCTCGGCCATGTCGAGAGCCTTGAGCGTCACGTCCACCTTGTCATCGTCCATGCACGGCGCTCCCTATCTTACGATTCTGGTTTGAGGATAAAGCAGGCAATGTGCCGTCCGGTGCCTTTGCCCTCGGATCCATCCTCAGTCGCCAACCAGCGCACGTCGCGAAGGTTGCGCACCTCAGTACCAATGGCTTCGAGGAGCATCAGCACCCACTTGTCCACCGGGTAGACTAGCACCACGGTCTTGCCCTTTTTGAACTCGATGATCGCCTTGCGCACCCAAGCGGTCGGTCCCTTCTTCTTGCCCTGATGAATGATCGAGCCGAAGGGCGGGTTGACGTAGTTCGAGGATCCCCACTCGCACGTCAGGCCGTCGAAGCCTTCGGGCAATGGGTAGGGGCAAGGATCGAAGTCGAAGTGGAACTCGGCGTCCAGTTCGGCATAGAGCGCAGGCGGCGTCAGCCAGTAGTGCTTGCCGTCGTCGCCGTTGCCGATGTGGAATTTGTTCTCGCGCGGAGCAAGCTGCGATTGATGCGTCAACTCACGCGGCAGGCCATCTATGAGTGCAAGCTGTTCCACAAATTCTCCTAATTGATTGCGCCGTCTATGGCCGTTCGGTTACATCCGGCTACCGAATGCGATAGATATAAACAATTCCCGAAACTAGTTTCGCTTCATGTCGGCGCTTAATGCTCCGTTATTTGGGTTTATCAGCAAGGAAACAGACAACTTGGGGGCCACGTTTTCTCGCGGGCCACCAAGTATCACCGTCGCTACATTGCGGTCCAACCTGTGTCACGGTTACTGCTCGCGCCTCTCTCCATGCGCGGTCTGTGTCTTGCCAACCAGCCCATAGGAACGCGCCGCCGCCGAGAATTATGCCGACTGCGAAGCCTTGTAGCCGCAAATCAAAGCGCTCTCGTTTGTCCACGTCCCGGCTCCTCTTATTTCTTTTCCCATTTCAGCTTGCCGCAATGCTTGCAGCGCCGGTCGTACACTTCGACCTTGCATCGCTCGCACCACCAGCTCTCAAATTTCCTAGCCATCATCGGCTCCTCTACTTAAGTCTCTTGTCGCGCAGATACAGGAACAGGGTTTGCGTGCTGATCTTGAGGGCTTCCGCGACCTCTTTAGTCTGAATCATATTCTGGCCTTCCTGACGGACCGAACTCGGCTTGGAGAAGTTCCCGGTCCATGCCGAACATCCAGCACATTTCGTCGTCGGACGAGTAGCGGCGGGACAGCCAAGCGGCCTTGAGGTGCTGGGCGGCCCCGATGCTCTTGGTCTGCCGTGGGCGCTGCGTGGCCTCCACAGCCTCAGGGCTGGCGATAAACGCCCGTAGCTCGTCGTCCAGCACGAACCACTCGCCCCGTGCCCTGACCTTTAAATGGGCGAAGCGTTGATGGATTGCGCGCTCGGTTTCCCTGCCGCCGTCAATGAGGGCAAGAATGGTGATCTTCTCAGGACACCCGCACTGGAAGTTGCGAATACGCTCCAATGGTTCCGAGGCGTGCCCGATCTTGATTTGGGGCGAGTTCCCGTACTGGATGAAATAGACGCTCATGGCTTGGCCCTAGCGGTGGCGCGGTTCTGTAGCTTGTTGCGGCGCAGCGTCACGAGGGACAGCTTTAGCCGCAGCCGCGCAATTTCCTTATCCAGCTTTTCGAGCAGCACCCGCTCCGGTGCCGTCATCTGCCGCTCCCAATTCCGCCTAGCCACTCAAAAGCCTCACATGAATCATGTGATAGTCTTATACGACCAATTGACCGAATCGGTCAAGCGTGCTATACAATCGGAATGGAAGACGAATACAAATTCGATCACGGTCACTGCCATGCAGCAATTGATAGGCTGAAGGCGAAGCTGGACCAATGCGGGCTGGAGCTTGAGGAGGCGGCGAACTTGCTGCGTCCGACCTATCCGTCCGTCTCCAAGCTATTCACACAAGCGGCGAAGGTCGCCCGCGAACACTGATTGAGGCCCAATATGACCCTATTCGCATTCCTTGCCCCAATGCCCGCCCCGAAGGCGGAAGCGCCAGCACTACCCGAGTTTAAGCCGCGCTCTTGGTATAGACCGGACAGGCTCGACGCCCGCCCGGTCACATGGTCACTTCGCAATCATCCGGAGGAATGGGTGTGGGGCAACACGCGGCGCTTTACGATCATCCATAAGCCAAGCAAACACGAGTTTTGGGTGTCATTGGGTTCGTACCACCTTTGGCGCGCGGACTGTTCCTGCAGGACGACTGAAGGAAAATTTCAGTTCGGGCAAACGTTCGCTTTCGCGCGCGCTTTCCGCTGGTGGCGTCGAAACTACGGAACTCCCCGCGTTGACGAGCAGTTCGCTTCCCACTTCATCCACTAGAGGCCGGAAATGGCAGAGCAACCCAACCCGGATGACTTTACGAAGGACGAGAAGCCTGGGGAATACGGCATACGCTTTCGTGTGAAGGGCGAAATCAGACTGACCATCAAGGCCGAGAGCAAGGAAGACGCCAAGGCTCAGGCTGAGGCAATGCTAGAGGATGAAGACTTTGGCTTAGAGCTGGATGAGGTTGACGAAGTCCGCGTTGACTACGTCTACAAGACGCCAGCGATGTTCCGCGTCATGCGCGAAGGTAAGGTGATGCAGGTCAGCCGTCTTGAACCGGGTGACGTTGCACGCGCGCCGAACGAGTATGGTTTCTGAAACGAAAGATTGAGGCCCGCAATGACCAAGACGCTCGTCGCGCCGACCAAGCGCATGATTGCGCGGATCGAAAAGCTCAAGGCGGAGATCGGCAAGAAGCGCGACGACCTGCGCGAACTGACCTCCGAATTGGAGCAGATTTGTGAGAACTGCGACGAGGCAGTCATAAATATGGAAGCCGCGTCTGACTCGCTTTCCCAACTTATCTAATAGAGGCCGCCGTGACAATCCAGACCGGAAAGCCATTTGAGGATTACCTGATTGAACTTGGCGCACGGGCGCTTTGTAAGATGCACGTCGATCATCACTCGCCTGATGACCTGCAAATGGTTTTCGAGTGCGAAGCTGACTATGACGGTCGCCGGAAGCGGAAATATGGAGACCCGTACTGGATGAAATACCGAGCGGATGCCAAGTGCGTGCTCGATGCAATGTTTGGTCGCGTCACAGTTTCCCAAGAGTCGAAATAGAGGCCACTACTTCGGCCAGGGCCGTGACTGCATCCTCCGCTTCGGCCAGCAATAAGCCCGTCTCGTTTTCCCGCTGGCCAGCCGCTTCACCTTAGCAATTCGGTGTTTTGAACTTCCAGCTGTGGTGGCCTTGGTGCCGTTGGTTATGATGGCATGGCAAGCCTTATGGCTATAAGCGCAGTTCTGAGGATCATCAGCACCACCTAACGCTATTTCTGTAATATGCTCGCGTTCAGCGCGGTCTTCAGGGGTAAAAGGAACTGCACATCGGTAACATGGTATACGTTGCCCGCAGTGCAAAAGCGTTAAAATGACTTCCCATTCGGAGAACCGCCTTCTAGGCATAGTTCCATGTCTTGCGATGGACTATTTTCCATATAGCGGCTCGGCAAACCTTATATTCCTTGGCTAAATCCTTCTGTAATTCTCCGTCCTCTACCCGTAGTCGGATCTGCTGAACCTGCTTTTTCGTAAAGCGTTTTGCGAAGCGTCCTTTCTGCGTCGCATCCGTCATATTTGCCTGATGGTCGCCAAGAAATAAATGGCTTGGATTTACGCAGGGCGGATTATCGCATTTATGCAGCACATCGGTGTTTGGAGGTATTCTGCCGATGAATAATTCGTAAGCAAATCTATGTGCATACATTCTGACTTGGTGCCTAGAACAAAATCCGTATCGATGTTTGCAAAAGCCTGTCCACTCCCAGCAGGCATCTGCCCCAGGTAACCGATAGACATTAGACTCGAAATAATCTTTCGCAGGGAGCGGTATCATGTCTAGTGGGTGCGGCTTTCCGCATATCTGGCGTCCGTCTGGAATTGCTTGAATTGGCGTTTCAGGACTTCCCAGCGATTTGCGGCCCTAGGGTCAGTATTAAATTCGGAACGCGACTCCACTTGGCACCGCTTGCGAACTTCCTGCGCTGCGCCGGCAGGCGTGTAAGTTATTCCGGCATCGCCAAAAAGGAACTCCAAGAAAGCTGGATCATTGCATAAGATCGCAGCCTGAGCACTTGGCTGCAGGCTGTCGAACTGGCGGCGCTTCTTCTCGGTTTCATCTGGTTGGTCTTTTGGCCGATCCTTTGGTGCCAGCGCAATCCCAACCCACCGTGATTCGCTTGGAAGCGGAAACCCGCCCAGCGCCTTCATGGCCGCATCGGCTTCCTCAATGGGCACTTCGAGGACGAGTTGGAGAACCGATCTGGTCTTGACCGGGCGGGCATCAACGAATGTGGCAAGGACGGCGCTCATACCTGCTGGGCTCCGATTTTATTTGCAGCCTCGTTGTCAACCGCCTCGGCAATCGGCTTTAGCGTCTCGTTCTTGAACTTTTCAAGTGTCCGCTGCTCGGACGGCTGCAGCTTTTTCCACCATGTCGCCAGAACGTAGGAACCGCCTTCCGCCGCTTCCATGCCTTCGGCCTTGAAGTGCTCCCTGCGGCTTAGACCAGCATCCATGGATGATTCGACGGATACCGGTTCCTTGTGGCCGGAGGCAGCGTTTCCATCATCGTCCTCATTGTCCGCCACAAGCCCAACCAAGGCCATGAGCGAGTATCGACGAGAATAGGTCAGAGCGCTGCCAAGCCCCTGTGGGTCGTCCTTAACCGGTTTGACGGGGTAATGGCAGGAAATCCATTGGCCGCTGGAATGAAGCAGGACGCTCTCTAGAACAATGCCGTTTTCCGATGTGTCCATAAGCTGAACAACCGACAATCCGTTGGACGTTAGAGGCCCTCGGCAGGCATCCCAGCAAGCCGGCAAATCAGCATAAGAACTGCGGTAGAAAGGATTTTTCGCTGATTTTGTCGCGCTTTCTATTTTAGCCTGCGCTTTTGAAAGTGCGGCCGCTAATTCATTTATTTGCTCAGATTTTTCCACTTTGTATCCTCCGAAAATGCCAGCCACGTTTCATGTTTTCCGAATGTGAAACTGCTTCCATGTGCGCTGGGTTTACGCACATACGAATTCTGCATTTGTGATCTATTTCCAAGCCGTCTGGGATTGGCCCATAGGCGTGCTCGAACGCGGCTCTATGGCCGTATACATAACCGCCGCGCCTCTGTGGATTTCCGATCATAGCGTATCCGCCGACTGAAAGCGCGCCACTCCATAGCCAGCACCCGCTATTCGGATCACGCACGATGAACTTTTCCATGCGCTCCAAGACCGGCCTTGGCTTGGGGCCAGTTTTCACCGCCCCTCCTTGCCGACGCATGGCCCGCGATAATTGCGTTCCAGCTCGCGCTCATGATCGGCTTTCGCCTCTTCATCGGCGCGGCAATCCGGGCAGACAGGTTGGCCAGGAGTGATCTCGTGGCCGCAAGGATAGACATCGCTTGGCTTGTTTAGATGTGAGGTCCAGCTTTGAACGGCAGACCATAAATCTGTGCGGGCCTGCGTCTCACTCCGAAGCGGCTTGCGTAGATATGGCGATACCGTGCGCTCCTGCGCCTTGATTTCGTTGGCAATGGCTTCTTGCCGGTCAGCCATGCGGTCCTCCCATTCGAGTTTTGTCATAGTGCGAAATACCCCATTAAGCAGAGTCCGAAGATCGACAGCAGAGCTATGGTGTCTATGATCCAGGCGCGCATGTCATACCATCCATTGGCCAAATCCAGTCGCGCTCTATGTCCTCCAGTTCGACCGGATAGACTTCCTCTTCGGCTTTGCCATCCCCGCCACACTTGCGACAAGGAGTGTTGTCATAAACTTCGCCAAGTCCGTTGCACTCGTCGCATTTCACGAACCATGTCTCCGATTTGCTCACGCTGCCTCGCAGGCTTCCGCGAAGTTGGCGCAACGTGTCAGACCATTGTGCGGAATGAAACGATAGAAGGTACCAGTTGCATTCTTGAGGACGTATTGGTCGGGAAGCCAGTTCTTTGGCGTGGGAACTGCCAAGACAACCTCAAGAGACATAAAGCCTACTTTTACCGTCTGGCCTGCTTCCCACTTCTGGCTGGTTCTGCGGATCATTGGCGTCCTCCGTTGTTGAAACGAATATACCCCTCCGGTTGACGAAATCAAGGGGGTTGACGAAATTATTTTGAGGGCGTACAAATTATTTTATGGATCGCCCCTACACCTATCGTATCCGCTCTGAACTTGGCCCCAAGATACGGGCTATGAAGGAAGGCGATATTTTATTGCTCTCTGGCTATGCTGCGGGCTCGGTCAAATCTGTGGTCTGCCGCCATAAACTGACGAAGCCCAAGGGCGTCCTGCGATTCAAGACCCATAAAACAAGCGCAGGCATCATCGTAACGCGGTTCGATGACGGTAAACGGACTTATCAGCGGAGGAAGCCCAATGGACTTATTTGACGCCGCCCTGTCCCGCGAAGCTCGCGATGCAGGTCTTGCTCTAGTTGGCTACAATGCCGCTGACTTCATCCCGCTTGGGCTGATGATGATCGGCAGACTGGCTCCCGGCTTCTACACCGGTGAGGACGTGCGACGCCAACTGAACGCTGGGGGTGTCTATCCCCATGACGCCCACGCCTATGGCGCACTGATCAACGTTGCCGTCAGGCGTGGCCTTCTCAAAGCAACAGGTCGATGGGTGCCGATGACGGCGATCTCCAGCCATGCCCGCAAGACGGCGGAATATGAGAAGGTGAGCCAGTGACCAAAATGCAAATTCTCATGCAAATTAATGAGAACATCGAGCGCGAATTGGCCAAATTGCCAAGAATAGACGGCCCCCGTCATTCCGATGATGTCGATGCTTTCATAGCGACTATCCGGGAACTGAATGCGCCGCTATGGCGCGAATATGAGCAAGCCGATGGTCGTTGACCGATTCGGCAATCCTGTTCGAATTGGCTGGTCGGCCCACCATATCCTATGGATTCGCGCTGCGATGAGCCTGGAGAAGGCAGAGCGCCATCAGGCCTATCGGGACATAGCCGAGCTTACGGGCCGCTCCTATCGCTCTGTATGGCAGCTTTCGTGCATGCTTGAGCGCGACGACAATATCCGCCGGCGCCGGGAGTTGATCACAAGTTGTTCGAAGGAATGGCTTGCGCGTCAGGCCGCAGAATGATTATGCTCCGAATACGCAAACGGCCCGCTTTTGCGAGCGAGCCGTTGGCACCGATGTGTAGGGCATCGGGGATTGGTACCAAGGCAAAATCTAAGCCTAGCGGTTCCGAAACTCAAGACCCCCACCCGTCGGCCCATAGGGCCTCAATTGCCCCCCGTCGAGGCTGCGGTTTCGTCCGCTGTCGGATTTCGGGTGGCCCGACATTTTCACCAAAGAGAGGTTGCACCTCACTCTGGCCTTGTCGCTGGCGCGGCTTGGCCGGACACCGCCAAACGAACGGGGATAATAGGTACAGTATGACCGCCTAGCCTTATCCACAGGCCCCTAGCGCCAATTTTTATTCGATCCTTGAGGGTGTTTTTACGTCTTTTTTAGGGAAAGCAGGGGAAGAAAAGATGCTTGGAATGAAGGACTTACTGAGTGAGTTGCCCCTTCCCAAGCAAACCGGTTTTGAAACCTGGTATTCTCTCTACAAGCGAAAATGCGGAAAACTCGACGCTCAAAAAGCCTATCAACAGGCTCTCTCGAAAGGCGCCACCCATGCTGAGCTTTTGGCAGGTCTTACTCGTTTCAATCAGCTTCTTGCTGATCGGGGTACGGATCGGACGTTCATACCGCATCCGGGAACATGGCTCAGACAGGGACGATGGGCCGATGATGAAGGCAATGGCTCAGGCGCAGCAGAACCAAGAGCTTTGGTATGCGCAAAGCCAATTATCACAGGATGCGCTCAGGAAATTGTACGGCGAATCACTTCAGGGAATTTCTCGGCCTATTTCAGCGGCTGCCAGTTCACAGAAACCACCGTCATAGCCCCTTCCCAAGCTCGCGCTGACTACATCATCAACAAATTCCGCCATCGCATTCCTGATCTGATCGTGGAGGTCGCCAATGCCAATACCGACAGAAGCTAGAGCTACTCTCGACACCCTTTCCGATGGTCTCACTCCCGAACAATACAGAGAGGTGATCTGGTTCCTGCGCGAGCCTGTCAAAATACGGTCACGCGGAAATTGGCCCATGAGACGCGCAATCCATCTTTCCATTGTTCCAAATCAGGCGTAACTTGCATCATGAGCGACAAACAGCTTGTCAAACTCATTGAACTAGTTGCCCTCCTGGAGATACGCATCATGTCCCTCGAAACTCAGCTCAAAACTTCTGTGGATAACAACACGACAGCAGTCAACAATCTTGTCGCAGCCGTTGGGACGCCTGTTCCCAGCACCCCGGACACGGCGGTCCAGGCAGCGATCACTCAGATCGACGCCAACACAGCAGCAGCAGTTGCAGCCACGCCGGCGCCAGCACCGACTGCATAAGCAATTCTGCATATCATGGCAGCGACCAAACGCAACGCGATGCACATCCAAAAAACTCGCGATGCAGCCAGGGCTACTCAGCTCATGAATCGCTTGCAAAAACATGGGTTTGGCGAAGTTGACATGAAACCTAGCCAAGTCAAAGCCTTAGAGATTGTCCTGAAGAAGATTCAGCCTGATCTGAGCGCAGTCACATTAGGCAACGATCCCGAGTCAGGTCCGCTTGTCGTCAAGTGGGAATCCTGATGGCCGATTACGCTGAAATAATTAAACGCCAAAGCGACAAACAGAAGCGCCCATCCGAGTGCTGCTGTTTGAACTTTGGATGCGAGAATCCAGAGTTTTGCGATAAGTTCGGTTGGCCATGCGGCGATCCGACCGCGCCTTGTGGTAAAGCGTTTGCCGCGCGCATGAAAGAGATTGGCGAATCCTGATGAACAAGCGCTATCGACCTCCCAAAGTCGCCATCACGACAGCAATGCTCATGGCAGCAAATACCGTGCTTGAGCGCATTGAGGAAATTGAGGAAGTCACTGGCAATCCCGTTGGCGACGCCACGATGGTTGCTAAGATATTCACAGCCATGTGGGATGCCTATTGGTGCGAAATTCACGCCACTGCTGAGAAAAAACATGCGACGCCAGCCATCGTCATGTCCAAATCAACGCTTGTCCTACCGAGAACGAACTGATGGACAACATCGCCCTTGGCCAAGCCCTTCAAGGCAAGTCAGGTTCAGGCCAATCGGCATGGGTCAATCCTTCACAGGCGATCAATCTCGGCTTTGGCGCTGCTTCATTCCTTCCCATGGTCGGCCAGGCAGCCTCACTTGGTTCTGCCCTCTACGGAGGCATTAGAGGCTCACAAGGCCTAACATCGCAGGTTCCCAATGGTGTGGGCGGCATGATCAATCCGGAGAACCCAGGGCTTCTACAGCAGGCAGGCAACTGGCTTGGGTCACAGTTCGCCAGCAATCCTCAACTCCCAGCCTCAGCCGGCACGCAAGGCAATCCACAGGTTTCTTCATCTGGTATGCAGGGCGCAACGCAATCGACCCAGCCATATACAGTCGGAGGCCAGACCTACAATCTGAACTTCGATCCGTCGATGCTCACATCGGCCCTCAATAATCTCAACCGCCTTCCAAGCCTGAACTTCACGACAGCAGGCCAGTCATCTTCTCCTGGCCAATGGTCACAGAATGGGGTTGCCCAGAGCCGTGTCGGCTATGCGCCTGGAGCTGATTTCATGAGCGGATTTGGTGGCCAATCCGGCTATGAAAGCGGTGGAGGCCAATTGGGCCTCAGGATCAGTGCAAGATGATGGCTGCAGCGCTATTTCTTATTGCGATTATCACGATTGCCGTCATAGTCGGCATCGGTCTTGCAAAGACGGGGAAATAGCATGCCCTCAACATCACCAGCCCAAGCCAAGCTCATGGCCATTGCAGCCCATACTCCGGGCGGTTATGGCGGTGTTCCTCAAAGCGTTGGCAAGGACTTTCATTCGGCAGACAAGAAACAGCAGAAGTACAAGTACGCCGGTAAGCCTGATCCCAAGAAGCTGGGGAAGATGTTGCGGTCATAGTCTGTATACGCGTATACAGTTCTAATGGGCCCTCCGAAGTGCAAGACCTGTGGCAAGACCGAGTGGCGGCATATCTGCACAGCCATGTTCGAAAAACGTATTGAAGAATTGACGCTCCGGCACAACGAGCAGGTCGCCAAGCGCAAGGAATATCTCAAGCTCAAAGCCCGCGAGCGCAGGGCGCGGCAGAAGGCAGCTAAGTCTGCCTAGCGTCACAATTCCATACAAGCCAAGACGGCAATTCCTGCCATATCATGCGACAGATAAGCGCTTTACGGTATCTGTGTGCCACAGAAGGGCTGGGAAAAGTGTCGCTAGAATCAACAGGTTAATAAAAGCAGCCTGCACGCTGGAACGTCGCTTTCCGCATGGCCGCTTTGCCTATATCGCTCCTTATCGCAACCAGTCCAAAAAAATCGCATGGCCCTATCTCCTGCACTACTGCAGCGATCTCATCGAAGCCGGCGGCAAGATCAACCAACAAGAACTGACCATCACGATGCCTCGCACCGAGGCGACGATTGAACTCTATGGCTCAGACAACCAGGAAAGTCTTCGCGGCAACTATTTCGACGGGGTGGTCACGGATGAAGCGCAAGGCATTCCACGTTCAGTCCTGTCCCAAGTCATCCTCCCCTGCTTGGCCGACTATCAGGGCTGGCTGGATTGTGCAGGTACACCAAGAGGGTGGGAGAATCTCCTGGGCGAACTGGTCAAGATGGCTAGAGAAGACCCGGCCAATTGGTATCTTCATATTCTCAAGGCCAGCCAGTCGGGCATCCTAAGCGAATCCGAGCTCACCATGCAGCGCTCGATCATGAGCGAGAACGAATATGAGGCCGAATATGAGTGCAATTTCGATGCGGCGATTACGGGCGCGGTCTATGGCAAGTGGATTGCTGAGGCGGACAGGGATGGTCGTCTCTTTGCGTTTATGGAGCTGGCGGATTTGCCGGTTCATACGGCTTGGGATCTGGGTTTCGATGATTCCACGGCGATCTGGTGGTTCCAGATTCTGAAAGGCGAGATTCACGTCATCGACTATTACGAGAACAACGGACAGGATATTGCCCATTATTGCGAAGTGCTTCATACTAGAGCCCGCGAGCGCTCCATCCGCTACGGAAAGCACTACGTCCCACATGATGCGGCCCAGAAGTTGCTGGCCGCTGGGGGAAGGTCCATCGTCCAACAGGCGTATGGCCTAGGTGTGACAATGCATGTGGTCCCCGCGACCACCCAGCAGAATGGCATCGAAGCAGCCCGAAAGACCTTGGAACGGACTTGGTTCGATTCCACACGCTGCGAGATGGGGCTTAATGCGCTTCGGCACTACCAGTTCGAGTTCGACGCCGACCGGAAAGCCTATCGCTCCGTTCCCCGCCATGACTGGTCTTCGCATGGCGCAGACGCCTTTGAAATCATTGGCCAAGTCTGGCAAGTCCCCATCGAGCCGCCCAAACCGGAAAAGCCGCGCTTCCTCCACGAAGCCAAAGCCTCAGAGCTGTTCTGGCCCGAAAAGCGGCAGAACCAGATCACGCGCATTTAGCGACCTGATGGAGCAATTCCGGGCCAAAGGCTGGACCCCGGAATGAGCGGCATCGGAGAATCCGGCACCAATCTGGCCATGTCGGGTGGCGAACAGGCCACCGAGCGCCAGACAGCCGAAGGCGATAAAGACCTACGCAAGATCGCCAAATGGCTGGCTGAGATCCAACTCTATGACCGCGAAGTACGCACCTGGCAGAAGCGGGTCGAGAAGATCCAGCGCCGGTATAAGGACGAGCGCAGCGCAGCCGAGAATTCCGTGGCACGCTACAATGTGCTATGGTCGATGGTTCAAACCCAGCTCCCGGCCCTTTATGCCCGCAATCCCAAGCCAGACATCCAGAGACGGTTCAAAGACGCTGACCCAGTGGGCAGAATCACTAGTCAGGTTCTCGAACGATCAGTGTCCTATTTCGTGGACACGGATCATTTTGCAGCGACTGCCCGGCAATGTGTTCTCGATTACCTTCTCGGAGGACGGGGAACCGTCTGGTGTCGTTACAGTCCGAGTTTCAAGGAAGCGCCTCTCGAAGTCACCGACGACGCGGTCGAAGGCGAAGACGAGCAATACGAGGACAAGGACGAGCCGCCCGAGGTCATCGACTTCGAGGAAGCGTTAACCGACTACGTCCATGCCGACGACTTCGGCCACAATATCTGCCGCACATGGGAAGAAGTCTATTGCGTCTGGAGGAAGGTCTATCTCAGCCGCAAGGAACTGATCAAGCGCTTCGGGGAAAAGCAGGGCAATCTTCCCCCGCTCGACTACAAGCAGAAGGATGACCGCGACAATGTCATCGACAACGGGGTCGGCAAATCCACTATCTATGAACTCTGGGACAAGGAGCGCGAGTGCGCCGTATGGTTCCACCGTGACATTCCAGAAGCGCTGGACCTCCGGGATGATCCGCTTGGTCTTGACGGATTTTTCCCCTGTCCAAAGCCTCTATTTGCCACACTCGCCAACGACAGCCTCATCCCCACCCCAGACTACATTGAATATCAGGACCAAGCCGTTGAACTGGACACGCTAACAGGGCGAATTCACTCCACCATCAAATCGCTCAAGGTGGTGGGTGCCTATGATGCATCGGCTCCTGCGATTGGACGCATTCTCAGTGAAGGCACGGAGAACGCGCTAGTCCCGGTTGAACAATGGGCATCCTTGACCGAGAAGGGCGGCTTGGCCGGCATTCTTGCCATGCTGCCTGTGGATGGCATCGCCAATGCGGTTGCCGCCATGTATCAGGCGCGTGACCAGACCAAGAACGATCTTTACGAAATCACTGGCATTGCGGACATCATTCGAGGCTCATCCGAGCCGGAGGAAACCGCATCCGCCCAGATGATCAAGTCGCAGTTCGCCACGGCGCGCATCAGCGACCGCCAGCGTGAAGTGCAACGGTTCATTCGCGGCGTTATCCGTATTCTGGTGGACATGATCTGCAACAAGTTCCAGATCGACACCATCAAGACGATTTCCGGCATCCGGTTGTTCACCAACGCCGAGAAGATGATTTATTCGCCTGCAATGACTCCTCCTCAGGGTAGTCCTTCGGGGCAGGCGAATATGGGAGCGCAGCCTCAGCCATTCCAGGCTGCTCCCGGAGTGGCGCAACCATCCCCCATGTCCTCGCCGGTTGCGCCACCTCCGCTCCCCAAGGGCATCACGCCCGACCAGCTCGATACCATGCTGAATGACCCCAGCTGGGAGGATGTCGAAGGCCTAATCCGCAACAATGCGCTGCGTTCCTTCCGCATCGACATCGAGACGGATTCTACCATCAAGGCGGATGAGGAAAGCGAAAAGGCCTCTCGTCTGGAGTTCATCACCACGATTGGCCAGCTTGTTCAGCAGGCCGAAAGCGCCCCGCCCGAAGTCCTGCCGTTCCTGTTCCAGGTGGTGATGTTTGCAGTCCGAGCCTTCCCGGTCGGGAAAGAGCTGGAGGGCGCGATGAATTCTCTCATCCAGAAGCTGGAGAAGGCCGCGCAGAACCCACAACCCAAGCCCGATCCGGCCATGGCCAAGGTTCAGGGCGAACTGCAACTGGCGCAAGCCAAGGCGCAATCCGATGCGCAGCTATCCCAGCAGAAGATGCAGCAGGAAGCGCAACTGGAGCAGGTCAAGGTCCAGGCCGACCAGCAGATACAGGCCGCCAAGGTGCAAGCCGATCAGGCCAAGAACGCGTCAGACGCCCAGCAGGCACTCATCACATCCCAGCATGAGAATGAGCTGGAAGCCGCGCGGCTGCAGATGGAAGAACGCAGCGCCCTCGCCAAGATCCAGATGGAAGGCGACATCCGGCTCAAGATTGCCCACATCCAAGCCGCTGCTTCCATCGAAGTGGCTCGCATATCCGCAAAAATTGACGCAGGCGATCAGGCAGAAGCCCGCGAAGCATCAGGAGAATAGAATATGACCGACATCATTATAGGCCCTGGCGATTCACCCACAGCCATGGTGGTGAACTCGGACGGTTCGATCAACGTCAATACGGGCGGTGTGTCGGGCGTCACGATAGCCCAACCAACGGCTGTCTCGTCAGGCCTGACCGGCGTGGTGAACTTTCTCGGCAATCCAACGACCGGAACGTTGCTCACTTATGATGCCCCAACGCAGGTTCTGACCTCGACGCGGCTCAGCAAGGGACGGCAGGTTACGGCCATGCCGAACTCGACGGCAGAGACAACGATTGTTACGGCTATTGCGGCGACATTTACCGACTTGTATGGCGTGGTCATCACGAATTCGTCGGCGACGACCACTTATGTCACGATCAAGGATGGAACTGGAGGAACGACTGCCACGGTTCTCGCCGCTGTAGCGTCCGACACACGCGGTTATATGCTCGGAGGCGGTGATGGCCTGACAGCGGCAGCGGTGAACACCAATTGGACGGCCACTTTGTCTGCGGGCGTGGCGACCGTGACGATCACAGCGCTCTATAACAAGAACACATAATCGAATGGCTGATACTGTCGTCTTTCTCCTGAGCGGAACGACTTGGACTGTTCCAAGCGATTTCAGTTCTATGACCAGCATCGAAATCATCGGTGCTGGCGGAGCTGCGTCTGCGGCGACGGCTAATGTGCGGTCTGGCTCCGGCGGTGGCGGCGGCGCTTATTCCAAAGCGACAACTGGACTGACAAATTTTGCTGCTGGCAACAGCGTAACAATCGCAGTCGGGGCTGCCGGTGGCGGCAGCGCATCCGGCAACGACACGCTCGTCAAGGACAATACCGCTACAACCGTCTGCTTGGCGCAGGCAGGCGGCAATGGCGCCAATGTTACAGGCGGCGCAGGCGGCGCGACGACAAGGGCGGTTGGCGATGTAAAGAATGTAGGCGGGGCTGGCACAAACGGCAACGCTGCAGCCACGCGCGGCGGCGGGTCGGGTGGCGGATCAGCAGGCCCTTCCGGTATTGGTAAGCAGGCTGGCGGTCCAAATAGCACAGCTGGTGCTGGCGGCGGTGGTGGTTCCAATGGCGGAACGTCAAGTGCTGGAACCAACGGCACAGCAACAACCGGCGGTAATGGCGGTAATGGAACATCAGGCTCTGGCGCTGGCGCAGGCGCCACTTCCACAACTAATGCCGGGGTTGGCACAGTTGGTGGTGGCGGCGGCGGAGGATGTGCGACAGATACGCATCAGAATGGCGCCAACGGCAGCATGCAGGTTATCTGGACGCAAACGTCCGATAGCGCCACAGCTGGTCCGTCAGGTGGTGGCGGCGGTGGTGGGTCGGCTACGACTTCAGGCAATGGCGGAAACGCCGGTGGTTATGGCGGCGGTGCAGGAGCTGGCGCCGATACGGCTACAGATGCCGGTGCAGTCGGCACGGCAGGCGCATCCATCATTGTCATTACCTATACTCCATCCGTTGCACCAGCCACAAAAGCATCAACGCAAATGATGATGGGGATCTGATGCCAAGGCCATTGTGGGCAGGACTGAAAGGCACCGCTCCTAGTCTCCCGATATTCATCGGATTTACCGGAACCGGTGTGGAAGTGCTAGCCGCGGCAGGAACCGTCATTGGTACACTAGCGACCAGCGGCGGGGCATCGCCATATACCTACACCTGCTCTAACACGAAGTTTCAGATCGTCGGGAATCAGGTACAGCGTTCTTCAACGGGCATCTTGTCAGTCGGCGTTTCCGAATCGCTGAACTTCACATCGACGGACGCCCACAGCAATTCGACGGACACGTCAACGAATGGACAGGGACCGTTTACGGTTGCCGTCAGTTCGACGCATATCCCGACCGGCGTGATCAGTTCGCCGCAGCCGATTTCGATTCCTGCAACCACAGCGGGCAATACCGTTATTGCCACGCTGACAGAGCAGGGCGGTACTGGTGTCAATACGGTCATCAGTGTAACGGGTAATTCTAACCTGACGGTCGATAACACAGCCAGTCCGGCTACACTCAAGACGGTAGCAAGTCCGTCCTTCACGCAAGGCGTCAACCAGACCTACTCGCTGCATGTGACCGATACAGGTGGCACTTATGACGATGCATCACCGCGCACGCTGACGGTTCAATCGGCAGCCGCACCGACCGGCGTCACCCAGAATCCCTATCCGCTCACCATTCTGGCAAATACGGCTGGCAATACGGTTCTTGCCTCGCTTGGCGCAGTCGGCGGCACAGCACCCTATACATTTGCGGTTCTCGGCAATGCCAATCTGACGGTTTCGGGATCGAATCTGCAGGCTGTAGCGAGTCCGACATTCACCGCCAATACGACTCCGACCTATTATCTTCAGGTCACGGACGCCAATAATCTGGTCTTTACCGAAGCAGTCGGATCGAGAACTTACACGGTTCCTGCAGGTCCAACTGACATCGCCAGCTCGCCCGATACGATCAACGACAATGCCCAGGCCAACGATCTTGCGGCCACACTGACGCCCGTTGGCGGGACGGCTCCCGGTACATGGGCCATCACGACTGGACTGACGGCGTTCAACATTGTGGCTTCTGGAGCGACCAGCACTCTGACGCTTAAATCTGCAGCAGTGGGAACGCTGACGCCGGGACAGACTACCGCCGCCAATCAGGGCACCGTGACCTATACCGATGCCGCTGGTCTTTCGACCTCTGCAGTCACGGTCAATGTCACAGTATTGAATCACGCCTCATCCTCTCTCATTGCCAGCTTTACGGCAGTCAATACAAGCACCACGACCGATACAGCCGCACACGCCAATACCATCATGTTTGGCCATCCGTTCCGTAACGGCCAGATCGCCACCGGAACCTATCCGATCTTCAAGATGTTCGACGGTGTGACGGAAACAGTTTGCCCATTCTCCTATGGACAGATAGCGCCATGGGAAACCGGCACGGTCAATTCGCGCAAGTTCGGTGTTGGGTTACTCCAGCTTCCAGCCGCAGTGGCGCATAACGGTAGCGGCACCGGCTCGGTCACAATCCGCATCTATAGTAATGGATCGGCTCCGGCTGCATCTTCTCGCACGACCACCGACATCACGGCCAATACAGATTTCAATATGAATTGCACTATCCTGGATTCTCCAGGAACGGATAAAGGTGGCAGCTATACCTGTCATCTGAATGATTGCATTTCGGATGCTCTGGCGAGCGCCAACAATGCCACCATTGAAACCTATGCAGATGGTCCTGCAGGCAAGGTCTATGTCATCAACGGAGCCTGGAAATCCGGGAGTACGCCGCACGGCCAGATGCGTGGGACATGGTACGTCCAGGTTCTTCAAACCAACACAGGAACGTTAGGCGGTTTCCGCGTTCTTGGCTTCCCCTGCATGCCGAATTGGGATGTTGACTCTCCGGCCAAGGGCATGCGCGTGTTCTCGGCGTTCACATTCAAGAACGGATCCACGCTTATTCGCGATATTGCCGGAAGTCTTCCCTTCACCAGTTACACGTTCAACTGGGTCGCAGGCACCCAATACCGTGTCACGTCAGGCACGCCGCTCTATGGAACAGGTAACGGCGGCTTTGTTGCGCGTGTTTCCAATGCCGGGAGTTTACCAACCGGAGCATTGGCGCCAAATACGAATTACTACATCAGCAAGCAGGGCACTCTGGCGACAGATTTCCTGATTTGCACAACCTCTCCGGCCTGCATCAATGGCACAACAGCTATTGCATCCACCGCAGCCGGCAGCGGAAACAGCACGCTGCAAATCTATCCGGCTATGACGCAGTTCAGCGGATTCTATACCTGCGGCACAACGGCGATGTACGATTGCTTCGATGCAACAGGCGCATCCACTACGGATACGACGATCCGTTTCCAGATGGATACCAACTACTGGATTTCGACCAAGGTTCTTCTGCCATACAAGGTTCCGGCAGCATCCTCCAGCAACAAGCCAAACCAGTCCATTTATGTTCCCAATGGCTCTGGCGGACCAAACGCATTCAGCGGAGTTGGTAACGGCATTTTACAGGGAGTAGGGCAGACAGGAGATGTCGCCGATCTTGGCCCTATCTCGTTGCAATATAGCTATCACCTCTTCAATCAGACTGCGACGGATGAACTGACTGTGCGCTGCAATGGACTCTGTGCGGTTCACTATTGCATGGTCGTTCGCACGTCTACCGATGGCCGTATCCCGGCTGTCAATAATGGCTCGGACCAGAATGGCGCTGCCTATAGCGGCATGTCCGGTCCATTCCCGACCATGCGTTGGAGCCTGACGCCAGGGGATAATCTTGTCGGTCATACGCTGCCGACCGGAACAAGCCTGATGACGTTTTCAGAGCTGTCCCCTGATCATTATCCGGAATGGTCGTTCTATCCATTACTCGTTACCGGTGAGCCGCAGTTCCGTGATCGTCTGATCGAAAGCGCCAATGCCAATCTAAATTGGCGTCCGACTGCGACTGCTATTTCCAATGCTATCGGCAATGTTGGATCAGGAACGCGATCATTCACAGTAGGTGCAAATACTTACTACGGCACGATGTTCGGTGATACCAGCGGCAGTTCGGCCCGTATCGATGCCTGGACAGTCAGGTCGATGGCGCAAGCGAAGGGTATTCTTGCCGCTGGCATGATCGAGAAGACCTATTTTGGAGACTGCCTGACATCATCCTTCCAATGCCTCAACGCCCAATGCGATCTGATTGGAACATTGCAGCCTTTTGCAAATACCATCGGCGTCATCACGTTCAAGCATGAAACTCCAGGTACAGCTCAGCGGCCATACTTCCAGGACGGATACCGGCTATTTGCTGTCAACGAATCCTATCGTTTGGCCGAGATTCCAGACGCGCTCACAACGATGAACTATCTGACCAAACTCTATGACTGGATCGATACGAATATGGGAGGTGCTTACCATAATAGCGTCTTCTCCCAAACGATGCGCCTTGGTCGTGGTGGCTCTCCGGATACTCCTAGCTCCATCACCAAAGCCAATCCAGGCGTCGTGACTGGAAACGCGAACGTCTATGAGAATGATCGCATCATCTTCACCGGCATAGGCGGCATGACACAACTCAACGGCAATATCTATATCGCCAAGAATGTCAGTGGAAGCACATTGCAGCTTTACAATCTGGACGGCACAACACTCGATACGACCGGATTCGGAACTTTCACTGGCGGGGGCTATTATGGCACGCCATACATTCAGGACATTACCCATTGGGTAGGCCAACAGAATATCAACCTGACCTACGCTGCGAGTCCTGCCAATCCATCCTTCACGGCTGTGCTAGGCAATGGAGACGGCGCACCATGGGTCAACTACACGCCGGTTGATGGCGATTGCTATTATTTTGACGGCGATCCGACCAGCTTTGCGGTTCCCGGCATGCCTATGTGGACGCCGATGTACTGCATCAATACCAGTGGCATGACGTTCAATCTCACGACTGTTGCCGGAGACGCCGGACATATCGTGCGGCCAACGGCTTCAGGAACCAATGTCGCTTCTCAGCAAAGACGTCTCTCACCGCCAACGGATAAATGCAATTATTCGTCCAATGCTGCGACATTCCAACTCATCATGGGGTCTGTTTCGGCAGCTGCTGCGGTTGGTGGCACTGTCAGCAGCACCACCGTCAATAATCTGCAGTCGATGTTCACCAGCACGGTCAACGCCGGCAGATGCACCCCGAATGTAAATTCCAAGTATCTCATGAATTCGAGCTACTGATGCAGCGCTGGTGCCGTGAATGCGACGGATGGCATGACCTTGACGAGCCATGGCCGCACCGGACCAATCAGGCCGGTCTGCAGATCATCAAGGACATCGAGCCATACAGGGCTGTGGCCGTCGATGTGGCAACGGGCAAGCCTCCTGTGATCGGCAGCCGGTCCGCGCATCGCGAGTTCCTCAAGCGCAACAAATATGTCGAAGTCGGCACTGAAAAGCAGGCTCCGCGCAGCGAATATCCAAGCCTTTCAAAAGCAGAAATCCGTCATGTGATGGATCAAATCAGGAGACGATGATGTCAGACATCCAGACAGCAGACGCTGCGGCTGGTGAAGTCACCCTACGCGACGACCTCAGAAGCGCACTCACGGAATTGAAGGACAAGGGCGGCGATGATTCGGATGCCGCACGGCTATCCGAAATCGAGGAGCAGAGGGCGCGTGACGAAAAGGGCCGATTTGCTCCCAAGCAGGAGGCACAGGATGAGCCGAAGCCGAAACGTGAAACGATCACACTCAAAAAGCCAGCCGAAGGTGTTCAGCCCGAGGAACCTGGATCTGGAGAAGTTCAGGCAACTGCAACAAAGGCTCCTGACGGACTTAAGGCAGAAGAAAAAGCAAAGTTTGCAGAACTCGATCCCTTCTGGCAGCAAGTCATCACACGCCGGGAAACCGAAGCCCACCGAGCGCTGACACGGCAGGACGAGGAGCGCCAGTTCGGACGGCAGGCGCTTGAACTGACGCGCCCCTACATGGAGACGATTCAGCGGGAGGGCGGCAAGCCGCTCGACGCCTACCGGCTCTATCTCGAAACAGCCCAGATCATGCGGACCGGAACGCCGGAGCAGAAGGGTATGGCGATTGCGTCCGTATGTCGCCAGTTTGGTGTTCCTCCCCAGCACTTGTTTAATGCGCTGACTGGTGGCAATATCCCTAGCGTTCAACCTGGTCAGCAGGTTCCGTTCGATCCGCGTTTTGAATCCCTCGCACAGAGGCAGGAGCGCATCGAGCAGGCACTGATCCAGCAAGAACAAATGCGTCAGCAGCAGGAAACGGAATTTCTGCAAGGTCACATAGAGGAGTTCTCCGCAAGCCCAGGCCATGAACACTTCGAGACGGTAAAGGACCGAATGGGGACTTTACTGGTCAGTGGACTAGCCAAGGACATGCAGGACGCCTACGACCAAGCAGTCTGGTCCGATCCGACGATCCGCTCCACCCTCGCAGCCGTGACAAACGGCAACGCCGAGCAGAAGCGCCTCCAAGAGCTTAAAGCGAAAGCAGACGCAGCCAAGCGGGCGAGCGGTTCCATCAATGGCGGACCGGGCGGGGGCAAGCCCCCATCCAATGCCAACGATCCCAGCCGAAGCCTACGGGATGAAATCAAGGAGCAGATGAGGGCCGCGACAGGCCGCATCTGAGCCTAACCAAAAGGGGCCACCAACATGGCACTCGCTAACCCGTCAAGCACCTTGACGGAAATCGTAACGACCACGCTTCGCAACAGAACGGGCAAGCTGGCCGACAACGTGACCAAGAACAACGCCTTGCTTAACCGCTTGAAACGCAAGGGAAAAGTCAAGACAGTCTCGGGCGGGCGCACCATCGTCCAGGAACTCGAATATGCCGAGAACGGCACGTTCAAGCGCTATTCTGGCTATGAGGCGCTGGACATCTCTCCTTCCGACGTGTTCACGGGCGCGGAATACAACTACGCCCAGGCAGCAGTCGCGGTCACGATTTCCGGCCTCGAAATGCTGCAGAACTCCGGCGAGGAAGCGATCATCGATCTGCTCGAATCGCGCATCGGCAACGCGGAACGCACCATCACCAACAACATCGCGCTCGACATCTATTCGGATGGTTCGGCGGATGGCGGGCGCCAGATTGGCGGATTGCAGGCTCTTGTGGCCTCGACCCCGACCAACACGGTTGGCGGCATCAATGCCTCGACCTATACCTTCTGGCGCAACATCGCGTTCTCAGGCGTCACTAATGGCGGTTCGGCCACTTCGGTCGCCAACATCCAGTCCTACATGAACCGGCTGTATGTCCAGCTCGTTCGCGGCGCCGACCGGGTTGACCTGATCGTTGCGGACAACAACTACTGGCGTCTCTATCTTGAAAGCCTCCAGGCCATTCAGCGCATTCAAAGCGATGAAATGGCATCTGCCGGCTTCTCAAGCCTCAAGTACATGAACGCGGACGTTGTGCTCGACGGCGGCTTCGGCGGCGGCGCACCGACCAACACCATGTACATGTTGAACACGGACTACATCTTCTTCCGGCCTCATGTGGACCGCTTCTTCACCCCGCTGGGTGACGAGCGATTCGCCGTGAACCAGGACGCGATGGTCAAACTCATTGGCTTTGCCGGCAACATGACGGTCAGTAACCGTTCGTTGCAGGGCGTGCTGGTCGCTTAAGGAGAACCGCACATGGCATATCAATCAGTAGCCCCTCTGGCAGGCATCGCCGGTCTGAACGCGGTCTACTCCACGACCTCGACAGGCCCGACCGGGCTTGGCTATCCGTGGGTTTCCTCGACCCTCAACCCGCTTCCCAGCGTTCCCATCGAGCAATTGTTCGGCAAGATCGTGGCGGCGGAAAGTTCGGATGCAACAGTCGGAGGTGGGGGTGAGTTCATCTTCCTGCGCGTTCCGACATCGACCACGATCACGGCAGGGCTCATGTACACATGGGGCGATTCGGGATCGGGTTATGACGTGACGGCGCTGCCGACTTCGGCAGGCACGACCACGACATCCGGCGCTCCCATCGCAGTTGCGATCAATGCGGTCACATCTTCGTCCACATTGACGCAGGCGACGTGGTTCCAGGTCCAGGGACGTTGCACCGTGCTCAAGGATGCCGTGAAGATGGCGCCGGGGGCCCCGGTCTACTTCTCGAAGTCTGCGGCTGGCCGCGTTCGCGTGGTCGGTTCTGCCTTTTATGGCATCATCGGCATGCGCTCCGCCACGCTTACGACGATCACAACGACGACCTCAAGTGCTCTGATGTACCTGAATCGTCCGAATCTGACGGTCGCAATCTGATGACTGACGGGGTGGGCTAAAGCTCACCCCTTTCAGTTCGAGGGTATGATGACGACGTTCTGCACGGTCAACTGGCGCAACTATGAGGGCCGGGGGGTCGAATATGCGAACGTGCTTTATGACTCCATCACGCGCAATCTGAAGGCCGGCACGGCGGGGCGTTTCGTCGTCTTCACGGACGATATGAGCGCGCATGGCTACCATCCTCTGATAGAGTTCGCGAAACTGCCCACAGGCGTTGATGGTTGGTACAACAAACTTTCCCTGTTCGGTGCTGATTCGTTCCCGGAAGGCGAACGGATTATCTATTTTGACCTCGATACTGTCATCACCGGTTCGCTGGACGAAATAGCAGCCTATGACGGCCCATTCGCTATCCTTCGCGATGTCTATAGGCCACGCGGGCTGCAATCGTCGGTCATGCTATGGGAGGCCGGGAAATACGATGAAATCTGGGAAAACTACCAGGCGTCAGGCTGTCCTGCACTCCAGTTCGGAGACCAGGAGTGGATCGAGCGTTCGGTCGCGTATCCTGTCATCCTGCAGCAGCAGTTCCCTGAAAAGTTCGTCTCCTATAAACGCGATGCTCGATTTGGCGTCCCGCCGAAGTCAAGTGTTGTCTTTTTTCATGGAAAACCACGGCCTCACGAAGCAGGAGGCTGGGTGGATCATGTCTGGAAAGTCGGCGGGGCGACAGCCTCCCAGCTCGAACTGATCGGCAATACCGATGCCGAACAGATCAAGGAAAACATCCTAAGGGCGGAAGCCGACATCAACACGACATGGCTGAAGCCCATCGATCCCCACAGGCATGTCGCCATCATCTGCGCTGGCGGCCCTAGCTTGAAGGATGAGATACCATCCATCCAGGCTCATGCCCGTTCCGGGGCTCATATCTTCGCCTGCAATGGCGTTCCGAAGGTACTGAACGCTTTCTCGATCCAGACGGATTTCCACGTCATTCTCGATGCGAGGCCGGAAAATGCCCAATTCGTGGAGAATATCGGACAGAACACAGTCTGCCTCTATGCCTCCCAATGCGCCGAGGAGGTTCACAGAGCCGCAGCCGATAGGCTGGTTTACTGGCATCCTGCTTTTGATGGCATTATTGATATTGTTGGGCGGGATCGTGAGCGCACTTATCTGGGCGGCGGTACTACTTGTGGGATGAAGGCCGCGACCATCGCCTGGTCACTCGGTTATCGCCATATCCATCTTTACGGCTTCGATTCCTGCTACCGGGACGGCGAACATCACGCCTACCCGCAAAGCCTGAACGACAAGGAGCTTGTTCTGGATGTCGAATTCAACGGCAACCATTACAAATGCTCGCCATGGATGATCCAGCAGGCAGAGGATTTCGAGGTCTTCGCGCCGCAGCTTCTGGACCATGACGCCAGGCTTTATGTGCATGGATCTGGGCTGATCCCGGACATCGCCAATCAGTTCAAATCCGGCATCTTCAAGCCCGAGGCAGCTGACTTCCGGGCCAGTGCGATCCTGGAACGCCTTGAGGGCGTCCAGTCGCCTAAGGTCGCCGAGATCGGCGTCTTTGCGGGTGACCTATCCCGGCGCCTTCTGGCGCGACGAGAAGACCTCACACTCAAGATGATCGATAGCTGGACTGTTCCACGTGAAACATACAAGGCATCGGGAGATTTCCATGCGACCCTGGGGGCCGAACAGCAGGAGGGCTATTTTGCCCTTACCAGGCGCGTCACCGCCTTTGCCGGAGACAGAGCCGAAATCATCCGGGCAGACAGCGCCGAAGCCGCCAAGCTCATCGCAGACCAATCCCTCGATCTCGTCTTCCTCGACGCCGAGCACTCCTACGAAGGAGTAAAGGCTGACATTTCGGCGTATTATGCTAAGGTCAAATCAGGCGGGTTCATATCGGGCCACGATTACGCCAACGATGACGAAAAGTTCGGCCCGATGGTGAAACGTGCCGTAGACGAATTCGTCGAAGCCAACGGGCTGCACCTGGAACTGGCAGAGAACTTCTGCTGGTTCGCCAGGAAGCCAAACCAAGGAACATCCCATGTCGTCTGAAGGTCTGGTCGGAATCCGTGATCTCATTCCCGTAGGCTCCAATGTCTCGATTGCCTCCTATGGCAACGACAAGGGACTGATTGCAGAATTCACGATGGAACCGGTGGAGGTTTTCTTCGATGGCGTGAATGAGGATGGCTCGCCCAAACCGGTCACGCGCAAGACCTACAGGGACGTTCCCCACGTCCATATCTTCGCGCCCGGGAATAAGAACGATCTCATCAGGCCCGTGAAGATGGTCACGGACCAATGGGGTCCAGCCGATCCTGAGAGATTCCCGCGCCAATGGGCGGCATTCCAGTCCCAGCAGCAGCAGACCTCGGACGGCATGCCTCTGGAGCAATGGCCGCAACTGTCGCGCGCCGAAGTGCTGGAATGGAAAGCCTGCAAGGTCTTCACGGTCGAGCAGATCGCGGTTCTGCCAGATACCGCAGCGAACAACATGCCGCTCAATTTCAGGACGGTTCGCGCCAAGGCAAAAGCCTGGATGGATGCGGCATCGGGAGACAGCGGCAAAATGGTATCGCTTCAAAGCGAGGTCGATGTCCTGAAACAGGATAACGCCATGCTGAAACAACAGATTGCGGAACTGGCCGCACAACAGACGAAGCGCGGCCCAGGTCGTCCGCGCAAAGACAATGGAGACGAGAATGCCGAATAAAGCCCATCTTGCGGCAGCCGGGAATGCGCCGCTTTCCGCTTCCGCCATTACCGGCGGTGTTGTGACTCAGGCCGTGAGCGGCTCGGCTTCGACCGACGCAACCCTGATGCCAATCGGGAGCCATTATCAGGTGACAACTTCGTCCTCCAACCAGGGGATGATTTTTCCGCCTGGAAACGGTACGACGGACAGCTTCGGCGCCGGCGACTGGGGAACGATCTTCAATAACACCGGTAACACCATCAAGGTCTATCCGCCTGCCGGCTTCAAGATCAACGGCGGCACAGCCACGACTGGTTCTGTCTCGCTCACTACCCTGCAAAAGGCGTTGTGGGTGTGTCTCGACGGCTCGAACTTCACCATGCTCGTGGCATGAATGTCGCTTCTGACCATCATCCAGGATGTCTGCAATGAACTGACATTGCCGGTTCCCAATACCGTAATCGGCAACAGCGACCAGCAGACGGCCCAGCTTCTGGCCCTTTCCAACCGCGAGGGTCAGGAGTTTGTGAAGATCCGCGGGCCATGGTCAGGATGGCCGGAACTGAACAAGGTTTACACTTTCAACATGGTGCCAGTCGGTCCGTTCACATGCACCATGACGCCCAATTCCACCGTTCTCACCAATTGTTCCGATACGACAGGCGTTCTTGTCGGTTATGGCGTTGCTGGAAATAACATCTACCCCGCAACGACCGTGACCAATGTCAATGCGGGCGCGCAGACCATCACGATTTCCATTGCTCCAAGCGTGACATCGGTGGGCAACAACGTCTCGGTCAATTTCGGCAAGATCGCCTATGACCTTCCGAGCGACATGTCATCCTTCGCGCCCGCCACAGCATGGGATACAAATTTCCGCTGGCAATTGCTTGGCCCCTTGTCTCAGCAGGAGCAGGAAGTCATCGAGCGTGGCATTTCACCGGTCGGGCCTCGCATCCGCTATTGGCTGCAGGACAAGAAATTCATGATCCAGCCGTTGCCGGGAGCGACGCAGACAGATCTGATTTCCATGCGCTACATCTCGAACAGCTGGTGTACGGCTCAGGACGGAACGCCCAACACGCCGGCCAACGGCATCTGCAAATGGGCCAGTGACAGCGATCTCTATGTCTGGCCTGAGGATACCCAGGTGTTGGGTATCAAATGGCGTTTCCTCCGTGCAAAGGGCCTCGACTATGGCGAGGAATACGACAGCTATTGCAGGGCGCGCGATCTGCAGATGGCCACCTCAGGCATCAGTCGCAATCTTCCGCTTAATTCGTCTCAACACGGTATCCGCTTGTTATCAAACATGAATTTGCCTGACACCGGATTCGGCCAGTGAGCTATGGCGGTCTCGTAGCATCACGGCGTATTGATCGCGGCGCGACTGCGAAACAGCAGGTATCATCGACCTATACCATCCAGGCTCCTACGGGAGGACTTAACGCCGTTGATGCACTCGCCAACATGCCGGAAACCGATGCGGTCGTCCTGAATAACTGGTTCCCGCACAATTCGTACTGCGACATCAGGAACGGCTATTCGCAATGGTCCACCGGATACGGCCATTGGGTCGAAACCCTTATGGAGTATGAAAGCCCGTCATCCGAGAAGCTGTTTGCCATCTCCAACACGTCCGTCTATGACGCGACAGCGGGCGGGGCAGTTGGGGCTGCGGTCGTTACAGGTCTTACCAATGCACGCTGGGAATATACCAATGTCGGCACTCCGGGCGGGCATTTTCTCTATGCCGGTAACGGGGTGGACAAGCCGCTCTATTACGATGGTTCGGCATGGGTGAAAGTGGATGGCGCTTCGACACCGGCCATAACGGGCGTTACCACCACAAAGCTCAGAAGTCCGGTAGTGTGGAAAAATCGCCTGTTCTGGGTTGAGGAAGGCTCGACGCGGGCATGGTATCTGCCCACGGCTTCAATTGGCGGCGCAGCATCCTCCATAGACTTCGGCATGTTCTTCAAGGCTGGCGGGCAGCTGCATGTCATCATGACGGCGTCGCTCACGGATGGCTCGACCTTCGATGATTACATCCTGTTCATGTCCAGCGAGGGCGAGATTCTGCTCTATCGCGGCACTGATCCGGCCACCGCAGGGCTTTTCAATCTCGTTGGCGTCTATCGTGTGGGCCAGCCGGTCGGGCGGCGCTGCTGGTTCAAGTATGGGGCTGATACCATCATCATCTGCTCGGATGGTTTTGTTTCTCTGACCAAGGAAATCTCCATCGGGCGCGTCAACCAAGGCGAGGACATATCCTACAAAATCCTTTTTCTCGTGAACAACGCCATACAGATGTACAAGGCAAGTTTCGGCTGGGAAGGCATCATCTATCCGCTCGGGAACAAGCTGATCATCAATGTTCCGGTTGCGGAAAACGTCATGCAGACGCAATTCGTGATGAACACGATCAACAATGCATGGTGTACGTTCTCAGGCTGGAATTCGGCCACCTACTGCGTGGTCAACGATGTGCTCTACTTCGGCGGCAACGGCTATGTCGGCAAGGCCGATGATCCAAACCAGTGGAGCGATAACGGCTCCGAAATCCAAGCCACCATGAAGACCGCCTTCAGCTACATGGGCTCAAGGCAGCAGAAGTTCTGGAAGATGGCGCGTCCTGTCATCTCGGCCAGCGCACGGATCAACGCCAAGATCGGCATCAATGTGGATTTCGAGGACAGACCGCCCACGTCCCAGCCGACATTCTCGCCGGGATCGGGAAGCCCGTGGAATACCTCGCCATGGAATACCTCGCCATGGGGAGTGGACCCGACCATCCAGCGCCAATGGCAGACGGTATCCGGCG
>Ga0134128_10001259_pt1 | contig 32939 bp, 27 predicted proteins | sample KB31754_FD_96462 | JGI IMG/M metagenome (GOLD analysis project Ga0134128, IMG submission 96462) | Terrestrial soil microbial communities with excess Nitrogen fertilizer from Kellogg Biological Station, Michigan, USA - KB3-175-4 | ecosystem: Environmental > Terrestrial > Soil > Unclassified ... | reverse complement strand
GTTCCAACACCATACTTGCCGGTCCCGCCGGGAGCTACGAGCGCAATGTCGGACCTGCCGTCGCCGTTCCAATCACCGGCAACGATCAGGTACTTGCCCCAGTCGGATGGAACCGTAAATGTCGTTGCCGTTAGCCCGGTGCCCGTCGAGAGATAAAGTGTGCCTGCCGCTGAGGGATATGCGATCAGGAGATCGGATAATCCATCGCCGTTAAAATCTCCGACAACAATTTGCGCGCCCGAAAAACTCGAAACCGCCGCCGAAGCGACTGCCGGACTGCAAGCGTAGACAATCGCATTGGTGCCGCCTTGTTCAAGCAAGTCAGCGCATCCGTCGCCGTCGAAGTCACCTCCGGTCAAGGTTAAGGTAGTGCTGGGAGTTGGCCCAAGTCCGAATGTCCCATCCCCGTTACTATAGAATTCGTCATACCAGGTAATTGTGCTTGTCTGTTTGCTTACGAAATCCGAGCGGCCGTCGCCGTTCAAATCCGCGATGATATTTGGCCCAATCGACTGAAAATTACCCAACTCTGTTCGATTGAAGAGAACTTCTTCATAGTAGACGGTAGAAGAGTGTCTCTGGTTTACAGCGAGGTCGGTGACGCCATCGCCATCGAAGTCGCCGAATGCCAGCTTGGGTTGGGTGATGTAACAAACCGGACCGGTGTAGGGCGATCCCGACCAAATGCCGCCTTCAACTGTCCACTGCGTGAAGGTGATGGTCTGTCCCCAAGCTGAATATGTCCCCGCCGCAGAACCCGCATAGATATTGCAGGCCGTTCCGCCCAAAACAAATGCGTCCGTGAGCCCATCGCCTGTGAAGTCGCCAGGCGCGATGGTCCCTAGCGCACTCGCGGTGCCCTGGCCCAAGCTGTCGGCGGTCGTCGTCATGGTCGGAAGACCAGTGGTTCCCCCTTGCCAGCCGAACGTCGTCGGAGCGAGACAGTTGGTGCTCGCATCACACAGCGTGACCGACGTCAAACGCGAATGAATGGCTGTCGTGCCGGCCCGGTAAGCCAGTTTGTAGTCGTTGACAACGGACGCACCGGCATAGGTCTTGATGTCAGTGAGGAGAACGGTTGTCTTCTGCAATGAGCCCGCGCGATAGGTCGGCGTCACATCGACTCTTGCCGTGTTGTAGGTGAAACGCACCGAATTATAGGTGCTCACGCTCGCTCCGGCATTTCCTGTGTAATCGATTCTGGTCGGATAGATCTGACCGTTCGTTGCGTCGTTGGTGTAGGTGACGGTGTAGTAGTTGCCTTTGGAGTCCGTGACCTTGTTGAGCGCCCATGCACGGGCCGTCGTCTTTCCCACTGCCAGCGCGCGGGAGTCAGTGGTGTCGCCATACTGCAGCGTTAGTCCAGACTTGGTATGCACCTCGAACCACTGTGGTCCGTTACCAGCAACCCCATGTGCGATGATCTTGCTAAACGTCTCGATTTCCGTGTGATACTGGCTCGAGTCCGCGCCGTAGGTGCCACTAGTTAAGATCAGCCGCTGTCCATCGAGACAGAAGCGGTCATTGTTGTCGTAGTTGACCCCGCCATGGACTGTGTCCTGGGTCTGCGTGCGGGCACAGCGCACCATCATGCCGAGCCCATTTAGGGACCACTGCCAACCAACAATGCCGTCCCCGCTGTGGCTCGAGTAGTCGAGCGAGAGCGTCGGCACCATGCCAGCCGTTCCGGGCGGTACCCCAATGGGAATGGAGTAGGTCGCTGCCCCCGTTGCATCGACATTGGAGACACCCGGAATTGTCATGAGCGGAGGCGCGGCTGCGGAGGCACCGCCAAGACTCAGGGCTAGGCTAAATCCGGCGACAAGCATCGCCAGCGCGGGACTCGCCCACGCACGCGCAGTTCTTTGCATTCGCCCCACTCCCCAGCGCGACAGCAGCCGCGCCCCTCTGTCGGCGCGAGTGCGCCGAACAGACGACTAAATGCTGTTCTGAACTTGTGAGAACACGCGCTACAACGCAGCGGTTACGCGCTAGAACGCAGCATGAGGGGAAGCGTTACACAATTGCTTACATTGTAGCAATGTCATCGCATCGCAAAGTCGCATTTATTTTCGACTCTGCACCAAGTCACAGAAATTGCACAATCGCCATCGTGGTGACCGCGATTGGCACTCCGTTCTGCAAGGCGGGACGATAACGCCAGCGTTCTTTGACCCATGCGATTGCGAATGCGTCTAAAGAGGGCGTGCCACTCGTACTCGTGACCACAGCGTCGGCAACCGCGCCGTCCCCAGTGATCGACAAAAGAAGACGAACAACAATCTGTCGGGTCGCGCTGTCGTTGCTCGAAAGTCGTGGAAACTCATGGCGTTCTGCAATGGCTTCGGCGGGTCTCGTCACGTTTGCCGAGCCTCCCAATGAACCGGCGTCGACTGCCAATTCATCAAGTGGCTCGGTGAGTTGAAGTGTTTTCGGATCAAGAAAGGTAACTTTCTCAAGGGGTGGTCGAACTCCGCGGCTGACTGGTCCTCCGATCGTTACTTGCAACAATCGTTCTGGAGTCGGTGCCGTCGGCGAGAAGCGAGCCAGCAACAAGAGCGCGAACAAAGCGAGGTGCAGGAAAACTACCAGAGCCAACACCAGTGAGCGCTCAGCTCGAATGCCGCGCTCCAAAGACGATTGCAAACGATCCGCGGGCTCCTGAGGAACGACCGCTTCCGAGAGCGTTAGCGAGGTCCATTTCATGTGCCGTAGCAGATTTGCGTTTGAGGCTCTCGATCAGAGTACTATGATTTTTCGCAAGGTCCATCAGGTTTGGGGCATCCATGGCCATTGCCGACAGACACGAGCCGCGAGTGCTCGATGACAATCCGGTGTCGCGCTTCCTAGAGACTCTGGTGAGTGCGCGACGGATCGCGCCAGGCGCCCTGGAACGCGCGCGCCACGTTGCACTCGAGAGCAATGACAAGCTGGAGAATGCACTTACCAGACTCGGGATACTCTCCGAACGCGAGCTTGCTGAAGCGATGGCAGAATACCTGCAAGTCTCTCTCCTCGCGCCAGCCGACTATCCAGCGACACCGGTTCTTGCCGAGAGGCTTGGTGCGCGGTTTCTCGGCGAGACGCGCGTGCTTCCCCTCCGCGACCAGCCGGCATCGCTTCTGGTGGGTATGACCAATCCGCTCGACCCGTACGCCAGACAGGCCCTGCGATTTGCCGCGGGCAAGGAGCTTGAGATCCGGGTCTGTTATCCTTCCGACTTTGACGCCGCATTCGCGCGGCTCTATCCAGAACAGAATTCCCAACCAGAACAACGAAGTGAACGGACGCGCGCGACACCAATCTTTCTCGACGACATCGACAAGCTCAAGGACCTGGCGAGCGACGCGCCAGTAGTTCGACTGGTCAACCAGATCATCACGACCGCTGTCGAAATGCGCGCCTCCGATATTCATATCGAGCCGATGGAAAATGAGCTCTGTGTGCGCTACCGCATCGACGGTGTGCTGCAGAGCGCGCCATCACCCCCGCAACAGCTGGCCTCGGCGATCGTCTCGCGCCTAAAGATCATGGCCAAGCTCAACATCGCCGAACGCCGGCTGGCGCAGGATGGTCGCATCTCGATGGCCGTTCGCGGGCGCGATATCGACTTTCGGGTGTCGACCTCGCCGACGGTCCGGGGCGAAAGCGTGGTGTTGCGCATCCTCGATCGCAGCCAACTGGCGCTGGATTTCGGCGTGCTGGGATTTGAGCCGGCGCTGGCCGACCAGTTTCGCGCTCTGACCGCCCAACCGCATGGCATCGTGCTGATCACCGGACCGACCGGCAGCGGCAAGACCACCACGCTCTATGCCGCCTTGCTCGAGCTCAACACGATCGCGCGCAAGATTTTGACCATCGAGGATCCGGTCGAGTACCAGCTGACGGGCATAAACCAGGTGCAAGTTAAGCCGCAGATCGGTCTCACCTTCGCCAATGCCTTGCGGGCCTTTTTGCGCCAGGACCCCGACATCATGATGGTTGGCGAAATCCGCGATCTCGAGACCGCCCAGGTTGCGGTGCAGGCGGCATTGACCGGTCATCTGATCCTCTCGACATTGCACACCAACGATGCGCCAGGTGCGCTAACACGACTGATCGACATGGGACTGGAGGATTATCTCCTGACCTCGACGATCAATGGCATTGCGGCGCAACGTTTGGTTCGTCTGCTGTGCACACGCTGTCGCCGCGCGTTCGAACCATCCCCCGAACTGGTCGAGCGTCTCGGCCTCGGTCTGCTGAGTGCAGAACGACTATTGATGTTGCACAAGGCCGTCGGCTGTGGGGCCTGCCGCATGACCGGCTATGACGGACGCACCTCTATTGTGGAAGTCCTCACCATGACGGAGGCATTGCGCCACGCGGTCCTCAAACGTGCCGATGCGTCTGAACTGCAGAGACTCGCGCGTGAGTATGGCATGGTGCCGCTACAACAGCATGGCTTGCACAAGGCTCTCGCCGGCCTCACCACCGTCGAAGAAGTTCTGCGGGTGACGCAGCAGGGGGCGTGATGCCGAATTTTCGTTATCGCGCGATGACAGGATCCGGCGTGGTCGTGCGCGGCACCTCGGACGCGCCATCCGTCCAAGCGCTGATCGAGTCCTTACGACAGCAAGGCCAGTTTCCCATCTCGACAGCGGAAGTCGGTCGTCCATCCCTCTTGGCAACACTCGACGCAAAGTGGCGCAATCGCGTGTCACCCCGTTTACTCCTGACGGTGACGCAGGAACTGGCGGCACTGCTAGGCGCCGGACTGGAGCTTGACCGCGCGCTCGGCATGGTGAGTTCGCTCTCCAACATCGGTCCCTTCGCCGAACATCTGCGCGCTGTGCGGGCGCGTGTTAGGGACGGTGCGAGCCTTGCCGACGCTCTGGCGGAAGACAAATTCGTCCCAAGCTTCTATGTCAGCATGGTTAGAGCTGGAGAACTGGGGGGCAATCTTGCGACCACGCTGGCTAAAACCGCTGACTATCTCGCCCGCGCGCTCGTAGTGCGCGAGACTGTCACGTCGGCTCTCGTCTACCCCATCATCTTGCTGGCGACGGCGGGGTTTTCGATTATCGTCATTCTGACTCTGGTGCTTCCGGAGTTCGAGCCTTTGTTCGCGGAAGCCGGCAAGACCTTGCCTTGGCCGACGCGTCTCGTCATGGGAACGAGCGACATCATCCGCAGCACCTGGTGGGCGATGGCGCTCATCCTGGCGGGCTTGGGCCTTTGGGCTAGACGCCTGCTTGCCCGACCCGAATTGCGATTGAAATTCGATCACGCCGTCTTGCGCCTTCCCGTTTTGGGCCAGCTCCTGCGCGCTATGGAAATCGAGCGTCTGATCCGAACGCTCGGCACGCTGATCGCCGCAGGAGTCGCCTTGCCGACGGCGTTGCGGCTTTCGAGTGGCGTGTTGTGGAATCAGAGTTTGTGTACAGCTGTCAGCGAGACGGCGTCGAGCTTGCGCGAGGGCGAGAGCCTTTCCGATCGCCTGACGCGCACCAAAGCATTTCCGCCCCTGACGCTCGATGTCATTCGCGTTGGCGAGGAGACGGGCAGGCTGGACGAGGTGCTGCTTCGTCAAGCGGACCTCGACGAGCAGCGCATCCGCCATCGGCTCGACCGTCTGCTCGCGCTCCTGGTTCCGGCCCTTACCATTCTGCTGGGCATCGTCGTCGCTGGTTTGATTGCTTCGATGCTGGTTGCGATTCTCAGCGTCAATGATTTGGCCCTGCAATGACGAAGCTTCGAAAGCACACAGAAGGACTTGATGCTGGCTACACGCTGATGGAGCTCTTGATCGTGCTCGCGATCCTGGGCCTCCTGACTGCGATCGCGACGCCGTTTGTGCTGCGTTATTTCGATCACGCCAAGATCAGCACGGCCAAGACCGAAGTCGCCAACCTCTCGGCCGGACTCGATCTCTTCAAACTCGATGTCGGCCGCTATCCGACCAGCCAAGAAGGGTTGAAAGCGCTCCTGACCGCGCCGGTGGCCGCCGAGAACTGGAACGGGCCCTATATCAAGAAAGCCGCGACGCTTAACGATCCCTGGGGGAGACATTATATATATGTGTCGCCTGGCCATCATGGCGACTATGACCTCTACAGCAGCGGACCCAAGGGCGACGAAACCGACGGCGCCACCAAACCCGAGGCGGCGAGCTGGTGATGACGACCTTGCCAACGCAAGTCGAGCCGCCCGAAGCCGATGGTGGATTCACGTTGCTGGAAGTGTTGGTTGCGCTCGCGATCCTGAGCCTTTCGCTCGGCGTATTGCTGGCAGTCTTCTCGCAGAGTCTCGAGAGGGCCCATCGCAATCAGCGCGCGATGCAGGCCCGGCTTCTGGCGCAAGCGCTGCTCGAACAGAGCACTGCACCAGGTGGTTTGAGTCTGGGTAAAAAGAACGGACAAAATCCGGAAGGGTTGAGGTGGACGATTGACGTCAAACCATACCGCACGACTGACGAACAGACAGCCTGGTTTCCGGTGCAAGTGAAGGTCGATGTGGCGTGGCGCGACGGCGATACCGTCCGCGACGTCGAGTTCGAGACGTTACGTCTGTTGGCGAGCCCGCCATGACAGATGGCGTTTCGTTTCTGGACGACGATGCAGGCTATACGCTGCTGGAGTTGATGATCGCGCTGACGCTCTTGGGATTTCTCTCGCTCTTGCTGTTCGGCGGGTTGAAACTCGGCACACGAGTTTGGGAGCGCTCCGAAAACGTCAGCGCCAACGGCAATCGCATTCGAAGCGTGCAGCAGCTTTTGAGTGACCAGATCCGCCAGATCTATCCCATGCTCCGTGCGGATGCGCATCTCGACTTCGACGGCGACGACTCGTCGCTGCGCTTTTTGACGACGGCTTCCGACAATGGCGGGCTGAAGAGGGTGACGATCTTGAACAAAGGTGACGCGATGTTGAGCGAGGTGTCTGACGACGAATTCGCCCGCGCCACCGCGCCAGCGAAACCGCTGCTCGGGGCCATCACGTCGCTCCGCTTCGCTTATTATGGAGCCCGGAAAGGCAACGAGCAGGCCCGCTGGCACGCAAACTGGCGCGATCAGACGCGCCTACCCAATCTGATCCGCGTCAGTGCTACTTTGCGCGATCACGCCCTGACGTTTCCGTCACTGATCGTGGCACCCCGTCTTGACGCCGATCAGAGTTGCACGCTCGATGCACTGACCAACAACTGTCAGGGGCGCTAGATGGCAAGCGAACAGACCCTGGTGCCCGGCGAGACGTTGCAAGACGTGGTGCGTTTTGTCTTGCGCAACTGGCATGACGAGCTGGCGCTGTTCTTTGTGGAACGCTGGCCAAGCCTGGTTCCAGTCCGGGAACGTCTCGTTCTGGAAATCACCGGGGACGAAATGTTGTTTTGCAGCATTTCTAAAGAGGGCCGCCAGGAACTCGGACGTTTCAAACGTGCTGCGGAAATCGTCGAGCCTGTGATTGTCCGGCTGGCCCAGAGCGGCCATCTGGTGCGTGGCAAAGCCGATGTCGAGCTCCGTCTTGCCGCAAGCTTTGTGTTGCGTCCGGAATTGCGCTTGCCCAGAGCCTCCGCGTCTGCGCTACGCGGCGCACTCGGCTTCGAGTTGGAACGCATCAGTCCGGTCGCGCCGAGCGAGCTCTATTTCGATCACGCCGAGACCCACTTCGACAAGCCAACCAATCGCGTCTCGCTCGTGGTCCGCGCCGTGCGACGGAGCGATGTCGACGCGATGATCCGGCTCTGCCATGCGATGGGGCTATCGGTGTCGGCGATTTCGTTCGAGGGTGACAGCGAGCTCGCGGATGCGCGCTATTTTCCACTCGACCGTGCAGCCGTGGCACGTACGCTGTGGCGAGGATGGGGTGCAGGCGTTCTGGGTGCTTTGGCGCTCACCCTCATGATCGCCATCGCTTTCGCTGGTGCAAGCCGACTGGCGGCTGCCAACGAGGCCTTGAACAGCGCCGTTGCGACCGAATCCGTGCGCGCGGCAGAGGTAGAGCGCTTACTTCATAGAACACAGACAATTCGCGCCCAATCGGCCTATGTGGAGCAACGTCGCCGCGCGCCGCTTTTCGTCGAGATGCTCGCTAACCTGGTCGATGTCCTGCCGGAGGGGACCTGGGTGGACCAGGTCTCGCTCAACGGATCCAAGTTGCATCTCCAAGGCTATTCGCACGCCGCGGCGGAGTTGATCGGGCGCTTCGATCGCTCGGGACACTTTGCCAATGCCCAGTTTGGCGCGCCCCTGGTGCGAAACGCGAATGACTCAACAGAACGCTTCGATCTTTCCGCCGACCTAGTGGGGAAGCCATGACGCTGCCTGCCGCCCTGCTTGGCCGTCGCAGCGCGCTCATTGTGCTGGCATCCGCCATTCTGTTGGTCGTGCTCTTCATCGCGACACTCATCTTCTGGTTAATTGGTGGCGCGAACGAAGAAGCGAACGAAAATCTCGCTGATCTCTCGCATTTTCGGGCGGAAGCGGCGGCGCGGCCACAAGTCGAACGCGCCTTGGCGGCCCTTCGGGCGCAGGCGGCGAATCTGCCGATCTTTGTGCATGGCGAAAGCAATGCACTGGCGCAAGCCAGTCTGCAAAGCGACATCAAGGCGATCGTGGAACGAGTGGGTGGAGAAGTTCGCAGTGCCTTTGCGCTGCCCCCGGCGTCCGAACGCGGCCTCGATCTGGTGTCGGTTCAGTATGACGTCACAGTTCCGGCGACGAAGTTGCACGAGCTCGCTTATGTGATTGAAACCCATCTGCCGTATCTCTTCATCACTGCGGCCGACGTGACCGCGCCACAGACCTGGCCGACCGATCCCAAGTCGCCCGAGCCACAGCTCGAGATGCGCTGGACAGTATCAGCGTATCGCTGGAGCGCCCCGCCATGAGCCACCTTTTCACGCCCATGCAACAAGGCTTGGCCGGACTCTGCGGTCTCCTCGGTAGCATCCTGGCCTGGCAGCTTCTCGCCCCAAGTACGACCAGGGAGGTACCCACCATTGCATGGCATCCGTCGGGACTCGACGTGGCGCTCGGCTCGGTTCCATCGCCGCCAGCCAATACTTTCGGTCGCATCAATGAACGGCCGATCTTCAATCCCACGCGCAAACCAGTAACGCCGACTCCCAAAGCAGGCGAGGCACCAGCGCGCCCGCCCGATGCCACGCTCATCGGCGTGATCATCGACGGACAAAATCGGCTGGCCTTGGTGCGAACGTCGGCGTCGCCGCTGGAAGTCAGCGTGACGGTCGGCGCCTCTCTCGGACCCTGGACGGTGACAACAATCGAGCCCGATCACATCTCGCTTCGGGCCGGAACCAACGAGACCGAGATTCGATTGAATGCCAATCACGGCAGCGCCTCGGGCACCCTGCCAGACCAACCTTCGAATGCAACAGAGCCGGCGTCGCCAAGCACAACGCCACCAACAACGAACACCTCAACAACTGTGCCATAGAATTGGTGTGACGAGTGGGTCAGGTCCAGTCGCTTCAGGCGGCGGATGGGGAAGAATGCAGAGCTTCAAGGTAAGACGCCAAGTCGCTGCAGGTGGAGTACTGTTTTTCGCACTGTTGGTGCTCGCGTCGGCGACGACAGCCCAGCCAGTGGCTCCGCCGCCCGGTACGGCCCCTGCAACTTCGCCGGTCCAAATCATCACGCCGAACATGGCGGCGCATGCCCGGCGCGTGCGCCAAACCCCAAGTAACGAGTCCGCCGACATCACGCTCAACTTCATCAATGCCGATGTGCGCGATGTCGCCAAGGCCGTACTCGGCGACTATCTCAAGCTCAACTACGAAATCGCGCCGGACGTGAAAGGTTCGGTCACGATCCAGACCAGCCAACCCCTCACCAAATCGCAAGTTCTTCCCGTTCTCGAACAGATCCTGAAACTCAACGGCATCGTCGTCCTGCAAGCGCATGGCGTCTATCGCGTCGTGCCCTTGAGCGAAGTCGGGCACGAGATCGGCGCCCTCGCACCGCCGCGCCAACGGTCCGAGCCCTTGGGCTATGGTATCGAAATCGTTCCCATCCACTTCATCGCAGCTGCCGACATGGCCAAGCTTCTGGAACCGCTCGCGCCTGGCCAGGGCATTGTCCATGTCGACGCCGACCGCAACGTCTTGATCATCGAGGGCACAGAGGAAGAGCGGCAGACCCTGCTGGACGACATCGCCATGTTCGACACAGACTGGCTGGAGCAGATGTCGTTCGCGCTGGTGTCGCCGACCTATGTCGATGCCAACGAACTGACCCGTGAGTTGCAGCAAGTGCTGGGCGGCTTCAACAGTCCGGCCGCCGGTCTGGTCAAACTCGTCCCGATCAATCGGCTGAACGCAATTCTGGCGATCTCGCCACAGCCGCGTTATCTCGACCAGATCAAGGCCTGGGTCGCACGGCTGGATCGGCCGGGACAGGGAAGCGACCGACGGGTCTTTGTCTATCACGTGCAGAATGGCCGCGCGTCCGATCTAGCGGCGACACTGACCAAAGTGTTCGGCGGCAAATTTTCGGGGGGAGCGTCTGCGGGTGCGCCCGACCAGCCACCTCCACCACCCGTCGACTATCGCGCCGCAGCCGCTCCACCGGCAAGTGTCGTCGTCAACGCGGCGCCACCGGAAGTCGCGCCAGTCACCGCGACGACGCCCTCCGGCATGACAATCACCGCCGACGAAACCAATAACGCGTTGGTCTTTTTAGCGACGCCTCAGGAATTTCACGGCATCGAAACCGCACTGCGCGAACTCGATGCCACGCCACTCCAAGTCTTCCTCGAAGCCGCCATTGCGGAAGTGACGCTGACCAATGATCTCAAATATGGGCTACAGTATTTTTACAAGCCGAGCGACAATCATCAGGTTGTCTTGACCGACACCGCATCGACGGCGATCGCCGCCGTGCTGCCGGGCTTTTCCTACATCTTCTCCAACGGCAACTCGATCAAGGTCATTCTGAGCGCCCTGGCCGACAAGACCCATGTCGAGGTCATCTCCTCGCCGAAATTGCTGGTACTCAACAATCAATCCGCCACGCTGCAGGTCGGAGACCGGGTGCCGATCGTCACCGAACAAGCAGTCAGCACGGTTTCGCCGGGAGCGCCAGTCGTGAACAGCGTGCAATATGCCGATACCGGCGTGATCCTGAAACTGACGCCGCGCGTCAATCATGGCGGGCTTGTCATGCTCGACATCACCCAGGAGGTGAGCGAAGTCTCTCCGACGACGACGTCTGGAATCGACTCGCCGACCATTCATGAGCGCAAGATCAACAGTTCGGTTGCGGTCCAGGATGGCGAGACTATCGCGCTCGGTGGACTGATTTCCAACAGCACGACAGTCGAACATGCGGGCATTCCGTTTCTCGAAGAAATCCCGGTGCTCGGCAATCTCTTCCGCACCACGACCAACAACGGGACCAAGACGGAGCTGATGGTGCTGGTAACGCCGCATGTGGTGAGCGATGTGACGACGGCACGCGCGGTGACCGAGGAACTGCGCAAGAAACTTCCGTCCGTGCAGTATCTTTTGGACCATGCGCCCTGAGCCAACAGTGGACGGAGGCGACCACGGCTGGGCGCTGGTCTCGGTCTTGTGGGTGCTGTCGCTTTTGGCATTACTGGCCGCTGCGACCCAGACTTTGACGTTCACGTCTGCGCTGACCGAACACCATGCGATGGAGCGGGCGCGCGCCGATGCGATTCTGGATGCCGGCGTGTCGTTGGCGCTCGTCGGCATCATGGAGCCAAGGCGCGAGTCGCGCTGGCCGGTCGATGGAGAGGTTCGACGAATCTCGTTTGGCGGGGCTGTTCTGCAGATCTCGGTCCAGGACGAATTCGGCAAGATCGATCTCAATGCCGCGGACGGATCGCTCCTGCGCCAGCTCCTGGTCGCGAACGGACTTTCGTTCGACAATGCCGCTTCTCTGGTCGACAAGATCCTGGATTGGCGCGGGCCAAGCGATCTGAAGCGGCTGCATGGCGCCAATGACGCCGACTATGCCGCGGCTGGCTATTCCTATCATCCGCGTCACGGGCCGTTTCAGACCGTCGACGAGCTGCGGCTGGTAATGGGCATGACGACTGAGCTCTTCCGGAAAATCAGACCGGCGCTCACGGTTTATTCCAAGCGCCCGGCCATCGACACCAACACGGCACCCAAGGAAGCCTTGCTGGCCTATTTCCCGAACCAGCCGGACAAGGTGGATGCACTGCTCAAACTTCGTGAGGCCACGAGCGGCGTTCTTGATCCGGCGTTGCCCCATGCGGGCCGGATTTTCTCCGTAACGACGACGTTGGCGCGCGGCCGGCTCAAGGTTCAGCGTCACGTCGTCATCGAACTGACACGCTCGACGTCGCGACCCTACCTCATCCTCGCTTGGCTCTGATGTCTCATGCCGGGACAAGGACGCATGAAGACAGCCCAAAGAACACACGAAACGGTCGGACGTTGTTCCATTCAATGTGATTTGTGTTCGCAGCGGAAGTCATCGATTTCGCACTTGACAGATTCAAGGGACGGCGTTTGAGTTTAGTCTGCGCGCGAGTCTCCGCGTCTGTTCGTTCTGTGTAGGTTGCGTTCTGCGTTCGTAGCGTCAGTGCAACAATTCCGGAGCGGCGAACGACCAACCATCGCGTTGTCCTTGCAACCTGAACTCGAACAAATCGCACTCGGCACGTGAGGTGCCTTGCGCAGATTGCGCGAATCCGCGAAGCAACGACCAAGCCTGGCGCCGGACGAAGAGGGGGCTTTTCGATGCCGAAGCGCGCGCTCACATTGCTTTTCGCACTCGTGGGATTCCTGGTTTGCGTCTCGAGCGCGGCACAAGCGGATTGGTGGTCGACCGGCACCGGCGGCTCGAATTTCGGCGCGGACTACTACGCCGCGGCGCTCGATTCCGTTAACCGGATCTATGCCGGTCACGGCGATATCGCCTTTTCGGAGCCGATGTATTACGACCGCAATGGTCGCCCGACGCAATTTAACGTCTGCGCCAAGCGTCCCCCTGGCAGCTCCAGTCCTCCCTACTGGTGCGCCGCCGCACTTAACATTTGCGCCTACGGTCAGATTATGACCCTGTACGGTTGCGCGACGAACAATGTTGCCTATCAGGGTGCAAGCTGCCGACGCTTGACCGGTGGAGGCGACTCCATTGGCGATCCGATCAATGTTGTCTCCGGAAACGTTTTCGAGACTGCGAGCGACTTCGGGACAGCTGACCAGAATTCCCTGTCGCTCAAGCGTTACTACAACAGCGACGGATTTTACGTTTTCGGCCCGCAGTCGCGGTTCTCCACGGCGCAGAGCTTCATCTATTCCCGCTTCGGCTATGGCTGGCGCAGCGAATATGACCGCTTCATCGTCCCCGACTCCACGACGCCTAGTAGTGCCGGTTGGATTGACATGATGACGGCGGACGGAAATCCCGTCGAGTTCTATAAATCCGGTTCGACCTGGTACATTCCGTACACAACGTCGGGTGGCGGGGTGTCGTCGTCCACCGATCCCCGGCATGACGTCGATCTTTCGATCAGCACGGATGGCACGAGCTGGTTCCTGAAAGATGGCAACGACACGACGTTCAAGTTCGACGCCCAGGGCAAGCTGATTGCGATCACCGATCGCAATGGCTACCAGCAAACGCTGACCTACGATTCGAACAACAACAACACCGTCGTGAGCGACTCCTTCGGGCGTCAGATCACCTTCACCTACCTCGCCAATGGCTTGGTCGACACGATGACCGACCCCGACGGCAACGTCACGCACTACAGCTACATCGAGCGCTCCGGCATGAGTCCCGCTGCCACCAGCGGAAATACGGGGCTCTGGGCCTTGCAAAGCGTTACCTATCCCGACACCAAGTCGATCACGTACCTGTATGAGGACACGAGCCCGATCAACCGGTTCGCATTGACAGGCATCACTGACGAAAACGGACATCGTTTTGCCACCTGGGCTTATGACAGCAACGGTCGCGGCACATCGAACAGCATGGGCAGCGGGGCTCAGAGTTACTCGATCTCTTACAACGATACCGCCAACACGCGCACGGTCACCAATCCTCTTGGTAAGCAGGCGATTTTCAGCCTGGGGACGTTCCAGCAGCACTACCGAATTTCGAGCGTTGCCGGGCAGGCGAGCACAAACTGTCCCGCTGGAACGGCGAGCCCAAGCTATGACTCGAACGGTTTCCTCTCGCAGGCAACGAGCGAGGAAGGCCGCGTTGTGACCTACGCCCACAACAGCAAGGGCGAGGAAACGAGCCGCACTGAGGGTTATGGCACGTCGGTCGCCAGAACCATCGGCACCACATGGGACACGACCTATCATGTGCCCACTCAGATCGTTCAGCCCAATCTCACCACGACCTTCACCTACACGTCCGGCCTTCTCACCCAACTCACCGAGACGGACACCACGACCCAGTCTGTTCCTTATTCGACCAATGGTCAGGCGCGAAGCTGGGCCTATGCCTATTACTCCAACGGCCTCCTGCACACGGTCGACGGTCCCCTCACGGGCAGTGGCGATACCGTCACCTATGCCTATGACAGTCACGGGTTTGTCAGTTCGATCACCGACCAACTCGGTCACGTCACCAGCATCACTTCCGCCAACGGTCGAGGTGAGCCTCTGACCTCTGTCGACCCCAACGGCATCACCACCAACTACACCTATGACCTTCGCGGCCGGCTCACCAGCATCACGGTCAATCCAGGCAGTGGGCAATCGGTGACCGGGCTCAGCTATGACAGCGCTGGCAATATCACGCAGATTACGGCGCCCGATGGGTCGACCCTCAGTTACGCCTATGACAACGCCCACCAGCTGACATCAGTGACCAATGGCACTGGCGAAACCATTACGTACACACTGGACGCGATGGGCGATCGAACCGCGACCGTGGTCAAGAACGCCTCGGCCACTATCACCAGGCAGCAGTCCGCCACCTTTGACGAGCTCGGTCGTCTCTTGACGGAAATTGGTGCCTCGTCGCAGACAACGGCGCATGCCTACGATCGCGACAACAATGAGGTTTCGACGACAGATCCGCGCTCCAAGCTCTATGCCCATGCCTTCGACGCTCTGAACCGGTTGAATCAGGACACCGATCCTGACTCGTTCCATACGACGTTGGCCCTTAACGGCAGCGACGACGTGACGTCGGTCACCGATGGTCGGTCAAACGCGACCAGTTACGTGCGCGACGGGTTCGGTGATGTTATCCGCGCCACCAGTCCCGACACCGGCACCACCGATGCCTGGTTCGACGCGGCAGGCCGCAAGACGAAGTCCATCGACGCCCGCGGCATCGAGACCGACTATACCTATGACAACGCCGACCGGGTTCTCACCAAGACGTTTCCGGCAGCGAGCGGCGAAAACGTCACGTTGTCCTACGACGCGACGAGCGGAGGGAACGCCGGCGTCGGAAGACTCACCGGCATTGCAGACGGCAGCGGCTCGTCGGCGCTGACCTACAATCCGCTTGGACAGGTCATCCTCGACCATCGCGTGATCCAGTCGACCGCCTATGATGTTGCGTACAGCTACGACGCGGCCGGCAACGTGCTGAGCATGACTTATCCGTCGGGCCGGATCGTGAGCTTTACGCGCAATTCACTGGGCCGTATCTCTGCGGTGGCGACCAAGGACAATGCCGGCGCGAGTGCTGTCTCGGTCGTCGGCGGTGTCGGCTATCTGCCGTTTGGTCCGCTTGCCTCGGCAACGTTCGGCAATGGCGTTTCCCTGACGCGATTGTACGACCAGGACTACAGGCTCACCAACATCGACTCGGCGTCGGGCTCAACCGCCATACAAAACCTGACATACGGTTACGATACCGCGAGTAACATCACATCGATCAGCGATGCCGTCACGACGGGCCGTTCGCAGACCTTTTCGTATGACGATCTGAACCGGTTGACTTCGGCGAGCGGTGTCTATGGCTCGCTGTCCTTCACCTATGATGGAGTTGGCAATCGCTCGACACGGGTCGCGAGCGGGACAACGGACAGTTACGTTTATCCTTCGTCGTCTAACCAGCTATCATCGGTCACGACCGGCAGCAATGTACGCACACTTACCCACGGTGCCAGTGGCAGTGTTACAGAGGATGTGCGGGACGCTGCTGACGATTACACCTACACCTATAACAACGCCGGCCGGCTCTCCGGCACCAGCCGCAATGGCTCAGCGGTGGGTGCCTATCTCTACAACGCGCTGGAACAACGCGTCGCCAAGACGGTTGCGGGAGCCACGACGCAGTTCCTCTACGACAGCGCCGGCCACCTGATCGAGGAGGCCGACGCTTCGGGCAACGCCCTTCGCGAATATATCTGGCTCGACGACATGCCGATCGCGATGGTGGACCATTCCGGCTCCAGTCCGGTGCTCTACTACATCCACGCCGATCATCTGGGACGGCCGCAGAAGATGACCGACGCCTCGGCCGCAATCGTATGGGATGCCGCCTTCGATCCGTTCGGCAATATCGCTTCGGTCTCGGGATCCGCGATCGGCCTGCTGATGTTCCCCGGCCAGTATTACGACAGTGAGACCCAGCTCTCGCAGAACTGGCATCGTGATTATGATCCCAGCATCGGGCGCTATATCCAGAGCGACCCGATTGGGCTCGCAGGCGGAATAAATATGTACGCATATGTTCTTGATGATCCCGTTAACAGCATCGATCCGACTGGTCTGCTAGCCGGCTGCAATAGCGGCATTCTCCCGTGTCTGTGGAATTGTACGAAGCAGCATTTCTTGGGTGAGGCAGCTGCCGCTGCCACGATAGCCGCCGGTGCACGGATACTTCCATACACGCGCGGCGGCATATCCGGAGGTACTGGGGGCACTTCGATTGCGTCGGCCCTACTGCGCCGAGCCTTCCCCCAGGTTCTCGAAACAGGAGCATTGGGAACGCGCATTTTGGGCGGAGTTCTTGGACGCGCAGTCCCCTATGTCGGTTGGGGCCTGGCAGCATACGATGCGGGCGCCATCGGTATATGCACAGTACAGTGCGTGAGAGGTAGCAAATGACCGATCGTTCTAGTGTTATTGCCGAGCTGAAGACGATTCTCGGTGACAAGTACGCAATTCGGAAGAACGTGACCGAGCAAACCCGCTTGTATCACGATTTGGGCTTGCGCGGGACGGACGCGGCAGATTACCTCACGGCGGTCTTCCAAAAATTTGAAGTTGATCAATCAGGATTCGACTTCGCAGACTATTTCAAAGGGGAATATTTCAGTCCCGTGGACATTCTAAATTCGATGCTTGGTCGCAAAGACAGGAGCAAAAAACCGCTTACTTTGGCGCACCTCGCAGACGTGTGCGTCCAACAGCAGTGGTTTTCTCCCTAATCGAATGAGTGGCACAATCTGACCGGAACGCGGCGGAATTTGGGCGTTCGGCGAGGGGAATCTGAGGCGCGTTGCCGAGGCAAGCGGACCAAACGGCAGATAGCCGACACCGTCGGGCTCAACCGCCATACAACGATTACATCTACACCTGCAACAACGCCGGCCGGCTCACCGGCACCAGCCGCAATCGCTCAGCGGTGGGCGCCTATCTCTACAGCGCGCTGGAACAACGCGTCGCCAAGCGCATTTGAGAAAATTGCTGCAAGAAGCAAATAGAAATGGTTGCCTACATTATCGTCCTGACGCTTGGTATGCTGCCACAAGATCTACACCACACCCAATCTAAGAACACTGATGGATCAAAAGGACACTTTGAACTTGGCTAAGGTCTGGATCGCGCTGCAGTATTCGCGCGAGCCCCGCTTGGATGATGATACGAATCTTTGGGCACACAGTAGGTTGTGGGACTTGTCTCGAACCGATCCTGAAGCGTGCCTTTCAGTGATCATCGCTGTCGTCAATTTGGATGGCAGCGACCATATACTGTCTAACCTCGCCGCCGGCCCTCTCGAGGATATTCTAGGAGTGCACGGCAATGATGTGATCGACGAGATCGAGCATCTCGCAGGACGGCAACCCGCCATTCGAAAAATGATCAAGGGGGTGTGGAAGAACAATATCGACGACGAGATTTGGCGCCGGCTTCAGCTGTTAGTCGATAGGAGTTAGGATTTAGGCGACTGCCCGCTCCACCAGGCACACCAATCACTTTGGTTCGAAATTCTGGATGATGGAGAGTTTTTCTTGGTTGTGGCCGAGGCGAAGCCCCTAATGAGCGCAAACAGGAGGAGGCGCGTCTTGCCGACTGTGGTTACCACGAGTCGGACAACCGCGTTGGCTCTGGCAGCTCTCGTAAATGCGCTGCTCTTTTCTCTTTTGGTCTATTCGAATCGACCACATGGCGAACGACATGAGCAGTACGTATTCGCTGAGTTGGTGCCGCCCGCACATGCAGTCCCTGAGACAATTGTTCCGCCGGGACCGACACAGCATGTCCTGAAGGTACAAGCCCCGTCGGCGCCGGACTTTGTGGTGGATACAAGCGATTTCGAATTGCCCCCGCGCCCCGACCCTCTCCGTCCAAATCGGCAACTTCACCTCGCAACCGCACGCCCCGATGTGGAGGTCACCGGTCGCCCCGTGATTGTTACTCTGAGACTGCTGGTACGGGCGGATGGAACGATCGCTTCTTCAGAAGTCGTCGGCAGTAGCGGAATTGCACAGCTTGATGCAATCGCTTCACAATTTGCCATGCAAAACTGGCGTTTTCTTCCGGCGGTCAGCGCCGGCCACAATGTCTCCGACTGGATTAGCGTGCAGGTGCTACTGATGTTCGATTGAGGCGCGCCGCTGGCGTGACTGGACTGAGCTGCACAAGTGCTCGCCTGATGCTAGAGCCTAAGCGCCGGGATGAGCGCTCCGTAAAGCCAAACTAACCAGCCGGCAGCCGCGAGAAAGGGTCCGAAGGGAAGTCGCTCGCGCCAGTCCGTCCGGAGGAAGCCCTGTCGGATCAGGTAGAAAGCCATCGCAAACATTGCGCCAAGAAAAAGCACGGACGGTAGGCCGCTCAGCGACACCCAGATTCCGAGAGCTCCGAAAAGCTTGGCATCGCCAAGGCCAAGACCCGCCGACTTCCGAATCCATCGATACAGAACTGCGATGGCAACTAAAGCCGCTGCTGCCGCTACGCCGGCAGCGGCATGGATCAGCCAATAGTCACGATCATACAGATAAGCGGCAACGAGACCTGTGATGGCGAGCAACAGAGTCAAGACGTCGGGTAGTCGACGCGTTTGCCAATCGACAGCGGCCAAAGTGAGCAATAACCAACCGAACAGTGTCGTAACAATTTGCAGTTCGTGCGGCACAGTCACGACTGTCCAAACTGCAATCGCAAGAGCGGCGAGCTCGATGGCTGGATAGAAGAAACCGATCTCTGCATGGCAATTGCGGCAACGGCCGTGAAGAACGAGCCAACTCAGAATCGGGACAAGCTCAACTGGACTGAGCCTCTTGTGGCAAGTGTCACAAGTTGATCGGCCCCAGCGCCAGTCTCGCTCGTCAGGCAAACGTTTTGTGATAACGCCGAGAAAGCTGCCGACGAACGGCGCCACGAGGGTGAGGATTGCCTCTTGGATCAAGCCGTATGAAGCAGAAGTGTATAAAGGAATGGTCATCAACATGGTTTCACTTTGAGCCTGATCTTGTACCGATTTCAGTGGGCTGTCGCCTGGCCGCCTAATGCTAGCGTCAGGCGGCACGCGACTTCTCTCGACGTTTCCAAGCCAAACGGTGGCTTGATGGCTTTTTGACTGAGACTATCGCGCGCAATATTGTTGGTGAGCGCACGATGAGCCGCAAGGACATACTTCGCACCCGATAACCTGCCGCGGCGATCCGGACTTTCGCGGACGGCAATAACCCCAGGTGCGACCGTGTATGAAACTGGACGGGTCTAGATTTGCCTCAAATGCACTGACGGTCTTCACACTCGGGAACCGGTCTTGACCGGTGTGCGATCGTAAAAACCCTGAGACGCCATCACTTGAGAGTCACCAGCCAAGTCGAAAATGCGACCCGTTAAGTATCACAAAAGCATTCTAATGAGCCGGGATTCTTGACGACGCCGCGAACGCGCGTTTGAACATTGTTTGTTCAGTGCATGAGTTCGCCGATTTTCGCGCCGTGCGTGGTGATCCACTGACCCTTCCCATCGAGCGCTGTCTTGAATTCCCCAAGGCCGTCACTGGTCAAAACCGCTTTCGAAATGTGAGCGTCCTTTCCGATCAGGCCGGTCAACTCTGGTGCGTTGGAGTCGAAGACGTGCAACTTGGCGTCTCCGTTTTTGAGTGGAGTGAGTGAGAAGACCGCCACAGCAATCTTTGAGTCTCCGCAACTCCCGGCCGACTTGGTCAAGTCGGAGTCCTTGGCAGTGTATTTGACGCCATCGCAGGAAAGAAAATTGGGCCCCTGAGCCGCCCGCAATTTGTAGCCGAGGACTGGCGCCTCCGCGCCGCGGAGCTTGTACAAATCCGGCGAGGCCAAGCCCAAGGTCTCCGCGGAAGCTGTCGAACTGGCGAGAGCGAGTCCAGCTACAATTTCCAATACGCGGGTTGCTTTCCTCATCGCGTCGCTTCGCATTGTGTGACCTCTCCGAGTTGACAAGTTTCAACATCCAAGGCACCGGCCAAGTTGACCGAACCTTTCTGGATCAAATAGACCTCGCCGATCGATCTCTCGTGAAGACCCGAATGCTGTGCCCAGACGACGAAATAGTCCGGCGTGACCATGAGCATGCGCAATCGGGCGCTGTCGTTCGCTGCCCTTAGGTAGACGTAATAGCAATCCGGATTGGCCTTGCAGTCCCACTCGGACTGTTCCACGAACTCCTTCTTGAAATCAAACAGCATTCGCGCGCCAGGTCGCGAGGGAACGTGCAGCAGATAATCCCGGGCAGCGGCGCGAGATGAGAAGGCTACTCCGAATAGCAAAAGGACGTATACGAGAGCGGCAGCCGCCGGGCTTCTAGCAACATCGCAGTAGGTTTTTTGCACCACGCCAGTTGTTTTCGCCGAAGATCCCAACACATATGCCAGAATGCCGAGGCTCACCAATGCCAATGTCGCCAACCAAAAGAGGAATGACCCGATCAAGTGAGTAGCGGCACGGAAGACAAACTCGAGCACATTGTACGAATTCATGATGATGGAATTGGTGTCGAGGCCGAGCATGGTGACGTCCAACGCCACGTACCGGCAAAGTGTGTAGAGATAAATCCAGCCGGCAAAATAGAGAACGCCCGCCGGTATAATGATGTATTTGGACACCAGATCGAGAAACTTCACCTGACAAAACCTTCAGAAATGGACACGAGGCTCTTTGACTGCGTCGGGCGGAATCGCGTCGCGTAGGATTGTCCCCGCCGATAGGCCGACTCGTGCACCGGTGAGGCGGGCGGTCTTGTTCGCCGGGAGAACAGGTTCATGCGCAATTCCACCTTTCCTGTCTTTTTGATCGAAATGTTTCTTGGGCACGAATTCGGCGAAGCACCGTCTGCGAAGTGGGGCGCCAGCGATTTTGCCGGAAAAAGGCGCGCCGCTCATCGGCATGTCACGACTGCATCGTCAGGCGCTGGAGCGACGTGATCTTCTGCACCTGGTCCGTCAGCGATTTCGCGAAGGATTGCAGCCTCGCAATGTCGTCAAGGCTGGGCAGAGGTGCCGGATCTGGGCCCAACTTGTGGACGAAGAAGGGCGGAATGCGATTGATCGCCAGAAGGTCCTTTCGCAGGCGACAGATTGCCTGCAACAGATCCGCCTCTGCCGCAGTATTGACGCGAACCTTCAATTGACCACTGAAGCTCAGGTCCGCCGCCTCGCTGGTGACATGGACGCCGATCTTTGTTGTCGGGGCGCTTCCCGTCCACAAAAGTGTCAGCGTATCGCTCTCAGTAGGCGACTCAGCGCTTGCCAATCCACTGTCAAAGGACCAGGAGAATTGTGCGTCGGTCAGGGGAAGCCAGGTCGACGTATCGAGCCAAGACGGTTGCCAGCCGATGGAGACTTGGAACTCCGATTGCACTCCGATGGTCGGCCCGACGGGACATTCCTCTCCAGGAGTCGGCCGCAACTTGATTTTCGCGAGGAGCGTTGGAAGGATGCAGGCGCTGTCGCGATTGGACCAGTAGCTTGCTGCGAGGACTCCGTTGCTAAAACCCCGCGCGTCCGTGTTCTCTTCACAAATGTCGGCAACCTCGATGCCGCCTTGTGGCTGGTAATAACCCGTTGCTTCCGGATTGGTGCAGGCTTCAACGACCTCGTGGCTCACGATCGCGGAGCTGGGCGCAATCGCCCATGCATAATGGAACGTTTGGCCATCCAGTTGATCGTACATGTGATAACCTGCGGCATCCACAATCTCGAGATCGAGATTGTTGGTGAAGACGAAATAGAGAAGCTGGTTCTGCGCGCGAAAGTCGCCGACCTTGCCTGCCGTGATAAGAGAGCGGATATAGTCGGCGAGGCTTTGCAGCGTGACCGGACTGGGAGGCTCTGAAGCGATATCAACATAGGCGTCTTCGATGATGGCTGAATCGGTGATGCCGTATTGCTCAAGTCCTTGCATATAGGGACCGGCAAACAATTGGCGCAGCTGTGCGATCAGTTGCATCTGCGCCTCATGCAGATCGGCGGTTTTCCAATCCGCTCCCCAGAAGATCGGCTGAATGAGAACACCCGTCAGAAGCGGGCCGCCAAAATAAACCAGCTTATCCATCTGTCCGAACCCCTCCCTGTTGCACGCCGCTTCATTTCCGGGCGCGTTTCGCTTTGCGCTTAGCTGTTGGCGACTTTGCGGCGGCGCGGGCACCGCGTGCGCTCGATCGCCCAGGCTTTTTGCGCACGGTGGATTTTAGCGTGCCCGACCGGATCCCGGCTGCGGTCACCCGCACGGCCGGATCGATGGTGGGCCTTCCGGACTTGAGCGCCAATTGCTGGTTGGCCGCCTTTGAGCCCGTCTTCAGATGCGTCTTCACGTCCACCAGGATTGAAGAAATGCTCTGCCAGAGCGGTTCGCATTTGAAAGCAACGGTCCCTCCGCTGCGCTTGCGCATCGACAGCGTGAAGTTGATGTCCCCGACACAGATGAAATGGGTCGCTTCGCTGCGCGCGGAAATCGCGAGCTTGGCGTGATCGTCCGGCTCTGGCCAGGTGATGTCATAGCCCAGCGGATTGAGATCGATACCGCCCATATCGACCACGGTGTGGACCTTGTCGCTGTCGATCGAGGGTGGCGTTGTGCCATGCTCCCAGGTCTCGACATTCAAATCGTCATGCAAGGTGGGGCCTACAAGATCGTTATAGAAATCGAGACCCCAATAGCGGTTCTTGGCGATCGAGGTGAACTTGACGCCGCCCTTTGACAGAAACGGAACCGAGCCCGAATAGGGCGAGTTGCCTGTCACGATCTTGCCGGCCATCAATTGTACGCGCGGATCATTGGGTGTGCCGACGAGGTCGGATGGCGTCGGCGAGGTGTGATAGACGTTGGGCTGTTGGCCGACAAACATCTGGTTGGCCAGGACTCGCGAGACTTCGGCATCCTGCAAAGTCATGCACAACAGCGTTTGCGCGTTGGGCATGCCAGTTGGTGGAAAGGCATATTGATTTTCTGGCGGAAACTTTGGGGTCGACTGCACCAGCCAAAATGCCGTGTCGGTGGAGATGTCGAACGCAAGCACGCCCTTTGTATGACCAAGCGTGCCATTGGTCTTTCCGGTGATGGGGTCTTCATCATTGTAGAAGAACCAACCGAGATGCTCGGTCGACGGTCCAGATTTTTTGTAGAGCTGGTTGAGTGTATTAGGCAGCGCACCGTCTTTATCGACCGAGTCGGGGGGTTTGACCAGCTTGGCATTGGTTGGCGAAGCGGCATCGAAATAGACATATTCGGTGCCCGTCAGTCCCTTGATCTTGTTGCCCGCCTTAGTCGTGGAGCGGCCCGAGATCTTGTACATGAACCACCAGTCGACAGCTTTTCCATCATTGTCCATTGCGCTCAGATTCATCGCACACCCCTCCTAGCCGACAAGAGCAGTGAGCCTAAACATGCGCGATGGGGGACAGCGTTCCCCTATTCAGGGGATGGCGAGAGACACCGTGTAAGACCTTGGTCACGCAACCGGCTTGAGTGTTGCTATTTACGCCTGCTGCGCGCCCAGAAAATCTGCGACCCGCTCCATCGCGACATCGACGGCACCATCGAATCCGGTGATCATCCGCTTCGTCCGCCCCAGTAACGCGCTTGCCTCAACACTTGTCATGGACTCGAGAAGCTGAGTCATGGCGAACAAAGCGGATTGGTGAGCGCTTAGGCTTGGACGCTGAACCAGGGGGGCGATGGGCAACGGATTGGGACCGGACAAAGGCAACGTGACAGGCGTGTCGGCCCGTTTGGCCGTTCCAATTGCCGGAGCAAATGTGGCGGCTTCCTTGGTTCGGAGGCCCAGCAGACCCAACGACCATTTGTCCGTCAGGTAGCGTAATATACTGGTGTGATCGAAAATCGTCGGCACCACACCTGCCTTTTTGACGTAAGGCGAAACCAAAATTGCCGGTACGCGTAGACCCAACTGATCGAAGCTGTACTCCTCGACGTGGTGGTCAGGGGGAACGGCTGCAGGTGGAGTGACATGGTCATAGAACCCGCCATGCTCATCGAACAGGACGATGAGTAAGGTGCTAGCCCACAAATCCTCATTGGCCCGCACCGCGTTGTAGACACTGGCGATCAAGCGGTCGCCCTCGGCCACATCGTGGGTCGGGTGGTCATCGTTGGCCCCCGGTTGATAGTAGCTCGGCTCGATGAAACAATAGTCGGGGAAGTCCTTCGCCGGACCCGCGGCATCGCGGTAGAAGTGAATCATCTTCTTGTAGCGGCAAGCATTGTGCGGCTCGAGCTGGTTGACCAGCATCAGCGATTGCGGGATGTCGCCATAATAGATGAACCAGTTCTTCTCTTTCTCGTTCAGCCTGTCATAGAGCGTGATCTGGTCGTACCAGTGCAGATTGGCGTCGAGAATCCCGTTCGGCATCTCGACCCGCCCCAAGGATGTTCCGCTATGGACAAAAAACCGATTGGTCCAAGTCGGTCCGGGAACCGAGGCGAACCAGTGATCGCAGACGACGAAGTTTCGCGCCAGCGTGTGCAGCGCCGGAAGATCATTGTGAAATTTCATCACCTCGGCGCGATTAGCGGGTAGAGAATCGGGATAGGAACGGGAAAAGTCCTGCACAAAACCCGAGTTGCCTGATGCCATCTGCGTCTTGACGTGCCGCAATTCATGATGCGGGTCGTATCGGATGGAACGGCTGGCGCCGCCGGTTTGGCGGTAACTGGTGCCATCATCGTCGACATTGACGTGCGGCGCGGCGGCGGACGGCACACCATCGAAGTGCAACTCGTCGGCGAGGGTGCCCAGCATGTGGTCGAACGAGCGGTTCTCTAACATCAAGACGACGACATGCTGAATCGGATCGCTGTTTGGCATCGTCAATTTCTCGAGTTCTTCGACGAATGGGTTTTGCTTTGTCGGCACAAGACTGGACGCGCAGCAAGGTTCCTGGTGCACAATTCTTGGGGTGCCCCATTGGGTCAGGTTATTTCTGGATTCCCTACACTTTTCTCACAAACAACACCTGTCGGACGATTATTGGACCATCCGGATGGTCGACGCTATGGCGGCTAAGGCTGCGTACATCTTCGCAAGTTTGAACCTATCCCTCTTTTCACAAAGATGACGCCGTCCCCCATTTGGGGGAGGCCTGAGTCCGCGGCCCAGGCCAACCCTGCCGTCTTGGTCGTTTGACCGATCTTCGGCACTCCGATCCCTATTTTCAAACTCAACTTGCAATATTTCGAAGTTGCGCGATGAACGCTTCATGCTCCGGCCGCAGCGCGTCTTTGGCCGGCAAATAGTCCGCTCGCGCGTCCTTCAGAAGGACAGACGGACACTGACCCTCGTAGTTGCCGAGGTTCGGCCGGTGGACAGCGTAACCCACCAATTCCGCGAGCTCCGGCGTGAAGTGCTTCGCGACGTCGGGCGGATAGACCAGAAACTGGCTCTCGAACGGCTTTAGCCAGCCCAGGCAATAGCTGATGATCACCGCAGAACGCGGCAAGCCCGTGCGATTGGCGCCTCCCGCGTGCAACGTCGAACCCAGAAAGATCAGCGCCGAGCCAGGATCCATCTTGGCGGCAATGGCGTCCTGTGCAGGAAGCAAATAATCGTTCTGGGCAAGATGGCTCTTCGGCCAGAGCAATGTCGCGCCATTGTCGGCCGTGAACGGCGTCAGCGGCCAAATCACATTCAGAAGATACTCGATGGTGCCCTTCGCTCCACCCCACATGTCCTGGTCGCGATGTTGCGGTTGGGCTGGCGCGCCGGGATAGATTTGCACCGCCTGCGTCAGATTGAGCTGTATGCGATCGCAGAAAGGTCCGAGAATGGCTTGCGCAATCTCGAGAACGAGCGGATGGCGCACCAAGCTTTCGCTGTGGCGCGAGCGCTTGAGTAGGGAACCGAAGCGCTTGGTCGAGGGTCCATAGAATGTACCGTCGCAGAAAGGCGTCTTCTGAAACCGTTCGCGGAGATCATGGTTCAGCGCAGCAATCGTTCGGCTGGGTAAAAGATTCGCAAGGATGCAGTAGCCGTCGTCGCGCAACCGTGCGTGCGGATAGGCGGCAAATAGGTTCGGAACAGATTGGGCGAGCGTAGCCATCAGGCGGCTTCGAACTGTGGCGCGAAGACGGACGTGCGATAGCCATAGCGCCGGCGCGACTCGACCAAGGTCTCGGGCCAGATCTTGAACAGAACCGCTCCCACCAGGCCGCCATCAACTATTTGGGGCGGACCAAGAGGCTCGGCATCCCAGCCGGCTGATAGGATCTGCGACAGAAATGCCATATGCGTGACGCAGCTGTAACGGGCGATGTCATGCGTCACGGCGAACTCCACGACGGACGTCCACATCAAATTCATCAGCCGGACGCCATCGGACTTGACCATCTCCGGCGAAACACAAAAGCGCGTCAGCTCATAGACATCCGGACCACTCGGCACGGGGCCATCGCAAAGCTGGGGAAAGACTTCCGAAAAGAGGTGCGGTTTCGTGGTCGGCAAAAGACGGATCGACGCCAGATGCCGCCCATGGGAGTCGGACTCGACCAGATAGATCGCATCCTCATCGTCGAAACGGTCGATCTCATAGACGCCGTTGCTGACGGGGATTTTCCATTTCAGCCAGTCGACGAAGACACGCTTGCGATCGCGGTACATCCCATCGAGCGTGGTCATGAAAGATGCTCGATTGGCACTGGTGACAATATGGACCAAGACCGGCTCCTCCGTGGAACGCGAATCGAATCATGGCCGATGAACTCGTCACTGACATTCCCCCGAACAGGGGATGGTCAGCGTCGAATAACGTCTTCAAAGCCGAGCTGATTGTCGAAGAGGGCGCGAATCACCAATTGAGTGCGCGTGGCGACGCCGTATTTGCGTTTGGCCGATTCGACATGCTGATGCACAGTGTCCTGGGCAAGGCCGAGGAGTCGCGCGGCTTCCCAGTCGCTTTTCCCGCGCGCCACCAAGACGACGCAATCTAGCTGGCGCGAAGTCAGTGTTTCGCCTGGCATCGTCAAGCGATGGCGCGGCGTGTTCTGGCGCACCAGCCGGCGCGCCGCTTCGAAGGCAAAACTTCCGATATAATGAGTACTCGGAAGGATGGCTTCGTTGACTCTCCGGCCCACCCGATAGCCGAAGGAGCAGGAGCCGGTACATTCACCGGGAATGTGTATGGGGACGGTGTAGCCTTCGCCCATTCCGACTCTGCGCGCGTTGCTGAGGATTTCCTTGTGTCTCGGCGTTAGCTCGACCAACAGGCCGACATCCGACCACTTGAAGCCGACAGCGGTATTCTGACAGGCGCGAAGAACCGGATCCTCTGTGATGGTGTCGCGACTATGAACGGACGTACTCCAGGACGCCGGGTAGTTGCCGATCTGCACCTGGTCTCGACTGACAACATTGACGTGGTGGCCAAGCGCGTAGAACTGAAAGCCAAAGGTTCTGACCGTGGCGTCAAGAAGCGTGTCCAGCTCTTGCAGATTGGACACATCTTTTGCACCACGCACAAAACATTGAATGTCGCGAAACGTCCCCATCGACGCCCCAACCCCTCTCGGACCTCTCGTGGGTCCGGTTGCCCCCGGGGCAAGTATTTGCCCTTGCACAGCAAAATTCTAGATGGGCCATTCGTTCAATTTGGCTGACAACAGTGTCGACAAACATTGGAATGCAGCGGGCGCTGATCGTTATCCGCCAGTTGGTTCCCCAAGGAACCACTCATCAGTCCTAAGGTGCCGGTTCGCCCTTTAATCCGCGCAAAAACTCCACGAGAAACAATGTGTTAGGATCGTTGGCGATTTCGTCGCAGGGCTTTGTTCCACATAACAGCAAACAAGGCGTATCCGGCTAGGGCCGCAAAGGTCAGACCTCGTTGACCCCGTGCGTCCACAGAACGGCGCGCTTCGAACACGCCCGCATCAGCCATCACCTGAGCTTTGCGCTCCCGCGGACCGATCCAACCCTCCAGAACTGCGCTAGGATGAACGTCTTCAACCTGCGCACCGCGATCCGACACCAACCAAGAATCGCATCAAATCCGGTATCAAAGGTCGTGCATGAAGCGCGCAAAATATGCGCCTAAGTAACCCGCTCTCGTGATTTCTCCTCAGGCGACCCAAAGATTTTTTCGTGGAGCTCGTCCAGACGATCCGCCCCAGGGGCAGGTGCCGGTCCTTCTGGCTTTGGCGCAAAGGGAGACCTTGCCCGCAGACTTTCCATTACTAGCCTCTGATACTCGTGAATGTCTTCTATCTTCACGTTCGGCCGCGATGCCAGGATCTTGCCGATATCTTCAGGTTTGAGCGGTTCCATGGTTCTGCCTCTTAGACTCTCGACATGATCGAGTTCAAACGATCTGTGAGAAAATCGAGTGTTATCTTATCGTGTTTGCAGTTTTCTGGCTTGCCTTGCGCGAGCCAAAAATCGTCCATAATTGCCGGGTAGCGATCATCCGCCTCAGCGCAATGATAGGATTTCCATCCGGCCGGATAGCCATTCAAGCACTCCCGTGTCAGATCGGATTGGTACGTCTTGCCCGCATAGGTGGCAAAAGCCTGCGGAATTGGTCGACCAACTCGGACATTGACTGCATTGTAATCATCAGTGCTGTCGACATATAGATCTGTGATGCAGCCGTTGGTCCAGCTTGAAGCGGCGTGGCCGAACTCATGTAGAGCAACCAGCGACGTAGCGCTGACATGTAGTGCCACCACGCCCGGGCTCACATTCACCTGTCGATGCGTGAATGCCTTACCGTCCATCTTGAAACCGGTCCCTCCAGAGGATTCGTCATCCGCCGTGTAATACGCGCTCGATCGGGTGTGTGTGCCGGAGGCGGTGATTGCGAACGCGACATCTGCCTTTATCGGTTTGCCCTTGACCTGATAGGTCGCAATCAAAGAAGCAAAAGCGTCCTGCAGTGGCTGCACGATTCCGCCGTAGGGATACTCAGCCACGAGTGCAGTTGCTGAGCTTGGCGTGAGGCTGGGATCAAAGATCGCGATAACTCGAATTTTCGTTTCGAATTGCGCGAGGAACCGTTCAGCCTGTCCCGGCAGCCGCCCAAAAAGCGCGTCGCGCGCATATTGTACGCAGGCCTGAAAGCTGGCCGGCTGGGTCAGAATCGGGTCGGCCACCAACGGCTGCTGCGACGAAGTCGTTTGCAGCGTTGGGTTCGCGATAATCACGATTGTATAGGGGTTATCGTTCGGTTTGGTTTCTCCCTCCGCCAAGACCGAGACAGTCGGAAGCCGAATGTCTGTCTTTTGATCAGTCACTGCCGGGCCACCGGACCGCGCCCCGGCTCCTGGGCTTGTTACCATCAGATTTCGTCCGACGACCGCTACGTTGGCGGGGGTCGTGCCCGGAATGATGCTCGTCACGAAGGTCGAAACGGTCGAGCGTGTGCTCGCCAGCATGTCCAGGATGTCGAAGGTTGGAAGTGCGAGTTTCTGATAGAAGTCGAGCTGCTCTGCGTTCACGAGCTGGCGTGCGGCAGCTGAGCCATTTTTCAGCGCCGCTACGAAACCCGCCGTGTCCGTTCCAGCTTTCCCGCCCCAGCTCTGGATGAACGCGTAGTAGATCGATTTTAGGTCTGCCGCAGACTTGTACCAGACCGCGTAGCGCTGCTGCGACGCGTACCACGTCGAGAGCGTCTTCTGGAGGGCCAAAATGCCCGTTAAGACGCCCGTGATCTGCCCCACAAGCGCGTTGGTCTTTAGCGCTTCGGCTAGGGTGCCTAAGCCGATCAGCGCGAGTGGAATGGCGGCGATCAAAAACCCGTTCAAGGCAATGTAGGCATAGACTTTTCTCTGGGCACCTAAATAACGGCGCTGATACCAGGCTGCGCTAAGGACGGCCTCAACCAGGAATTCCGCCAAATAGGGATCGAGAGCCGGCTCCGGCGCGTCGGGAAGGCCGACAACGCTCTTGAAGTCGGAGAGATATTTCTGTGCCTCTTCGCGAGAGCGGTGTCCGGTCACGGCATCCCCTTGCGAGAGAAGTTCGGCGATGGTTGTCTGACCCGATTTTTTGGCTGATGGCACGCCGTTCCTCCGGGGGATGAATGATGGACGCGATACAAGAGCAAGGAAAAAACTGCGTGTCTGAAACTCCGGAACCAAACGCACCCTTCAGTGCTATGGCGACGGACTGACTTGCTGCGCGGCTGCACTCTGCTGGGCCGCGTTGAGAGCCTGCTGAGCCTTAATCAGTGCCACGCGCGCATTCGCCACCGCCGCGGGGCCGTTCACTTCGGCCTGAAGCAGGGCGCTTTGCGCATTCGTCACAGCTGTCAGCGCCTCGGCCATGCTGGCCGCCTGCTGAATCTTGGCCTGCTTGAGCGCAGTGTCGGCATTGACCAGAGCCGTCGCCTGCGTATCGTAGTTCACTCGCGCCTGTATCAGAGATGTCGGAATTTCGACGATATGTTTTGCAATAATCGGAAGAATACCAACGGCGGCCGCAATCTCGCTGGGCCGCTGCGCCGTATAGTCGACCAACATTCCATTCGAAAAGCCGTATGCCAGGGTCGTGGTCGTGAACGGCCCGGCCTTGAACGCGACAAAAAAACGCGAGCGAGAATCAGGCACGATGGCGTTGAGCACTTGTGCTGAGATCGGAGCAGCGAGCGCGCAATCATCCCCATTGGGAAGAAGGGGATCACGATTTTCGACGGCTTGAACCGATACCGGCACGGCCAACCGGTAGATGACGCCCGATATGTCACTCGCTAAAGCATCCAATCCCGCACCTGAAGGTGCCTGACTCGCATCGTCGAGAGCCGTGTCGGCGATTGCTATTCGAGAGCCGTCCGCGCCGAGTCGAGTGTTTACTGCGTCGACCTGTTTCTTGTTGGTTGGATCAAAAACGAACACTTCGCTATATGCACAAGTCGGCGGAGCGTTGCGTACGGGAACGCGCGGAGCCGCACCGACCAAGGTCGCTATCGAAATCGCCGTATCGGCCAGGCTAATCAAAATGTTTCCAGTCTGATCGCCGGACGTCACGTTGGCCGTGGTCAGCAGGCTGTTTGTTACCGACAGTTTCAGCGTGTCGTCACGCCAGGGACTATGTTTGAGATCGCTCACGTAGCGCGCCGTAGGATCCGGCGAGACGGGAAGAAGTGTAAGAGTAGCCGACTCCAGCCACTTGTGTTGATTGTTCTTGGCGATCGTGAGGGCGAGCTTTGCAGTGTCGAGGAGTGCCTGATCTCCCTTCAGCGCCGCTTGCGCCGCCGAGAGCTTGTCAGCATCGTCGCCCGCCGCGGTCACCGCAGCGTTTCGCTTCTTGACGGCCGCCGTTGCGCTATCGAACGCCGTCTGCGCCTTCAGAAGATCGTAGGGCGCAATTTGGGTTCGTGCCGCCGTCAGCAGCACCTGTCCCATTGGAAGAGCATAGGCGAGCCCAGGAAAATCGTTCGCGGAAGAAGAAAGTCTCGATTCGACTAAGTTCGTGCAGCCACCGCCCCCCGCACACAAAATGATTAGAATGCAAAATCGCAGCCTCATATTGCGCTCCCCAGACCCATACTCTTGGACTATTCGCGCTTAGGCGTCGCTCAGCTACCCCCCAAAAAGGGGGGCTACCTGGCGAAACGACGCCGATCGCGTGGAGCACCACGTTCACACTCGTCTACGACTCCAACAACCGGCGCAACGGCCCGACAACAGCTGATGGTTCTATTTGGCGAACTCTGCCGGCTCGACCAGATAAATAGCCAACGCGTTGAACTAGTAATGTGCGGTGGGTTGGTTGCACCGAGCTAATGTCAATCTGGCCCTCGACGACACCATGATCAGCACTGCGCCGGTCAATCTCACACGGGATGGCACGGAAAATCTGTATGGAGGAGTAGAGTTGCTCGGGTGTACCGCAGAAACGCCGGCGTCACGAACCGACATTGCCGGTGTCGAGACCCTGAGTCGTGTGGCGACAATCGCGGCAACTTGCAAAGCGAGCGGTGCACCAACTAGCATGGGCGCACCGGCGTTCTCGGCTGTCGTGACTTCATTTCGGTGAGGGAAACATGGAGCCGCCGCGCGAGTCCGAACGTAAATCTTCCAGAGACGATGGAATGGATGCGCCGCGTAAGCGCAGGGCGCGCCGCGCAACCGACTCGCTTTCCACGCAGCCGGTTTCACCGATTGGAAAATCGGATCGTCCAGCCGCGCGGGACCTGCTCGATCGCGAAATTTTTGTTTCCGCAATTGCGGCATTGGTGATGAATGCTAAGACGCAAGCGCCATTGACGATCGGCATCTATGGACCTTGGGGCAGCGGAAAGTCTTCGTTTCTTGCCCAACTTTCCGACCGGCTTCCCAAACAGCAACTAGTCGCCATGTTCAATC
>Ga0134128_10001258_pt1 | contig 32966 bp, 31 predicted proteins | sample KB31754_FD_96462 | JGI IMG/M metagenome (GOLD analysis project Ga0134128, IMG submission 96462) | Terrestrial soil microbial communities with excess Nitrogen fertilizer from Kellogg Biological Station, Michigan, USA - KB3-175-4 | ecosystem: Environmental > Terrestrial > Soil > Unclassified ... | reverse complement strand
GGCCGGCAACGCCGCGCCATTCTCACCGCCGATTTGGCCACCGTGGATCACCGGGAAGCACAAACGCGTGACGCCGAGCGCCAACGCCTGCACCGACGACTCGCCGACATCGCCCGCCGCCAAAACTCGATCCTGCGCCAAGCCCAAGACGGCGACCCCGACGACCCGTTCACCCGCGCCCTCCGGGCCACCTACAACGATCTGGACACCGAACGCCTCGCCGTCCTGTCCGCCCTCGCCACCCTAGGAGCCGACCCCGCCGCACCCGCCCGCCCAGACGCTGCACAGGTAAATCTGATCGACGCCCTGCCCTACCTAACCGCCCACCTCTCCGCCGCGCCCGAGGCACTGCTACGGCGACTATTCGAGGCCACCAACCTCACCGTGCGCCTTTCCGACGGCGGCAACCACCTAACCATCAGCATCCGGCTACCCGCCGACACCTTGCCCCAGATCGCCGGCACCGTCGAAGCCATCAGCCAAACGACCAACGAACCCAGCACAGCAGCACCAAGCCAAGCCATGCACGGCGCTTGTGCGGATGCTGTACGTGCCCCCGGCAGGATTCGAACCTGCGCTCCCGCCTCCGGAGGCCGGTACAACCCTGATCATGCCTGTCTCTGGTGTCGTCGCGTTCTCTTTTGCCTGCTCAGCGTGTCATGAGTGGCCGTGGTGTCTCGTGGTTCATTGCACGAACCCTTGCACGAGCGACGATGCTCACGACGCGGCAGAGCACCGCGCCGCGTACAGGGCGATATGGAACCCGGCAGTGCGACCTGATCGCTGTCCCGTTTACCAGATGGTTTCCACGGCGGCGAGCTGACGGATCTTGCGGTCGTAGGTCACCAGGCGGGCGGCTCTCACCAGGGCGGTGGCAGCGATGATCCGGTCAAAAGGATCAGTTACGGCGGTGCGAGGAATTCTGCTGACCGCTCGTGCGACTGCATTATCGATCGCCGCGACCTCGAATCCGGATCCTGTCGCGTCAACAACCTCGTGAAACGCTTCGAGATGCGTCCGCATGAAGGTGCCTTTTTCCACGAGATAGGCCAGCTCGACGAGGGTCGCCGCTGAAATCACTAGTGGGATATCCGAGCGAGTCGCATCATCCATTATCTGGCGCGCCTTGTCTGATAAGCGGGGCGATGCCAGGACGTACCAAATGAAAGCGTGAGAATCGAGGATGAGCGAAGTCCCAGCGGTCACTGCCCGTCCGCCAGATTGCCCCATACCTCACGTCTCTCGTCGGTGATCTCCTCAGCGCTCACGTCAGGTACGCGCCCGGCGAGCGCTCCATACATGTTTCGCCGGGGAACTGCCGCGCTGACCGTCAGACGCACCCGCTGACCTGGGATAAGCGAAAGTTGCCGCACGACATCAGAGGGCACCACCAGGTCACCAGTGGCGGTGACTACGGCATCAATCTCTGCACTGGATCCTTGAGTCACGCGACGTCACCTCCCGGTACCGCCGCAGATCCTACCTGGGTTGGTGCGAGCACATGCAGGACGCGGTGCTGGCTCACGCCCTTGGGGTCCGACGAGCCGGTGATCAGGGGCCATCACAGCGGATACCCGAGCCGATCAGAACAACGCGTCGTCACACCTCCTAGCGATCCGCACGTACCTCGACCGAGTCTGACAAGCTCGTACCCTGACGACCGCGGTGGGCTGTTTACGGGAACTGGATCGTGCCCAGCCACCGTTGGGCGCGCTCTGATGGCACCGGGTGCGCGCTCATTGCACGAATCCTTGCACGACTACCGCGTCCAGAGTGCTGACGACGTGGCGCAGCGGCTCCGGGGAGCAAGGTTGATAGCGTCGGTCAAACCGTCACCCGCGTTTCATCGATGATCTGCACCACCAGCTCCAACCAGCGCAAACGAGCAGCTGGCTCCCGGGCTGTCACTCCAGTGCTACGGAGTAGCCGATGAACACCGCCCCCGTGAATCACACCAAAAATTGGCTTACTCACAGTGATAATCGGCAGGTCAGACATGGTGCCCCCGGCAGGATTCGAACCTGCGCTCCCGCCTCCGGAGGCCGGTACAACCCCGATCATGCCCGTCTGTGGCGTCTTCTCGTTCTGTTTTGGCTGCTCAGCGTGTCATAAGTTGCTGGGGTGGCCTGTGGTTCATTGCACGAACCCTTGCACGCGTGGCGACCTTTGGAGGTCGAGGACATGCCACCCGTCACCTGCATGTGGTGACGTGCACTGCTCGCCGGGCACCGTTACCGTCACCGTGAGCATGAATCTGCGATGTGCCTCGGCGACATCCATCTCGATCCGTGGTGGGCGTTGGGCTGTGAGGTCCCTGGGTGTCGGGGGAGCAGCGGGCGTAGCCGATCAAGATGCCAGACATGATCGGGCTGTAATGGATAGCCCGATCATGTCTGGCTTCGGGTGATAGGTGCCGTCTTGGCTTCGGATGATCGGTGACAGTTGCCTAGCCGGTTTGTGTGTCGCCGTCGCTCAAGCAGTTGGGATGGTCGGGCTGCTCGACGAGTGGCGGGGGCTGACTCGGCCCCAGTGAAGCTGCACCCGGACGTGACCCCCGGAGATCGTGGAGTTCATCCGCTCTCAGGCCCACGGCTTGCCAGGAACGGGTGTCCATTACCTCCGACGGCGCACTGCCCCGCGGCGGGACAACCCCGCGACGTCAGCAGTACCAAGCGCCAGTACCGGGGTCGGTGCATAATCAAGCGCGGCCAGGTAGCTGGACTGGAACCGGATGTTCAACAGGAGGCGCAATGGACCGCAGGCAGGTGACGACACACATCATCGAACAAATGCGTGAGAAGGGCCTAAAGTTTGACGACCTCGCTCGCAAACTTGGCCTCGACAAGACGTGGACCACAGCGGCGCTGCTCGGTCAGCATCCGTTCACCGCCGAACGAGCCGAACAGGTCCAGCGGCTCCTCGATTTGCCCACTCAGGCGGTGGCAGTGCTTCAAGAGAGTCCTACTCGGGGCTGTTTGGAATCGACGCCTCCGACGGATCCGACGATGTATCGGATCTATGAGGTGCTGCAGGTCTACGGCACGACCATCAAGGCGCTCATCCATGAGGAGTTCGGCGACGGGATCATGAGTGCCGTTAATTTCAGTTTATCCGTGGATCGCGAAGATACCGACCGTGGGCCACGAGTAAAGATCACTCTAAACGGCGCGTTCCTCCCCTTCCGAGATCCTGCGACCTGGTAGGCTGCATAGGCGCGGTGTTCGACGCCGCGGGCCGAACGCCTTTTGCATTGGAAAAAGACAAACCCACCAGATTTTGACCCCATCACCCGTCAGCTGGGACCGCGTCAAGCGTCACCCGGGACCGCGCATGTGTGGCCGTGGCCGTGTGCATGTCTAGTTCCAGGTGATGGGTGACGGCGCATCGCGAGACCCGTTGACGCGTTGGTGCCAGCATGGGATTCCACAGGGGCTGCTTGATTGTGGCTAGCGGTTTGATCGTGCTTCTGGCCGGATGCACCAGCGGCAACGGTGCCTCCGCCCCGACTGCTGCCACCGCATCTCCCGGGGCCGCGGTGGTGACCCCACCGGACCCAACAGCGGGTCTAGTTCGTCGTCAAACAACGGAAGATTCACCCGGAGCTGGCACCTTCAACTCGGGTTCTTCGTCGGTTCCTGCGAACGCGCCTGCCCCCATGAACGCGCCCGCTGCCGCGGATGCGGCCGGTTCCGCGAATGTGCCTGCTCCCATGACCGCGCCTGGTCCCGGGGATGCGCCTGGCCTCGGCCCTGGGTCTGCTGGCGTACCAGAGTGGGACCCCAAGGCGGTGCAGGCCGAAAATAACCCGCGTCTACAGGATCAGCACCCACAGGATCAGCACCCACAGGATCAGCACCCACAGGATCAGCATCCACAGGATCAGCACCCACAAGACCAGCATCCCCAGGATCAGCGCCCACAGCCGGCGGCACCGGCGAACCATAAGAACCCAGCCCCGACCCAGCGCTGCCAGCAGGATCCTCTTCTGACAGGTTGCGAGTCGATACCTGGACTTGCGCGCCATTCGTTGCGCTAATCTGTCCAACCGTGGTTGCCAGCGGCATCCTGAAGCCGATCTCGGACCGTAGGCAGCCAAGTGCGTACTACCAACACAGGGGTATGCCTAGACGATTTGTGGTTGGTGATCTGACCATAGGCCCTTTGCTGGTCGGACCTGATCTTAACCGCGGCACATCGGACCCGAACTGAACTCGCCCAACACCGCCGCGCCGCGAGTGCGCATGGGATGCCGATCAATTTGGTTGGTATGCTGCTCGGTTTGTTGGTGTCCGTCGCCGGGGATGCGGGGATCCGGTTGGCGCTGCCCTCGCCGAAAGAACGGGCTCTGCGGAAGGTTTTGGGGCTGGCGAATCGACAACGTGGTCGCGCGGGTCGATTTTACCTTGCAGCAAGCACTGCGCGCGGCGCCGAGCGTGTTGAGGAGATGGCGCTGCGGCCCGGGGAGCGAGATCAATGGCTTCATCTAAGCCGTCACTCTTGTATCGGGATGACCTGTGCTACCGGCCTTGATCAGCGGAGATGAGCCGCTGGCGTCTCGGTCTGTCACTCCAGCGGTGCTGAGTAGAGGATGAATACCGCCCTAGTAGATCAGGGCGAAAAGTAGCCTACTCACAGTGATATTGGCTGTTCAGACGTGGCGCCCCCGGCAGGATTCGAACCTGCGCTCCCGCCTCCGGAGGGCGGTGCTCTATCCCCTGAGCTACGGGGGCTTGCCAGCTGCAGAGGGTACCGCTACCGGTCGTCCACGCCCAACGCGGTGTCGGTCAGCGCGTTGGAGGTAGCGGTTGCGCGCCGCGCTGGGTGATCAGCTGGGCCATGTACTCGCTCTCGGCGTCCTGCGAGATGACCATCTTCTCCGCCAGATTGCGCACCTGGGGAATCTCGCCGTGCTGCGCCGCGTAATGGGCCATCGGTGCCCCGCCCTGATGGTGCCGCAGCATCAGCTGCAGGAACAGCATGTCGAACTGGGCGCCGCTGGCGGCCCGGAGCCGGTCCAGATCAGCGGGGGAGGCCATGCCCGGCATTGTTGCCACGCCAGCCGACCCACCGCCGTGTGTCATCCCCGCCATCCCCGGCATCGAGCCGGCGCCCGTCATCCAGGTCATGTACCGGCCGGTGGGCAATGCGGCGGCGTTCCACAAGCTGAGCCAGCCTTGCATCTGGCCGATCTGCTGGAGCTGGTTGGTCTCGATGTCGAAGGCCAGCAACCGGATCACGGGATCGGCGCTGCGATCCCGTGCCAGACCCGCCATCAGCACCGCCTGGCGGTGGTGCACTGACATGTCCTGCGCGAACCCGACGTCCACCGTGCCGCCTTCGGACTGCGCCGAGACCCCGCCTACCAGGGGCAGCGCCGTTTCCAGCGCCGCACCGAGCAGCAGCACAGCGAGCACCGCACCGCCGGCCAGAATCATCCGGACCCACCGGGCCCGCCGCTTGCTGGTGGTTGGCGCCCCGGCGCTGCCAGCGTCCACCCCGCCATGCACGATCGTCTCCGCCATGGCGCGGCTCAGCTACCTGGCCCGGGCGGGGTGCCACCAGGGGCAGGTGACCCGGTGCCCTCCGCCGGGGCTGCACCGCGGCCACCGGAGAAGGTCAACGGGACGGCGTCCGGACCGGGCGCAGCGGCGACGAACGGTGGTGGTTTCGCCGGGTCGAACAGGCCGGGCAGCTCGTCGCAGCTGGCCCCGATCTCCGGGTAGGTGTACTGGTTGAGCCGCAGCGCCTGGATGAAGTGGTCGATCCGCTTGTCGGCGGCGTCGGTCACCTTGAGCTGGTGTCCCCACGACTGCAGGGCGATCGGCGCGTCCAGGCCAGGATAGGGAGACAGCATCAGGTAGTTCGAGCCCTGCACGCGGTCACGCAGTGACTGCAGCGCCGCTCCGGTGATCTTGGTGGGGTTGTAGGCGATCCATACCGCGCCATGCTCCAGGGCATGGACCATGTTCTCGTTACGCACCGGCGTCGAGTAGACCACTCCGTTGCAGGCTGCCCACGTCCCGTCATGCGGACCTCCGAAAGGAGGGCTGTGGTCGTAGGCCACCCGCTTGTCCGGACCGATATGCCCCCGGCCTGCACCGTAGTTCTCCATGACAACACCGTTGATGTGCGTGGAGGGGTCCCGGTTGTCAGCGGTCGGGGTGAAGGCGCGACGGTCCTCGTACCGGGTGAACATGTATCCGAAGATGCCGACGGCGAACACCAAAACCGCAACAACCGCGGCTATCGTGCCCCACGGCTTGGGTTTGGTCGCCGAGACGACCGGGCGCGCAGTGCGCACTGCCTTGCTGGTCTTGCCGCTTGGCATACCTGACTGGTCCTCGCTCACGATGGGGTCTGCCACCAGACCGCGGCGTCAGTGTAAGGACCCCCGGTCAATACGGAGTGAACCCGGGCCGTCAAACTCCCTCACCGACGGATTCGCGCACCTCCCTAGACTCACAGAGGTGACCCCCGCCGCGCTCGCCGACCTGGTCCGATCCGTCGCTCACGGCGTTCTGGCCGACCATGGTCTCGACCCGGCCGCGCTTCCGGACCCGGTGACGGTGTACCGCCCGCGCGACCTGCGGCACGGTGACTACGCCACCAATGTGGCGTTACAGACCGCAAGCAAGGCCGGCGTGATAGCCCTGAACTTCGCCGAGTGGCTGGCGCAGGAGCTGGCGCAGCGACCAGGGGTGCGCACCGCCGAGGTCGGCGGACCAGGTCTGGTCAATCTGCGGCTGGGGGTCGATGCGCACGGCGAGATCCTCGCGCAGGTGCTCGCCGCCGGTAGAAACTTCGGAGCCGGCCAGACGCTGGTGGGCCGCCGGATCAAGCTGGCAGTCGTCCCGTCCAACCCCGCCGGTCCACTGCACCTCGGTGACGCCCGCTCGGTGGCGGTCGGCGACGCGCTGGACCGCATCCTCGCCTTCGCGGGCGCTGCGGTGATCCAAGAAGCCCCCGACGTGTGGATCTACCTGCTCGGCGCAGACCATGACGGCACACCGGGCGACGAGTGGGCCACCGTCGAGATGCTGTCCGGCCGGCAGGTGCGCCTGGTGCACCCAGGCGCCGGCGTGCAGTCGGGCAAGCGGACGACCACCATGGCAGACCTCGTCGAGGCAGTCGGGGTGGACGCCGCGCGCTACGCACTGATCCGGTGGCCGTACGCCTCGCCGATCGATATCGACCTCACCGTCTGGTCGAAACGGACCGACGACAATCCGGTGTTCGCCGTACAGTACGTACACGCCCGGCTGGCGTCGCTGGCCCGTAACGCCGCCGATCTCGGGATCAGGTGCTCGGGCGCTCAACTCCGGCTGCTCGACCACCACAGGGAAGGTGAGTTGATCCGCACGCTGGGTGAATTTCCCCGCACCGTGGCCGCGGCCGCGGCGCTGCGCGAGCCGCACCGGGTGGCCCGTTACCTGGAAGAACTCGCTGGCGCCTACCACAACTTCGCCGGCACGTGCCGGGCGCTGCCGCTGGGCGACGAGCAACCCGGCCCACTGCACGCCGCCCGATTAGCGCTGTGCGAGGCGACCCGCCAGGTGCTGGCCAACGGCTTGGGCCTGCTCGGCGTCAGCGCGCCGGAGCGGATGTGAGAGCGCACCCGGCCGGGCCACGCCATGCCGACGTGCTGGCCCGAGTCTCGACCGCCGGCCCGCGCCCAGCTGGTGCCGCCGAGTTGAACGTGTTGCACCCGGCGGTGTGGCCCCGCGGGGCGCACCGCGGCGACGACGGTGCAGTGCGGCTGGCCGGCGTCGAAGTCGGTGAACTCGCTGAGGCTTACGGCACGCCGCTGTTCGTCGTCGACGAAGCGGACTTCCGGGCCCGCTGCGCCGAACACGCCGCCGCCTTCGGCGCCCCGCACCGCGTGCACTACGCGGCCAAGGCCTTCCTGTGCACCGAGGTCGCGCGCTGGGTGGCTGAACAGGGTCTGAGTCTGGACGTGTGCACCGGCACCGAGCTCGCCCTGGCGCTGCACGCCGGGTTCCCCGCGGCCCGGATCGCGATGCACGGCAACAACAAGTCCGCTGACGAGCTGATCGCCGCCGTGACGGCCGGCGTCGGTGCGGTGGTGCTGGACTCCTTCCTGGAGATCGCCCGGCTCGACGACATCGCCCGCCGGCACGCCGTGGTGCAACCCGTGCTGATCAGGGCGACCGTGGGCGTCGAGGCGCATACCCACGAGTTCATCGCCACCGCCCACGAAGACCAGAAATTCGGCTTCTCCCTGGCGGCCGGAGATGCCGCCGAAGCTGTCCGAAGAGTGCTCAAATCTCAGGGGCTGCGCCTGATGGGCCTGCACAGCCACATCGGCTCGCAGATTTTCGACGCGGACGGCTTCGAGCTCGCGGCGCACCGGATGGTCGGCCTGCTGGCGTCGATCCGGGACGAACACGGCCCCCAGGTCGCCTCTGCCCTCGCTGCCTTGGACCTCGGCGGAGGGCTGGGAATCGCCTACACCGCGGACGACGACCCGCCGCGACCGGCCACGCTGGCTGCACATCTGCTTGCCGTCGTGGAAGCCCGCTGCCGAAGCGCCGGCATACCCATACCAGAGCTGGTCGTCGAGCCGGGCCGGGCGATCGCCGGACCTGGCACGATAACCCTCTACGAGGTGGGCACCATCAAAGAGGTCACGGTGGCCGCATCGACACAGCGCCGCTATATCTCAGTGAACGGCGGAATGAGCGACAACGTGCGCACGGCACTGTATGACGCAACCTATGACTGCCGGCTGGTGTCGCGTTGGTCCGAGGCTCCTGCCGCGCTGTCCCGAGTGGTCGGCAAGCACTGCGAGTCCGGTGACGTGGTGGTCCGGGACTGCTGGCTGCCCGATGACCTGGCCCCGGGTGATCTGCTGGCGGTCGCCAGCACCGGTGCGTACTGCTATTCCATGTCCAGCCGGTACAACCTGCTACCTCGCCCGGCGGTGGTCGCCGTGCGCGAGGGCACGCACCGGCTGCTGCTGCGCCGCGAGACGATGGCCGACCTGCTGTCCCTGGAGATCTCATGAGCAGGCCGCCGGACGGTCCGATTGGCCAGGAGGCCTGCTCGCAGGGCCGACCCAATGGCCGGGAGGCCTGCTCGCAGGGCCGACCCATCGGTGTGGCGTTGCTGGGGTGCGGCACCGTCGGCCGGGAAGTGCTGCGGCTGCTCACCGAGCAGGCGGATGAACTCGCTGCGCGCGTCGGCGCTCCGGTGCAGCTGGTCGGGGTAGCGGTGCGGCGCCCGCGGCGGCATCCGGAGGTACCGGCCGAGCTGCTCACCACCGACGCGGCCGAACTGGTCAGCCGGGACGGCGTGGACATCGTCATCGAGGTGATCGGGGGCATCGACCCGGCCCGGTCCCTGCTGCTCGACGCGTTGCGCGCCGGCCGGGGTGTGGTGACAGCCAATAAGGCGCTGCTCGCCGAGTGCGGGCCGGAGTTGTATGGCGCTGCGGACGCCGCCGGCGCCGACCTGTACTTCGAGGCGGCGGTGGCCGGGGCGATCCCGCTGTTGCGCCCGCTGCGCGAGTCGCTGGCCGGTGACCGGATCACCCGGGTCACCGGCATCGTCAACGGCACCACCAACTTCATCCTGTCCGCGATGGACTCCTCCGGCGCCGGCTACGCCGAGACCCTGGAAGAAGCCAGCAGGCTGGGCTACGCCGAGGCTGACCCGACCGCCGACGTCGACGGCTACGACGCCGCCTCCAAAGCGGCGATCCTGGCCTCATTGGCCTTTCACACCCGAGTGACCAGCGCCGACGTCTATCGCGAAGGCATTGCCGAGGTCTCCGCCGCCGACGTGATCGCGGCCCGGCAGCTGGGACGCACGGTGAAGCTGCTGGCGATCTGCGAGCGGGTGATCGACGGTTCCGGCGCCGAGTCGATCTCGGCCCGGGTGTACCCGGCGATGATTCCCCGGTCGCACCCGCTGGCCTCGGTCGGTGGGGCCTTCAACGCGGTGTTCGTCGAGGCGGACGCCGCCGGTGCGCTGATGTTCTACGGGCAGGGCGCCGGTGGGGCGCCGACCGCCAGCGCGGTACTCGGGGACCTGGTCGCCGTCGCCCGTAACCGGGTGGCGGGCGGCTACGGGCCGCGCGAGTCCGCCTACGCCGACCTACCGATCCGGCCGATGGAGGACACCCCCACCAGCTACCACATCAGTCTGGAGGTCGCCGATCGTCCCGGTGTGCTGGCGCAGGTGGCGCAGATCTTCGCCGAACACGAGGTGTCCATCATGGCGGTGCGCCAGACCGGCCGCAGCACCGGGGAAGTGCCGGACGGGGCGAATCTGGTGATCGTCACGCATGCCGCGCCGGACGCCGCGCTGCGCTCTACTGTGGACAAGCTTGCCGGTTTGGACGTGGTCCGCGACGTGGTCAGCGTGATGCGGGTGGAGGGCGAGGTGACGTGAAGCTGCAGGTAGGGGCTCGCAGCTCGTGGCCGGGAGTGATCGAGGCCTACCCGGATCGGATCCGGATCAGCCCGGGCTGCCGGGTGGTGACCCTGCAGGAGGGCGGCACCCCGCTGCTGCCCGCGCCCACACTGTCTGCGTACACCGGTTGTGAGGTGCTGCTCAAGGTCGAAGGCGCCAATCCCACCGGCTCCTTCAAAGACCGCGGGATGACCATGGCGGTGACCGAGGCGCTGGCTCGCGGCGCGCAGGCGGTCTTGTGTGCCTCCACCGGCAACACCGCCGCCTCGGCCGCTGCCTACGCAGCCCGGGCTGGCATCCCCAGCGCGGTGCTGGTGCCCCGCGGCAAGATCGCGCTGGGCAAGCTCGCGCAGGCCACCGCTTACGGTGCCCAGATCTTGACGGTCGACGGCAACTTCGACGACTGCCTGGAGCTGGCCCGTAAAACCGCCGCCGACTACCCGGTGACGTCACTGGTGAACTCGGTGAACCCGGTACGGCTGCAAGGGCAGAAAAGCGCCGCATTCGAGATCTGCGACGTGCTCGGGCAGGCGCCGGACGTGCACTGCCTGCCGGTCGGCAACGCCGGCAACATCACTGCCTACTGGCTGGGTTACACCGAATACCACGCCGACGGGGTGGTGTCTGGCCAGCCGCGGATGTTCGGCTTTCAGGCGGCCGGCGCCGCGCCGCTGGTGCATGGCGCGCCGGTGCGCGACCCCGACACCATCGCCACCGCCATCCGGGTCGGCAGCCCGGCGTCCTGGGACGGGGCGATGCGGGCCCGGGATGAGTCCGGCGGGCTGTTCGAGGCGATCACCGACGAACAGATCCTCGACGCTTACCGGCTGCTGGCCGGGCAGGAAGGGGTGTTCGTCGAACCGGCCTCGGCTGCTGCGGTGGCGGGCCTGCTGCAAGTCGCCGAGGACGGGCGGCTGCCCCGGGGTTGTGTCGTGGTCTGCACGGTCACCGGCCACGGCCTCAAAGATCCCGACACCGCCCTGCGCGGCATTCCCACTCCCAACCCCATCCCCGTAGACCCCGCCGCCGTCGCAACCGCACTCTCCCTTGCCTAGCGCAGCTCCCCAGCTCCCCACTCCGACATGTCTCCATGTCGGAGTGGGTGGAGTGGCGGGGTAGGGGCCGGGCTGATGGGATTCGTGCGGGTGAGGGTGCCGGCGTCGACGGCGAATCTGGGGCCGGGATTTGACGCGCTCGGGTTGGCGTTGGCGCTGTATGACGAGGTCGAAGTGGCACCGGCGGCGTCCGGATTGCACGTCGAGGTGCACGGTGAGGGCGCTGGGCAAGTGCCCACCGACGAGGACAACCTGGTCGTCCGCGCGCTGCGGGCGGCGTGCGCCCGGTGCGGTCACCGGCCCGACGGTGTGGTGCTGCGCTGCCGCAATCGCATCCCGCACTCCCGGGGACTCGGTTCGTCAGCAGCCGCTGCCGTCGCCGGGGTACTGGCCGGCTACGCGCTGGCGGGAATGGAACCGGACGAGGCGGCGTTGGACCTGGCGGCTGGGTTTGATGGCCACGCCGACAACGTCGGTGCCAGCCTGCTGGGCGGTCTGGTGATCTCCTGGAAGGAGGAGAGGTCTTTCCGGGCGACCCGCTTGGAGCCCCATCCGGATTTGGCGCCGGTACTGTTCGTGCCGGAGCAGACCTCCGCTACCGAGGTCGCCCGTGGGTTGCTGCCTGCCGAAGTGCCGCACAGCGATGCGGCGTTCACCGCTGGACGGGCCGCGCTCCTGGTCCATGCGTTGACCAACGCCCCGCCGCTGCTGCTGGTCGCCACCGAAGATCGGCTACACCAGCCCTACCGGCGCTCGGCATATCCGGCGACCGGGCGGTTGGTGGACGCGTTGCGCGCGGCCGGGGTGCCTGCAGCGATATCGGGTGCCGGGCCGGCGGTGCTGGCGTTGCCGATCAGCGGCGAGCTTCCCAGGCAGCTTGATCCGGGCGGGGATATCGCCGCCGGCTTCACCCGGCACCCGCTTGACGTGGCACGTAGCGGTGCCGTCATCGAACGGGAGTGAGCCACTTGTACGGCCCGGTTGTTGCTCGTATCGCGGTGGACCGATAGGCTCTGTGGAGTTCAGACACCGTGTGCACGGGCGCCGGTGCCGCGTTCGGGGCCCTCTCACCCGAACACTTAATCTCCCGCCCTCCGGTCGACGTAGTAGCGGGAAGGCTGGCACCCAGACCCTTGCCGCAGTTGAACATGTCCCGTGCCGGTCGGCTTGACCACTGATGTGGTGGTCGGCTAGCCCACCGCATGTGGACCTAGGCGCCGTCGGCACACCGCCGGCTGGCGAACAGGCTGGCCTGAGCCGCGTCTCGGGTCGGTTAGGAAGGACCTGCGTGAGCGAAATCAACGTGTTGGGCAGTGATGTTGCTGCTACGGCATCTTCGGACCAGCGCCCGTCCCACGACGACGCGCCGCCTCCGGGCAATGGACCGGCTTCGGACAACGGCACGGCGTCGCGTCGCCGTGGCGGGCTGTCCGGAATGGTGATGGCCGAACTGCGCCAGCTGGCCGGCCAGCTGGGCGTCTCCGACATCGCCGGAATGCGCAAGAACGAGCTGATCGCCGCGATCAAGGAGCGCCAGGGCACCGTCCCGGGCCAGCGGCGGGTCGTCGCTGAGCAGCTCCCGCTCGAGGGTGCAAGCGTGTCGACGACGATCCAGGCGCCGACCCAGACGAAGATCGAGGCCGCAGCTCCGCCGCAGACAGCTGCGGAGCAGCCGGTGGCCGAGCAGCCGCCCGCCGCAGCCGCCGAGCCGGCTGGCGTCGAGCCACCGGACGCGGCTGACCACGCTCAGACCCAACCTCAGCACGGCCGCGACCAGCAAGACGGGGATACCGACGGAGCTGACCGCTCACGCAACCGGCGGCGACGTCCGGTCCGCGGCGGTGAGGCGTCTCGATCCCCGATCGAGCAGGCCCAAAGCGATCGGACCCAGGGTGATGGGATCCAGAATGATCGGGCCCAGGGTGATCGGGCCCAGAACGATCGGAGCCAGAACGATCGGACCCAGGGCGACCAAGCCCCGGGGGGCCAGAGCGGCGGCAATCAGAACGGTAACGCGGCCGGCCCGAACGGTTCGCGCGACGACGACGACGAGGCCGGTCGCCGGCGTGGCCGGCGCTTCCGCGACCGCAACCGCCGCAACCGGGGTGACCGCAGTGACCGCAGCACCGAACGTAGCAGCGACCGCCGTGACGGCGGTGAGCTGGAGGTTCGTGAGGACGACGTGCTGCTGCCCGTTGCCGGGATCCTCGATGTGCTCGACAATTACGCGTTCGTGCGGACTTCGGGTTACCTGTCCGGGCCCAACGATGTGTACGTGTCGTTGTCGCTGGTTCGCAAGTACGGGCTGCGCCGAGGTGACGCGATCACCGGCGCGGTGCGCCAGCCCCGCGAAGGGGAGCAACAACGGCAGAAGTTCAACCCGCTGGTGCGGGTCGACACCATCAACGGCCTGGACATCGACCAGGCCAGGCAGCGCCCGGAGTTCACCAAGCTGACGCCGCTGTACCCCAACGAGCGCCTTCGGCTGGAGACCGAGCAGCACTTGATGACGACGCGGGTCATCGACCTGATCATGCCGATCGGGAAGGGCCAGCGGGCGCTGATCGTTTCGCCGCCCAAGGCGGGCAAGACGATGATCCTGCAGGCGCTCGCCAATGCGATCACTAAGAACAACCCGGAATGCCACCTCATGGTCGTCCTCGTCGACGAGCGGCCGGAGGAGGTCACCGACATGCAGCGCTCGGTGAAGGGTGAGGTCATCGCCTCGACCTTCGACCGCCCGCCGTCGGACCACACCACGATCTCCGAGCTGGCCATCGAACGGGCCAAGCGGCTGGTCGAGATGGGGCACGACGTCGTGGTGCTGCTGGACTCGATCACCCGCCTGGGCCGGGCCTACAACCTGGCCGCACCGGCATCCGGCCGGATCCTGTCCGGTGGGGTGGACTCCACCGCGCTGTACCCGCCGAAGCGGTTCCTGGGTGCGGCGCGCAACATCGAAGACGGTGGTTCGCTGACCATCTTCGCGACCGCGCTGGTGGAGACCGGGTCGACGATGGACACGGTGATCTTCGAGGAGTTCAAGGGCACCGGCAACGCCGAACTCAAGCTCGACCGCAAGATCGCCGACAAGCGGATCTTCCCGGCCATCGACATCAATCCATCCGGTACCCGTAAGGAGGAGCTGCTGCTGTCCCCGGATGAGCTGGCCATCCACCACAAGCTGCGGCGTGTGCTGTCCGGTCTGGAGTCCCAGCAGGCGATCGACCTGGTGCTCGATCGTCTGCGCAAGACCCGGACCAACATCGAGTTTCTGATGACCGTCTCGAAGTCCGCCGCCGGCAACGGCGCCGACTGAAAAGACTGTGCGGGTCGCCCAACACGCCGTGTCGCGTCTTCATGTCCGCTGTGTCGCGTTCCATTGCTCGGGATAGCGGCTGATGCATGAGACCCGCCGCGCAGCTGAACGGTGCGCCGGTCAACCTTGATCAGCTCACCGCGCTGGCGCTGATCAATTATGGTCATTACACCTCGATGCGAGTCGACGGCTTGAGGGCGCGCGGTCTGTCGCTGCACCTGCAACGCCTGGTGCAGGACTGCCGCCGGATCTTCGATGCTCAGCTGGATCCTGACTGGGTGCGGCGCCTGGTCCGCCAGGCGCTGGCCGAAGCGCCCCGTTCGGTGGTGGTTCGGGTGACGGTGTTCGACCCCGAGCTGCAACTCGCGCGGATCGGTGCGGACGCTCAGCCGCACGTACTCGTCACCACTCGGCCGGCAGCACTGACCTCGCTTTCCGCGCTGCGCCTGGAATCCACCCAGTACTGCCGGGAGCTGCCGGCCGTCAAACACGTGGGGCTGTTCGGCTCGTTGCAGCGGCGGCGCGTCGCGCAGCGCAACGGCTTCGACGACGTGCTGTTCACCGGTGCCAGTGCCGAGATCTCCGAAGCAGCCACCGCGAATGTCGGTGTCATTGCCGGCGACCGGATTATCTGGCCTCAGGCGCCGTGCCTGGCCGGAGTGACCATGAGACTGATCAACCAGGCAGTGGACGAGCAGGCCGGCACCGCGCCGGTCACGCTAACCACGTTGCTCGGGGTGGACGCGGTCATCGCCACCAGCGCCGCGAGCGGCGTCCGCCCGGTCGCGGCCATCGACGGCATCCGGTTTCCCACCAAACACCCCGTGATCGACACTCTGCGCAACCGGTACGCCGAGATCCCGCCCGAGCCGTGGTAACGGGAACATCGCGGTCGCGCGCAGGGTTTCATCTTCCGTTGGGCCATCTGGCACACTGTCACGGCCCACAGTCCGGCTCCGGTTCACCCCCGCGCATCACATCTGGGGGACCCGGCGGCCATGAGGAAAGGACAACCATGAAGCAGGGCATCCACCCGGAGTATGTCGAAACGCAGGTTACCTGCGGCTGTGGCAACTCCTTCACCACTCGTAGCACCAAGCGCGACGGTCACATCCACGTTGAGGTGTGTTCCAACTGCCATCCCTTCTACACGGGCAAGCAGAAGATCCTGGACACCGGTGGCCGGGTCGCGCGCTTCGAAAAGCGCTACGGCAAACGCCAGAAGTAACAAGTGGACACTGCGGCAGTTCAGGCGCTGCTGGATCAGCACGCCGAGCTGGAAAACCGGCTTGCCGATCCTGCACTGCACGCTGATCCCGACGCGGCGCGCAAGGTAGGCAGGCGTTACGGTGAGTTATCGCGCATCGTGCGGGTGGTCCGCGAACTCGATCAAGCGCGCAACGACATGGCGGTGGCCCGCGAACTCGCGGCCGAGGATCCGACCTTCGCCACCGAGGCCGACACCCTCGCCAACAGGATCCCACGCCTGGAAACCGAGCTGGCCGACCTGCTTTTGCCTCGGGATCCGCACGACCACTCCGATGTGGTCATGGAGATCAAGTCGGGAGAGGGCGGCGCGGAGTCCGCGCTGTTCGCCGCGGACCTGCTGAGGATGTACCTGCACTACGCCGAGCGGCACGGCTGGAAGGCGGAGGTGCTCGATGCCACCGAATCCGACCTCGGTGGCTACAAGGACGTCACGATCAGCCTCAAAGCGTCCCAGAACCAGTCCGGCGTATGGGAGCGCTTGAAGTTCGAGGTCGGGGTGCACCGGGTACAACGGGTACCGGTCACCGAGTCGTCCGGGCGGATCCACACCTCAGCGGCAGGGGTGCTGGTCTATCCCGAACGGGATGACGTCGAAATCGAGCTCGACGAGAAGGATCTGCGCATCGACGTCTACCGCTCATCGGGTCCCGGCGGGCAGAGCGTCAACACCACCGACTCAGCGGTGCGCATCACCCACCTGCCGACCGGGATCGTGGTGTCCTGCCAGAACGAGAAGTCGCAGATCCAGAACCGGATCCGGGCGACCGAGGTGCTGCGGGCCCGGCTCCAGGCGCTGGCCGAGGAGAAGGCTCAGCAGGAGGCCTCGGAGCAGCGCCGGTCGCAGGTGCGCACGGTGGATCGCTCCGAGCGGGTGCGTACCTACAATTTCCCGGAGAATCGGATCTCCGATCACCGCGTCAATTACAAGGCCTACAACCTCGATGCGGTGCTCGACGGGGAGCTCGACGGGGTGCTGGACGCACTGGTCAGCGCCGACCGCGAGCTGCGCCTGCGCCTGTCATGAGACGGCAGCCACTGCGCCTGGCGGTGCTGGAGGCGGAACGGATTCTCACCGACGCCGGAGTGGCGTCCCCGCGGGTGGACGCCGAGCTGCTCGCGGCGCACGTCGTCGGCGTGCCGCGAGGGCGGTTGCCGATGGTTCCGCTGGTCGACCCGCCGGTGGTCGACGCACTGCGCACGCTGGTGTCCCAGCGCGCCCAGCGGGTGCCGTTGCAGCACCTCACCGGAACCGCAGCGATGGGTGCCGTCGAGGTGGCGGTCGGTCCCGGGGTGTTCATTCCCCGCCCGGAGACCGAGGTCATGCTGGCCTGGGGGCTCGCGATGCTGGACGGTGCCGCGGAGCCACTGGTGGTCGATCTGTGCACCGGATCCGGTGCGCTGGCGCTCGCCGTGGCGCACGCCAGGCCTGATGCGCAGGTCCACGCCGTGGAGCGCGACCCGGTGGCGCTGAGCTGGGCTCGACGCAACGCCGACGCCCGTGCCGCTGCCGGCGATACGCCGGTGGTGCTCTACGCCGGTGACATCGCCGATCCCGGTTTGCTCACCGCGCTCGACGGGTTGGCGCACCTGGTGTTGTGCAACCCGCCCTACGTGCCGCTGGGTGCGCGGCTACCGCCTGAGGTTGCTTGGTACGACCCGCCCGCCGCCGTCTTCGCAGGTGCCGACGGTCTCGCGGTGATTCCTGATGTGGTGCGCACCGGCACCCGGTTGCTCCGCGAGGGCGGCAGCATCGCCATCGAACACGACGATTCCCACGCGGTGGCCGTCCCCGCGCTGCTGGCTGCCCGGCGGGTGCTCACCGAGGTGGCTGACCACGCCGATCTCGCCGGTCGGCCGCGGTTCGCCACCGCGCGGCGGGCGACGCTCAGCCCACCGTTGCCATCACGTATCTGAGGGTGTCGGCAGCAAAGCCGGCCACCGCTTGCATGCCCAGTGCGTTGGGATGCACCGGGGCGGCCGGGCTGGTCGGGATGGGGCCCTCCACCCACTTGACCCCTGGCAGGTGGCATGCGTCATGGCCCAGCGAGCGCGTGTAGGAGTCGACGAAAAACGCGTCGTGGCGGAAGGCCTGACTGGCCAGCATGTCGGTGAGCTGATGTCCCAGACCGTCCAGATACCGCACGTCACCGCGGGCGATCGGGAACAGCGGGTAGCAGCCCTCCGTGGGCGGCAGGATCCGCAGGTAACCGACCAACAGCACCGTCGCGTGCGGCGAACGCTGGTGGATGCCCTCGATCACCCTGGCGACCTTGGGCGCTGCGGCCTCGATGCGCTGCGCGTAGAGATCGCCGCCGCCGGCGGTGGCCTCCCGCTCGCACGGATTGCCGAACGGATCACGGGAGGCGACCCGGCCGCAGGTGTAGACGATTTCGGTGAAGCCGATGTCGTTGCCGCTGATCGTCAGCGTAACCAGGTCAGTGTCCGGTCGCAGCGCATTGAACTGCGGGGGATTGGTACCCAGCAGCAGCACCGATTGCGCGGCCGTCATGTTCTCGGTCTTGGCGCCGCTGCAGCTCACGTCGGTAAAATCGCGGATGCCCAGTGCGGCGGCCAGCCGCGACGGGTAGTTGCTGGTGGACCGCTCGCAGCCGATCGGATCGATGCGCTGCACCGGAATCAGCGGACCCGCGGTGTAGGAATCGCCGAGCGCGACGTAGTGCCGGGGGGCGGCCACGGCCTGGGCGCCCGCGCTGGCGGGAATGCCGAGTAGCGCGCACAGGGTGGCCAGGGTCGCAAGCATGACTCGGCGATACAGGGGCAAGTGGGCCTCCGGGGGTCGACCGGACACGGATCGTGCCGTTGTGATCACCGGTTGTCAACGGCTCGCTGCGGCCCCCTCACCGGATGCCGGCGGGCGGTCGTAGTGTTCAGATCCGTGAGCACTGTCTATGACTGCGCGATCCCGGATCGCCGCCTGGCCGGTTTGACCGCGGCGGCCAGCGCGGTACGGGCCGGACAACTCGTCGTGCTGCCGACCGACACCGTCTACGGGCTCGGTTGTGACGCATTTTCCGCCACGGCGGTGCAGGCGCTGCTGTCCGCCAAGGGCCGTGGCCGGGATATGCCGGTTCCGGTGCTGGTGGGCTCGTGGTCGACAGTGGATGGCCTGGTACTGGGTGTGCCGGCCCAGGCCCGCGCGCTGATCGAAGCCTTCTGGCCCGGCGGGCTGTCCCTGGTGCTGCCGCATGCCCCGTCGCTGACCTGGGATCTGGGCGATACTCGGGGCACCGTGATGCTCCGGATGCCGCTGCACCCGGTGGCCCTGGAGCTGCTGCGTGAGGTGGGTCCGATGGCGGTGTCCAGCGCGAACCGTTCCGGCCTGCCGCCGGCGACCACCATCGAGCAGGCCCGCGAGCAGCTCGCCGACCGGGTCGGGGTGTTCCTCGACGGCGGGCCCGCCGGCGAGATGGCGTCCACCATCGTGGACCTCACTGGTGACGACCCGGTGGTGCTGCGCCAGGGCGCGGTGACCGCCGCGGCGATCGGCGAGGTCCTCGGCCACCCCCTCCACGTCGCCTCGTAATCACACCCCACCCCGACATGGAGACATATCGGGGTTAAAAGGGCTCCATTAACCCGATATGTCTCCATGTCGGGGCGCGAAGACCAGGGAATCGCCCGCGGACTAGCCTGCCTGCGTGGGACCCGTCCCCGTTGCCTCCGGCCTGCCGCTGCGGGAGTACCTGCTTGTCGGACTCACCACCGCGGTGGTGACATTCCTGCTCACCGGGCTGGCACGGATCCTTGCACTGCGCGTCGGTGCGGTGGCGATGCCGCGCGAGCGCGATGTGCACCGTGCGCCGATCCCGCGGCTGGGCGGGGTGGCCATGTATGGCGGGATCCTCGGTGGCGTCCTGCTGTCGCACCAGCTCCCCGTACTACGCCGGTCCTTCGAGTTCTCCGGGGACGTCATGGGGGTGTTGCTGGCCGGCGGCATCATCATGCTGATCGGCGCCCTGGATGACCGGTTCGAGCTGGACTCGCTCACCAAGTTCGCCGGGCAGGTGACCGCCGCAGGGGTGCTCGTGCTCTACGGCGTGCAGTGGTTCATTTTCCCGTGGGTGCCGTGGAACGGCGGTTCCGGTTCGGCGCTCATCCTGGGTCAGGACCAGGCGGTGCTGGTCACGGTGGCGCTGGCGGTGGTGCTGATCAATGCCATGAACTTCGTGGACGGGCTGGATGGGCTCGCCGCGGGGATCGGATTCATCGCCGCGGTAGCCATTGGGGCGTTCACGCTGCAGCTGCTGCACCGATCTGGTGGCAGCGTGTCGGTATACCCGCCGACGTTGATCGCAGCCTTGGTCGCGGGGGCCTGCCTGGGCTTCCTGCCGCACAACTTCCAACCGGCGCGGATCTTCATGGGTGACTCCGGGGCGATGCTCATCGGCCTGATGCTGGCCGCGGCGTCGACCAGCGCGTCAGGCAGGGTCGACTCGCGCACCTACGGGGCCACCGACGCACTGGCGCTGTTCTCCCCGCTGCTGGTGGTGGCGGCGGTGCTGTTCGTCCCACTGCTGGACCTGCTGCTCGCGGTGGTACGCCGCACCCGCGCCGGCCGCAGCCCGTTCGCCCCCGACAAACTGCACCTGCACCACCGGCTGCTGGAGATCGGGCACTCACATCGCCGAGCGGTCTTGGTGATCTACCTATGGGCTGCCCTGCTCGCTTTCGGCGCCGTTGCGCTGACGCTGTTCGACGTTTATGTGGTGGTGTGGTCGGTCACCCTCGGGTTGCTGATCGCTGTACTGGGTTCGGTGGTTCCCCGGCTACGCGCCCGCTGATCGGCCCCTGATCGCACTGCTGCACCGGTCCCTTTCCCTTCGCGCTAGCAGAATCGCAGTTAGCGGCGGGTGGGGCGAACAAGGGGTGTGACGGTGTGGTGTGATAGCTTCTGTTTTGTCCCGCCCGGGGGCGGGATTGGGAGTCAGGCCGGCCCATCGGCAGTGCATACGATCACGGTTTTGTGCTGTGCGCGCTGCCCCTGGACTGCAAGGAGTGCCTTTTGAGCGATGGCGGCGGGCGACGTCATGCGCCCGCTGAGGTAGGTGGTCGTGGAACAACGAAACGGCCCGGAGCTTTCGACACTACTCGGCCTCGGTGCCGCGACCGCCGCGATCCTCGTGGTCGGGCTCGGCGTCGGATGGCTGGTCGACCTGGTAGTGAACACCCTTCCGGCATTCACCCTGGTCGGCCTGGCGCTCGGCATCGTCGGTGCCGGCGGATTCATCTACACCAAGTTCGCCCAGTTTCTGAAGGAGTAAGCGTCCCGTCCATGGCGTCAACACCCAAACAGTCCATCGGTAGCCCAACTGCTAGCCCAGCGGCCAGCCCGGATGCGAACAGCGTTGATGCGACCGTATCGGCTAAGGCAGCGGTCAGGTTCGGCCGGGTCGTGCCCATTGCGGCCGGTCTCGGCGTTGCCAGTTTCCTGGTCCTCGCGCCGATGGGTTACCCGTTGGCAGCGGCGTTGTTCTGCGGTGGACTTGGACTGGGCCTATGCAATATGGCGCTGGTGCAGCGTTCCGCGGCGCGTTTTGCGGCCAGCGGGAATCCCGTCAAGCGGCGGTTTGCGATGTCCGCGCTGGCTCGGCTCGCGTTGATCACTGCGTTCGCGGTGGGTTTGGCGCTGGTGCTGCGCCCGCAGGGGTTGGCGGTATTCGCGGGGCTGGCCGCGTGCCAACTCGTCATGATCTTTATTGCGTCCGTACCGCTGGTCAGGGAGCTGCGTCGATCCCAAGTCGAGGTGCCCGGTGATGACTGAACTATTTCTCGCCGCTGAGGGCGGCAGCGTACAGGTCGGCGAACATCCCCAGTGGCACATCTTCGGTCTGACGATCAACGCGGACACCGTGATCTCTACCGGTATCGCCGCGGTGATCGTCCTGGCGTTCGCTTTCTACCTCGCGAGCAAGGCGACCGCCAAGGTGCCCAGCCGGCTACAGTTGATCTTTGAAGCGGTGACCGAGCAGGTCGAACGCCAGGTGGAGAGCAACGTCGGTATCCGCACCGCCCCCTTCGTGGTGCCGCTGGCAATCGGCCTGTTCTTCTTCATCCTGATCTCGAATTGGATCTCGATCCTGCCGCATGCGGCCGAAGAGTACATCCGGCCACCCACCGCAGACGTCAACCTCACCTTCGCAATGTCGATCTTCGTGATGATCCTGGTATGGGTGACCGGAATCCGGGTCAAAGGCAGGCACTACTTCAGCCATTTCGTTGAGCCCTATAAGGCGATGCTACCGCTGAACGTCATTGAGGAGCTGGTCAAGCCGGTCACCCTGTCGCTGCGGCTGTTCGGAAACATCCTTGCGGGCACCGTGATGGTCAGCGTTCTCGCGCTGATGCCGGCGGTCATTCTGTGGTTGCCCACCTCGGTCTGGAAGTTGTTCGATCTGTTCATCGGCCTGCTCCAGGCGTTGATCTTCGCGTTGCTGACCATCATCTACTTCGGAATTGCGACGGCTCAGGAGGAGGAGGGAGCCCACTGACGGTTCTCCTGCGACGTCCATAGCGCCTGTAGCAGTCATCAGCAGTCATCACATCATCCGCCAACACACCAAGCTTCGAGGACAAGAGGTAAAGACATGAGTCTTTCTGCACTGCTCCTTGCCCAACCGCCGGGCGGCGGCGGTCCCACCGGCTCGGTACAACTGGCCGGGGCCTTCATCGGAGGCGGCCTGGCGCTGGGCGGCGGGGCAATCGGCGCGGCGATCGGCGACGGTCTTGCCGGTGCCGCCACCGTCAGTGGGGTCGCTCGCCAACCGGAAGCGCAGAGCCGGCTGTTCACCATCTTCTTTTTGACGGTGGGTCTGGTCGAGGCGATGTACTTCATCAACCTCGCTTTCATGGCGCTGTTCGTCTTCGTGCTCGCCTAGTCTCTCGCCTAGTTGCCTCATCGGGGATGGTATTCATGAGCTCGCATAACGTGGCTGCACCGGGGGGCGGCGGCAATCTGTTCTTGATTCCCAACGCGACGTTCTTCGTCGAGCTGGTGATCTTCTTGATCGTGCTCGCCGTGCTGTGGCGCTACGCGGTGCCCCCGGTGAAGCGCGCGATGGACGAGCGCCGGGAGATGGTTCGCCGCCAGATCGAGGAGAGTCAGCAGGCCAGCAAGCGCCTGACCGAGGCCGAAGCCCGTTACTCCCAGGCGCTGGCCGAGGCGCGCGTCGAGGCAGCCAAGATCCGCGAGACCGCTCGGGCTGATGCGCAGGAGATCAAGGATGAGATGCGCCAGCAGGCCGAGCAGGAGGTCGCCCGGATCCGGGAACGTGGCGAGGAGCAGCTGGCGCATCAGCGCGACCAGATCGTCCGGGAGATGCGTGGCGAGCTCGGCAAGCTCGCGGTGACGCTGGCCGGTCGTATCGTGGGCGAGTCGGTGGCGGACGACGCCCGGCGGGCCGGCACAGTGGATCGCTTCCTGGACGAGTTGCAGGCAATGGCCGCTCCTGGCAGTGGCCCAGAAAGCAGCACAGACAGCGGCGCCAACAGCAGCGCCGGTAGCAGCACCGGAGACGGGGCCGTGTCGGTACGCAACGGGCGGCGGAGGCAGTGAAGCAGCAGATGCAGCCGGCCAGCAGGGCGGCATTGGCCTCAGCCCGCGACAAGCTCGAGAGCCGGATCGGCCGCGCCGACACCGAGGATCGGGCTCGGCTGGGTGAGGACTTGGGCGCTGTCGCAGCGGTGCTCGCCGAGCAACCGGTGATCCGGCGGCACCTCGCCGATTCAGCGGCTCCCGCGCAGATACGGCGAAAAATGATCGAGGCGTTGTTCGGTGGCAAGGTCCGCCGGATCAGCCTGCGGATTCTGGGTGACGTGGTCGCCTTCCGCTGGTCGCGCCCACGGGACCTGGTCGACGGTGTCGAGGAACTGGCCTGGCAGGCGCTGCTGGCCTTCGCCGAGCGCGACGACAGCCTCGACGACGTCGAGGACGAGCTGTTCCGGTTCGGGCGGATTCTGGTTGGGCAGCCGCGGCTGGCAGCGCTGCTCGGCGATGAGACCACGCCTGCCGCTGGGCGCGCGGAGCTACTGGACACGGTGCTGGCCGGTCGCACCCGTGCGGTGACTGCCCGCCTGCTTGAACAGGCGGTCCGCTCTCCCCGACGGCGCCCTTTGCCCGAGATCGTCGAGCAGCTCGTCGACCGGGCAGCGGCACGGCGGCAACGCTCAGTGGCCTATGTCACCGCTGCCGGCCCGCTGTCCGACGAGCAGCAACAGCGCCTGATCGATGCGCTTGGCGCGATCTACCGGCGGTCGATCTCACTCAAGGTCGACGTGGACCCGGCGCTGCTCGGCGGATTGGTGATCCGGGTGGGCGATGAGGTGATCGACGGCAGCGTGGCCGCGCGGCTTGATCAGGCGCGGCAGTGGATGTCCCGGTGAGTGCGGGATGACCAGACACTCCGATGACCAGATGGGTGACCGGAAACCAGAGAGCAGGGACCGATAGCCATGGCGGAGCTGACGATCTCTTCGGAGGAGATCCGGAGCGCGATCGAGAACTACGTCACCTCCTTTTCGACCGAGACCTCGCGGGAAGAAGTGGGCACCGTCACCTACAGCGGTGACGGTATCGCCCGGGTGGAAGGCCTGCCTTCAGCGATGACCAGCGAGCTGCTGGAGTTTCCCGGTGGTGTGCTGGGTGTCGCACAGAACCTCGAAGTCCGGGAGATCGGCGTGGTCATCCTGGGCAACTTCGAGGACATCGAGGAAGGCCAGGAAGTCAAGCGCACCGGCAAGATCCTCTCGGTGCCGGTGGGGGAGGGCTTCCTGGGCCGGGTGATCGACCCACTGGGGCTGCCGCTCGATGGCTTGGGCGACATCGAGCCTGAGGAGCAGCGCGTCCTGGAGCTGCAGGCACCCTCGGTGATCGACCGCCAGCCGGTGAAAGAGCCGCTGCAGACGGGTATCAAGGCGATCGACTCGCAGACCCCGATCGGCCGCGGCCAGCGCCAGCTCATCATCGGCGACCGCAAGACCGGCAAGACCGCGGTGTGTATCGACACCATCCTCAACCAGAAGGCGAACTGGGAAACTGGTGACCCGGCCAAACAGGTGCGCTGCATCTACGTGGCAGTCGGCCAGAAGGGCACCACCATCGCGGCGGTACGCCAGAGCCTCGAGGATGCCGGCGCGCTGGCCTACACCACCATCGTGGCGGCACCGGCGTCGGATTCAGCCGGCTACAAATGGCTGGCGCCCTACACCGGCTCGGCGATCGGCCAGCATTGGATGTACCAGGGCAAGCACGTATTGATCATCTTTGATGACCTGTCCAAGCAAGCCGAGGCCTACCGCGCGATTTCGCTGCTGCTGCGCCGCCCACCGGGCCGGGAGGCTTACCCCGGCGATGTGTTCTACCTGCACTCGCGGTTGCTGGAACGCTGCGCCAAGCTGTCCGACGAGCTGGGCGCGGGATCGATGACCGGCCTGCCGATCATCGAGACCAAGGCCAACGACATCTCCGCCTACATTCCCACCAACGTGATCTCCATCACCGACGGTCAGTGCTTCTTCGAGTCCGACCTGTTCAACCAGGGTGTCCGGCCGGCGATCAACGTTGGTGTGTCGGTCTCCCGGGTCGGCGGTGCGGCGCAGATCAAGGCCATGAAGTCGGTCGGCGGCACGCTGCGACTGGAGCTGTCGCAATACCGCGAGCTGGAATCCTTCGCGGCGTTCGGCGCGGAGAACCTGGACGCTACCTCACGACGCCAGCTCGAGCGTGGTGCCCGGCTGACCGAGCTGCTCAAGCAGGCGCAGCATGCGCCGGTGCCCGTCGAGGAGCAGGTCGTGTCGATCTTCCTCGGTACCCGCGGTCACCTCGACGATGTGGCGGTGGCCGACGTACGGAAGTTCGAGTCAGAGTTCCTTGCCGACATCCGCCGGCACCATTCGGGCATTCTGGACACGATCCGCGAGTCCAAGCAGTTCAGCGACGATACCGAGCAGCAAGTGGTGGACGCGGTGAAATCGTTCAAGAAGCAGTTCACCACGGACGATGGTGAGTCGCTGGGTAAGGAAGCCGAGGCCGACGCGATGGACGCCGACGAGGTCGAGCGCGAGTCGGTGAAGGTCAATAAGCCGGCTCACAAGAACGGCAACAAGCCGGCTCCCAAGAACAAGAACAAGAAGAAGTGACGCGATAGATGGCAGCGCAGCTCAGGCTTCTTCGTCGCCGGATCCGCGCGGTCCAGTCCACGAAGAAGATCACTAAGGCGATGGAGCTTATCGCCACCTCACGGATCGCCAAAGCGCAGGCCCGGGTCGAGGCCTCCCGTCCGTATGCGCGCGAAATCACCAAGGTGCTCTCGGCGCTGGCCAGCGCCGCGGGCACGCTGGACACGCCGCTACTGGTGGAGCGGGAGAACCCGACCCGAGCGGCGATGCTGGTGGTGACCAGTGACCGCGGCCTGTGCGGTGGCTACAACGCCAACCTGATCCGGGCGGCCGAGGAGTTGCACGCGCTATTGCGCGACGAGGGCAAGTCCGTGACGCAGTACCTGATCGGTCGCAAGGCGGTCAGCTATTACACGTTCCGCCAGCGGGCGATTGAACAGTCCTGGACGGGGTTCTCCGAGCAGCCTTCCTATGAGGACGCCGCCGCGGCAGGCGAGGTTCTCGTGCGCTCCTTCTTGTCCGGGGCCGATGATGAGAACGGTGATGCCGGTCCCGATGGCGTGGCGGGTGTGGACGAGCTGCACATCGTCTACACCGAGTTCCGCTCCATGATGACCCAGACTCCCCAGGCCCGCCGGATCGCGCCCTTGGAGGTCGAGTACGTCGAGGATGAGCAGGATGAGACGCAGCAGCAGCGCTCGGACAGCCTGGCGCCGCTGTATGAATTCGAGCCGGACGCCGACGAGCTCTTGGCTCACCTGCTGCCCAAGTACATCAACACCAGGATCTACGCGGCGCTGCTGGAGGCTGCGGCATCGGAACAGGCCGCCCGCCGTCAGGCGATGAAGGCTGCTACGGACAACGCCACCGAGCTGATTCAGGACCTCACGCAAGAGGCCAACCAGGCCCGCCAGGGCTTGATCACCCAGGAGATCAGCGAGATCGTCGGCGGTGCGGAAGCGCTGGCCGCCGCGGGAAGTGATAACTGAAATGAGTCCCCAAACAGGCGCAGCGGAGAAGACGACCGACGCTGAGTTCTCTGAAGCAGGTACTGGCCGGGTGGTGCGGGTCACCGGACCGGTGGTGGACGTGGAGTTCCCCGCAGGTCAGGTGCCGCCGCTGTTCAACGCGCTGACGGTAGAGGTCGAGCTGGAGGCGTTGCGCAAGACGATGACGCTGGAGGTCGCCCTGCACCTCGGTGACAACACCGTACGGGCCATCGCGATGCAGCCGCAGGACGGCCTGGTGCGGGGCGCGCCGGTGACCGACACCGGGTCGGCGATCTCAGTACCGGTCGGCGATCAGGTCAAGGGCCATGTCTTCAACATGCTGGGCCACTGCCTGGATGCCCCGGACACCAAGTTCAGCGGCGACCGCTGGGAGATCCACCGCGACCCGCCGCCTTTCCACCAGCTCGAGGGCAAGACCGAGATGCTCGAGACCGGGCTGAAGGTCATCGATCTGCTCACCCCGTACGTGCAGGGCGGCAAGATCGGCCTGTTCGGTGGTGCCGGGGTGGGCAAGACGGTGCTCATCCAAGAGATGATCATCCGGGTGGCCCGGAACTTCGGTGGCACATCGGTGTTCGCCGGGGTGGGCGAGCGCACCCGCGAGGGCAACGACCTGTTCCTGGAAATGCAGGAGGCCGGAGTCCTCAAGGACACCGCGCTGGTCTTCGGTCAGATGGACGAACCGCCCGGAACCAGGATGCGGGTCGCGCTGTCTGCGTTGACCATGGCGGAGTACTTCCGGGACGAGATGAACACCGACGTGCTGCTGTTCATCGACAACATCTTCCGGTTCACCCAGGCCGGCTCGGAGGTGTCCACCCTGCTGGGCCGGCTGCCTTCCGCGGTGGGTTACCAGCCCACGCTGGCCGACGAGATGGGCCAGCTCCAGGAGCGGATCACCTCCACCCGCGGCCGGTCGATCACTTCCATGCAGGCAATCTACGTGCCGGCCGACGACTACACCGACCCGGCACCGGCGACGACCTTCGCTCACCTGGACGCCACCACGGAACTTGACCGTGGGGTATTCGCCAAGGGGATCTTCCCGGCGGTGAACCCGCTGACCTCGTCGTCGACCATCCTGGACCCGCAGTACGTGGGCGAGGAGCACTACCGGGTCGCGCAAGAGGTGAAGCGGATCCTGCAGAAGTACAACGACCTGCAGGAGATCATCGCCATTCTGGGCATCGACGAACTGTCCGAAGAGGACAAGGTGACGGTGAACAGGGCGCGGCGCATCGAGCGGTTCTTGAGCCAGAACATGTACTCCGCCGAGCAGTTCACCGGTGCAGAGGGCTCGACGGTGCCGCTCAAGGAGACCATCGAGGCTTTCGACAAACTCTCCAAAGGTGAGTTCGACCACATGCCAGAGCAGGCTTTCTACCTGTGCGGTGGTCTCGAGGATCTGGAACGCAAGTACGAGCAGCTGTCCAAGGACTGATGTAGCACTAAGGAGATGCCCGTGGCGGAGATGTCCGTCGAACTCGTGGCGGTGGAGCGGCCTGTGTGGTCTGGTAAGGCCAGCTCGGTGTTCGCCGAGACCACCGTCGGAGAGCTGGGCATCCTGCCCGGGCACACGCCGCTGCTCGGCGAGCTCGTCGAGGGCGGCATCGTGAAGATCACCACCACCGATAACGAGACCGTGACGGCAGCCGTCTTCGGCGGATTCCTCTCGGTCACCGGTGACAAGGTCAGCGTGCTGGCCGAGGCAGCCGAACTCGCCGACGAGATCGACGCTCAAGCGGCCAGAGACACCCTGAGTCAGGCCGGGGACGATCCGGACGCCGCATCCGCGCGGGCCCGGGCCACCGCCCGGCTCAAAGCTGCCGGCGAGACCGGCTGACAATCATGTGCTGTGGTTCGCCCCCGGGGACCACAGCACGTCGCCGTTGGGGTTGGCTACCCGGGACAGGATGAACAGCAGATCGGACAGCCGGTTGAGGTAGCGCGCGGTCAGCGGGTTGGTGCGCGGTGCGTCGACCGCTATCAAGGCCCAGGTGCTGCGCTCGGCCCGCCGGGTGACCACCCGGGCGTTGTGCAGCAACGCCGCGCCGGGCGTACCGCCGGGCAGGATGAATGAGTCCAGCTTGGGCAACGGGGCGTTGAACTCGTCGCACCAGCCTTCCAGCCGGGTGACATAGCCTTCGTCGATCCGCAGCGGGGGGTACTTCGGGCCCGATTCATGATCATTTGACACGGTCGGGGTGCACAAGTCGGCGCCCACGTCGAACAGATCGTTCTGCACCTGCTGCAGCACGTTCACCAGGCGGGGTGCCAGCGCTCCCAGCGCCAGCGCCACGCCTAGCGCGCAGTTGGCCTCATCGACGTCGGCGTAAGCAACCAGCCGCGGATCGGTCTTACTGACCCGCGAGAAATCGCCGAGGCCGGTCGTGCCGTCATCGCCGGTGCGGGTGTAGATCCTGGTGAGGTGCACAGCCATGGGTTGCAGGCTACGGCGTGCACGGCCACGGGTACGGCACCCGCTAGCGTGCACTCCCGTGAGTGAGCATTTCAGGATCTGTGGGGGCGCCCGATTGACCGGCGAGGTGCAGGTCGTCGGCGCGAAGAACAGCGTGTTGAAGCTGATGGCCGCCGCATTGCTGGCGGAGGGAACCACCACGCTCACCAACTGCCCCGAGATACTGGACGTCCCGCTGATGGCTGACGTGCTACGCGGGCTCGGCTGCGAGGTGGAGGTCACCGGCTCGCAGGTCCGCATCATCGCCCCCGCCGAACTCAAGCACGAGGCCGATTACGGATCGGTGAGCAAGCTCCGCGCGTCGGTGTGCGTGCTCGGCCCCCTGGTGGGCCGCTGCCGGCGCGCCAAGGTCGCGCTGCCCGGTGGCGATGCCATCGGTTCGCGCCCGCTCGATATGCACCAGAACGGGCTGCGCAAGCTGGGCGCCCGCAGCGAGATCGAGCACGGGTGCGTGGTGGCCGAGGCCGAGGGGCTGCACGGGGCACAGATCTGGCTGGATTTCCCGAGCGTGGGGGCGACCGAGAACATCCTCATGGCCGCGGTGCTGGCCGAGGGCACCACAGTGATCGACAACGCGGCGCGCGAGCCGGAGATCGTGGACCTGTGCGTGATGCTGCAGCAGATGGGCGCGCGGATCTCCGGTGCAGGCACCTCCACGTTGACCGTCGAAGGCGTCGATGCGCTGTCGCCCACCGAACATCGGGTGCTCGGGGACCGCATCGTCGGCGCCACCTGGGCCTTCGCCGCCGCGATGACCCGCGGTGACGTCACCGTCCGGGGTGTCGACCCGCATCACCTCGACCTGGTGCTGGAGAAGCTGCGCCTGGCCGGTGCCGAGGTGGACCTGTCGTGGCCCGACGGTTTCCGGGTGGTGATGCCTGGCCGACCCACTGCGGTTGACTTCGTCACCCTGCCCTACCCGGGTTTCGCCACCGATCTACAGCCGATGGCGATCGCGCTGTCGGCCATCGCCGAGGGCACCTCGATGATCACCGAGAACGTGTTCGAGGCGCGGTTCCGGTTCGTCGAGGAGATGATCCGGCTGGGCGCCGATGCCCGTACCGACGGTCACCACGCCGTCGTCCGCGGCATCGAGCGGCTATCCAGCGCCCCGGTGTGGGCCAGCGACATCCGGGCGGGGGCTGGGTTGGTGCTGGCCGGGTTGTGCGCGGAGGGCGCCACCGATGTGTGGGACGTCTTCCACATCGACCGCGGCTATCCCCGCTTCCTCGAGAACCTCACCGCCCTAGGCGCCGACGTCCAGAGGGTCACCGCTCCTCCGGAGCGCTGACCCCCGTTCGGGGAGTGTGCAGGATGTTGAGAGCGCCTTGCGCGTAGCGGCTGCGAAGCAGCTTCTTGTCGAACTTGCCTACCGACGTTTTGGGCACTTCGGTGACGAACGACCAGCGTTCTGGCAGCTGCCAGGCCGGCACCGAGGTACTCAGGTGCTCACGTAGCTCGGCGGTGCTGACGTCCTGCCCTTCAGTGACGACCACGGCGGCCAGCGGCCGTTCCCCCCACTTGTCGTCCGGGACGGCCACGACCGCGGCCTCGACCACCTTCGGATGGCCCATCAGCAGGTTCTCCAGCTGAACCGAGGAGATCCACTCCCCGCCGGACTTGATCACATCCTTGGCGCGGTCGGTGATGGTGATGAAGCCCAGCTCGTCGATGGTGCCGACGTCACCCGTGCGCAGCCAGCCGTCGTGAAATCTCGCCTCGTCGGCGTCTCGGTAATACCGTGCGGTCACCCACGGCCCGCGGACCTGAATCTCACCGACCGACGTGCCGTCACAGGGCAGCACGACATCAGCGTCGCCGACGACGCGGCCCTCGACGCCGGCGACGAGCCGGCCCTGGCTAGTCCGGTAGCGCCAGACCTCATCGCCCTGCGCGCCGACCGGCGGGGTCGCTACCGAGCCAATCGGCGACATCTCGGTCATCCCCCAGGCATGCTTGATCTCAATGCCCAATTCTTCGGAGAACGCCTTCATCAGCGCCAGCGGTACCGCAGAACCGCCACAGAGCACGCGGCGGATTGAGGACATGTCCCCGCCGTGCCGGCGCACGTAGCGCAGCACGTCACCCCAGATGGTCGGCACCGCACCGGAGATCGTCGGCCGTTCCGCCTCGATCAGCTTGACCAGCGACTCGGCCGCCAGGAACCGGTCGGGCATGACCAAACTCGCGCCGGACATCAGCGCGGCATACGGCAGCCCCCACGCATTGGCGTGAAACATCGGCACCACCGGCAGCACGCGATCGGCCGGCGTTGATCCTGCGACCTCACCGGTGCACCCGCACAACGAATGCAGGTAGGCCGATCGGTGACTGTAGGCGACTCCCTTGGGATTGCCGGTGGTGCCGCTCGTGTAGCACAACGCAGCCGCGGAGCGCTCGTCGATGTGAGCCGGCCAGTCGAACTCCTCGGGCTGGGCGGCGAGCAGCTCGTGGTAGGAGTGCAGCTGTTTACCCGCACGATCCAGCGGTGAGGTCTCGGCTTGACCCACGACCACCACGTGGCGGACGGTTTTCATCTCCGGTAGGGCGCGGGCCAATACCGGCACCAGGGAACCGTCCACGATCACCACGTCGTCCTCGGCGTGGTTGGCGATCCAGGCCACCTGGTCGGGCGCCAGCCGCAGGTTCAGGGTGTGCACCACGGCGCCCATCGTGGGAACCGCGAGATAAGCCTCGAGGTGCTCCTGGTTGTTCCACTGGAAGGTGGCCACCCGCTGGTCGCCGGTGACACCGAGCTCGCGCAGAGCCCCAGCGAGCTGCGCCGCGCACCGCCCCACCTGCGCATACGTCGCCCGACGGGCACCGTCGCCGGTCCAGGTGACGACCTCACCGTCACCGTGCACGGTCACGCCATGGCGCATGATCATGCCGACGGTGAGGGGTACATCCATCATCGTGCTGTCCACCGCGGTGGCCTTTCCCTATCCCGATTGTGGCGCTGGCCACACCAACGCCCCAGTATTCTCCGCACTAGAGGCTGGAGGTGCCCTGATGCCCTATCCCAGCGATCGCGAGCGGGACCGGCCGTGGGTGATGCGGACCTATGCCGGGCACTCGTCGGCGCACACATCCAACGCGTTGTACCGGCGCAATCTCGCTAAGGGGCAGACCGGCCTGTCGGTGGCCTTCGACCTGCCCACCCAGACCGGCTACGACCCCGATCATGAACTCGCGCGCGGCGAGGTCGGCAAGGTCGGTGTGCCGATCAGTCACCTCGGTGACATGCGCACGTTGTTCGACGGCAT
>Ga0134128_10001257_pt1 | contig 32983 bp, 33 predicted proteins | sample KB31754_FD_96462 | JGI IMG/M metagenome (GOLD analysis project Ga0134128, IMG submission 96462) | Terrestrial soil microbial communities with excess Nitrogen fertilizer from Kellogg Biological Station, Michigan, USA - KB3-175-4 | ecosystem: Environmental > Terrestrial > Soil > Unclassified ... | reverse complement strand
CACGATTTGTTTCCAAAATATTATGACGATAAAACTTCCGCTATTCTTCCGGCAGAATGTATGTATGAAATTCACAAAGGCGATAACGCTGGCTGGCCTTATATTTATTACGACCAGGTTCAACACAGGCAAATCCTGATGCCGGAATATGGTGGCAATGGAAAGAAAACAGCCGATAAAAAATACTTAGACCCGGTGATGGCTTTTCCAGGTCATCTTGCTCCTGATGGATTATTATTTTATACAGGAAATCAATTTCCTGAAAAATATAAGAATGGCGCCTTCATTGCTTTCCACGGTTCATGGAACAGAAGTCCCGAAAAACAAGCCGGGTATTTTGTAGCATTTGTTCCTTTTAAAGATGGAAAACCAGTCGGGAAATGGGAAGTTTTTGCAGATGGATTTGCTGGCAAAAAAGATATCATATCTCCCCGCAGCGCAGAACACAGACCCTGCGGATTGGCCCAGGGACCGGATGGTTCTCTTTATGTTTCTGACGATTCAAAAGGAACTATTTATAAGATCATGTATAAAAAATAAGTATGTTGAAAAAAATCATCTTTCTTGTTTTACTGTTGATCCCTTTTGCATTGCTGATCAGCAGCACACAAAAAAATACTTCAAAGAAAATAGCAGGCAACAATCTTCAGCAATCAAAGATGGCCGGCGAAAAAGTGTTTAAGAAATATTGTGTTACCTGCCACATGGCAGATGGCGGTGGTGTTCCAAGATTGAATCCGCCGCTGATTCAAACAAGTTATGTTTTAGGTGACAAAGAAGAGTTGATCAAAATAATTCTGAACGGATTTGACAAGAACGTGGAAATTGAAGGAGAAACTTTTACCAATAAAATGCCGCAGCTAAAAACAATTTTAAAAGATCAGCAAATAGCGGATGTATTAACTTATATAAGAAGTAGTTTCGGCAATAAAGCTTCTGCAGTTACAGCCGCAGAAGTAAAAGCTGTAAGAAGTAAAAACAAATAAACCGGTCTCTCTTTTTTAGAAGCCCGTGATTTTTATTTTTGAAAAGGTGCTTAATCAGAAAGCGTCTCAGCAGTTTTCTGTCTTACCCATCTTTGTAAAGCAGAAGCGAGTTTGCGATCATTGCTCAATCGCGGAACTTTATTTTGACCTCCAAGTTTGCCAACACTTTTCATGTAATTAATAAAAGCATTCTTCTGCATTACCTGTATTTTTAAAGGTTGCAGAATGCCTCCTTTGATAAGATCATCATAATAAATATTTTTCTTTCTTAAATTCTTGTCAACTTTCTCAGCAAAACGTTCCATATTTTTTGGCAGATTTTCAAACTCAATATACCATTCATGGAAGCTTTTTTGGCCCGTTGTGGATATATTCGGAGCCACAGTAAACTCAATAATTTTTATATGTTCAGCTTCTGCTGCTTTCATCAAAGCATCTTCCACTTCTTCCGCGATTACATGTTCGCCAAAGGCCGAAATAAAATGTTTTACTCTTCCTGTTACCAACAGGCGGTATGGATTTAGTGAAACAAATTTTACAGTATCACCAATGTTATAAGCCCACAAACCTGCGTTGCTGCTGATGATAAGCACATAATTTTTATTTAGCTCAACATCTTTTAAAGTAAGCCGTGTTGGATTTTCATTTGAAATTTCTTCAACAGGCACAAATTCATAAAATATTCCACTGTCGGTATTCAGCAATAATCCTTCTTCAGTCTGGCTATCCTGGAAAGCAAAAAAACCTTCACTCGCCGGATACAATTCTAAAGTATCAATCTTCTTTCCGATACTTTCAAAGAGCTTTGCTTTGTAAGGTTCAAAATTGACACCGCCCTGCACCAACACACTGAAATCAGGAAAAATATCTTTAATTTTTTTCCCTGTTCTTTTTTCAAGTTCGTCAAAGTACATTTGAATCCATGGTGGAATGCCACTGATCAATGTCATTCGTTCTTTCACCGTTTCATCAACAATTTTTGACAATTTTTCTTCCCAGTCCTCAATGCAGTTGGTTTCAAAAGAAGGCAATTGATTCCAGCGCAAATAGCGGGGAATATGATGATTTACAATGCCACTGAGTCGTCCTGTTGGAATTCCTCCAACTCTTTCCAGTTCAGGAGAGCCACTGAGAAAAATCATTTTCCCATCTGCAAACTGGGATTTTCCGGTTTGAGCCATATAACACAATAATGCATTTCTTGCTGTATTGATGTGATTGGGAATAGAATCTTTTGTGATGGGAATATATTTGATGCCGCTGGTTGTTCCGCTTGTTTTTGCAAAATAAATCGGAAATCCTTTCCACAAAATATTTTGTTTTCCCTGCTTGATTTTTTCGATATAATCTTTGAAATCCTCGTACTCGCGGATAGGAACATTTTTTACAAAATCTTCATGACTTTTAATCTTATCAAACTGATGTTCCTTACCAAATTCTGTTTTCGATGCTGTTTTGACCAGGTTATTAAAAATACTGTTCTGGTCAGCAATTGCAGAAAGCATGGATTTTTTTATCTGCTTATATATATAAACGGCAAAGGGCTTTGCCAGGTAAGATTTAAACTTCATTGTCATTTCTAAATGCTAAGCGTTATCTACAAATTTACAGAGAAAACTATTAAAACATTTCATGCTATTTGTTAATAGCAATTGCAGGGCCATTCTTTATTGAGATCAATGCAGGTGATCACAACAAGTCCATCATTTTCCGGGGCTACCACCACTCTTATATGCTGATTTTCGTGGCTATATCCTTCCAATGCAAATGTGCTGTCTCCCTTCGATCCGATGCCGCTTTTTTGATAGTTTACCTTTCCCGTTTTTAGAATTTCTTTGATTTCTTCCTCTGTAATATGACGGCAATCCATTCTGCATTCCACATGTTTGGTAAGTATTAAATGTGTGGTATCTCTGAAAGATTCGCTTCCCTGATCTTCATTTCTTACACAGGAAAATCTTTTGATAACGAGAAGCAATACAATCACGAGAAGCAGTAATAAATAAAGAGTCTTTTTTCTCAATGTTTTTATAATTTTCTCTAAGGTAAATCAAAAAGGAAAAAATTACCCGATGTCACTGAGGGAAAGACAAAGCAAATTTTTGTTTTAATTCTGTTTTCTGTAACATGGCAGCCGGATCATACTGGTATTGTCCTCCTCCCTCGCCTCCCATCCTGTTTCCTTCATGCTGCATTGCGCCGTAACCTCCTCCCATTCTGCCTCCGCCGCGTCCACCTCTTCCCGCATATCCGCCCCCGCCACCTTCTGAATGATCTGACATTGCATTAATAATGACATTCAATGAAATATCTTTTGATACATCTTTCAGATTATAATCGTTGCCAAATAGTTCTTTAAAAGGAATCGCAATTTCATAGGTTAATGTATTCGACGAATCAACATTTATTGCCGCGCGGATATCTGAATTATTGATAGAAATAATTCCATTATTATTCGTAAAACCTTTTACTTCCATCAATGTATCTGCAGCAAGAAGTGAGGCATGCCAGGATTGGCGCGAAGCAAGAGGATCCGGTTTTATTTCATCTGATTGATTTGCTTTTGCAACATGCTTAAATGGCAATGGAAAATTAATAACTGATTTATGTTTGCCATTGATCTTATCGCTCAAAATCACTTTCATTCCTGATCTCAGAATCTTTGCTTCATTCATTTCATCCTTTGTCTGAAAACATAAATAAAGATTGTTGCTGTCATTTTTAATATCAAAAAACAATGCAGTTTGATTGTCATAATGTTTCAAGGGCGGATTCCAGTCATAAGCGCTTCCGTCAACAATAATTTTGTTGTTCGTCCATTGGGAACCGGATTGTGCAAAAGAAACAGCAGTTATAAAAATCATGCTGATGGTCAGGGAAAATTTCATTTTAATTTTTTCCCAAATCTATTATTTATCCTTTGGCATTTATTGTTAATAATAAGATAAAGGATCCTACTTAATTTTCAAAAAAAACTCTCATGTCGAAGCTATCGGCATGAAAAAAACTGATGTCAAAGTATCAGGCCTTTTTTCGACATGATTCAAGAACTTCTTCTCTTCAAACAAGAACTCAAATAAAATCTTTACTTCCAGATTAATTATTTTTGCCGGATGGAAAAAGGAAGAACTGTAGCGCTTCACACTTTGGGCTGTAAATTAAATTATTCTGAAACTTCTGCCATTCAAAGAATGTTGGAAGACGATGGTTTTGTGAAAAAAGAATTTACGGAAGAGGCAGATGTTTATGTGATCAATACATGTTCTGTTACGGATAACGCAGACAAAGAATGCCGTCAGCTGGTTCGCCGGGTGCAGCGGCAGGCGCCGGAAGCAATGGTAGTGATCATTGGTTGCTATGCGCAATTAAAGCCAAAAGAAATTGCAGAAATTCCGGGAGTTGATCTTGTGCTTGGTGCTTCAGAAAAATTCAATATTACGTCTCATCTGAAAGAACTTACCCACGGCGACAGCGCTAAAATATCCAGTTGTGAAATAGAAGATGTGGAAGGATTTCATTCATCTTTTTCGCTGGCAGACAGAACCCGTACTTTTTTAAAGGTTCAGGACGGTTGTGATTATAATTGTTCTTTTTGTACCATTCCAATGGCCCGTGGAAAAAGCCGTAGCAATTCAATGGAAAATGTTTTATCAGAAATAAAAAAAATTGCTGATGCAGGAGTAAAAGAAATCGTTCTTACAGGAATTAATCTCGGTGATTTTGGGAAGAATGGAAATGGAATTAAAACCGGTGATAATTTTTATTCTCTGTTAAAAAAGATTGAAGAAACTGATGGAGTAAAACGTTACCGGATTTCTTCAATTGAACCTAATTTATTGTCTGAGGAAATTATTGAATTGGTTGCCGGAAGCAAAAAAATAATGCCTCATTTTCATGTTCCTTTACAAAGCGGAAACAATAAAATTTTGGGAATGATGCGTCGACGTTACAAAAAAGAATTGTATGCGGAGAAAGTAAGCCTGATCAGGAAATTAATTCCTGATTGTTGCATTGGAGTGGACGTTATCACTGGGTTTCCGGGCGAAACCGAAGAAGATTTTAAAGAGACGATTGATTTTTTAGTTTCCCTGGATATTTCTTATTTACATGTTTTTACCTATTCAGAAAGAGCGAACACTTTTGCACTAAATATAGAGCCGGTTGTGCCAATGAACGTTCGTCATGAGCGCACCAAAATTTTACGTTCATTGTCTTATAAAAAAATGCAGCAATTTACAGGAAATCATTCGGGAGAAACCAGGAAAGTTCTGTTTGAAGGCAAAAATAAAAATGGAATGATGGATGGCTACACAGATAATTATATAAAGATCACTGCACCATATAAAGAGGAATGGACCAATGAAATCATAGACTGGAAAATTTAGAAAAAGAAAATGTTTCTTTACGGTAAAAATTAAAATCGTTTTCTACTGGTACTCAAACTGGATTGTTCCCATCAGTTGCTTTTCCTTTGAAAAGCATTTTTGAATTTCAGGCAATTTTTTATCGTCGTAAGCATACCTCCAGATGAAATAATTTCTCCCTGTCTCATCTACGGAAATCATTTGATTTGGTTGATTTCCGTTGCTGTATTCAAACATATAATCGGGCAATAATCTTTTAGCGATCACATTATAATGAACGACATCAGTAAGGCGGTTGCTATCGTCGTAATAGTAAAAATATTTTTTGTCAATGTTCCTTCCTGAAGGATCCTCTTCAATAATATTACCTTTTGCATCAGCAACAAAAGTGATCGTAGAGACAAGGGAATTATTTTTTTTCCGAAGCATTTTTACCGGTCTTCCATTGTCATAAAAATATTCATGAGTTTCTGTAATACCACTGCTGTCGCCGTCGGCGGTCGTCTTTGTGCGGATCAAGGAAATATTTCCGTTTGCATCATATTCAAACTCAACAGTGTTGGTAGTTGTTGGCGTTGAAGTAGTTGTTTTTATAACATCTCCTTTGTTGTTGTAATCCGTTGTCAGAAGCGATTCACCTGTAATATTCGACTTAGACATCATCTGTGATTGCGAGAAATTTTTATTAATCTTTTTTTCACAAAAAAAGCCATCACTTGGCTGATCATTTTCATCAAAGCTCTCTATTTTTATTGTTCTGATATTCCCGTTTTTTAAGATTGAAAATTGCTGATTCTGCTGAATAGTACTGACCAGGTCTTTATAATAATACTGTGCATCTGCTGAAGAATAGCCAAGACAAATCAGAAACGTTACGAAGCAAAAAGAGTGAAGAAATTTTTTCATCATTTTTATAAAAAAATAAATGTTTGGCCAATAGAAATTTTAAGACGATGTAAAATAATTCATTAATCTTTATTGCAGTTTTTGTTTGTTATTTTTAACCGGAAATTATAAAAATAAATCTTTAATTCATGTCGCATCTTCCTCACCGGAAAGAAACCAATTGTCTTAATTGCGGAACTACTGTTATTGGAAAATATTGCCACAGCTGCGGACAGGAAAACATAGAACCAAAAGAATCAGTATGGCATTTAATACTGCATTTCTTCAATGATGTTACACATTTTGACGGAAAGTTTTTTTCAACTTTGAAAGATCTTCTTTTCAAACCTGGTTTTTTATCAAAAGAATATGCGAGAGGAAGAAGAGCCAGTTATCTGAACCCGATCAGGATGTATTTGTTTACGTCATTTATTTTTTTCCTTGTATTTTTTTCTGTCTTTAATATACAAGAAAAAGAATTTAAAAATGTTGATTTCACATTAAACGGTAAAACTACTTCGCAAATTGATTCTTTGCCGGCTAATGATTTTAATGATTTTACCAAAGAATTGAATCACGGGGTGCCGATGAGCCGCAAAGAATTTAGTGATTATGAAGACAGTGTAAAGAGTAATAGCTTTATTATTTTGGGTGAAAAAGCTCCTTATAAAAGTAAAGAGCAGTTTGATTCTCTCATAAAGAAAGGAATTGTAAAACCCAGCTGGCTTAAAAGAGAGATCACTTATAAACAAATTGAGCTTAATGAAAAATATCACGATCATGAGGGAAAATTTTTAAGTGATTTTCTTGAAAGCGTTCAACATCATTTTCCCCAGATGCTTTTCATTTCATTGCCATTTGTGGCCTTACTTCTACAGTTGCTTTACGTCAGGCGCAAAAACTTTTATTATGTAGCTCATGCAATTTTCACAATTCATTTATACATTTTTGTTTTTATTGTGATGCTAATTGAAATCGGAATAGCGCAATTAACAAACGTTCATGATTTTGGATGGCTGCGCTATGTGAATGTTTTGCTGACAATTGCTGTTTTCTTTTATCTGTATAAAGCGATGCGGAATTTTTATGAACACGAAGATTTAAAACGATCCTGAAGTACTTTCTTTTTCTGTTTTCATTTTTCTTTTTGATCATTTTTATCTTCATCACTTTTGCGATGATTTCTGTTTTTCAAATTTAAATTTCAAAGTAATGAGTCAGGACATTAATATAAATAAGCTGATTGAAATAATGGATGAGCTACGGGAAAAATGTCCGTGGGATAAGAAACAAAATGTTCACACTTTGCGCCAGCAAACTATTGAAGAAACATACGAACTTGCAGATGCGATCACAGCAAAAGACTGGAAAGGAATCAAGGAAGAATTAGGAGATCTGTTACTGCATATTGTTTTTTATTCAAAAATTGGTCTCGAAGAAAATAAGTTTTCATTGCAGGAAGTGATTGATGGTATTTGTGAAAAATTAATAAAAAGACATCCGCATATTTATGGAGATGTGAAAGTGGAAAATGAAGATGATGTTAAGAAAAACTGGGAACAGATCAAGCTTTCTGAAGGAAAAAAATCAGTACTGAGCGGTGTTCCAAAGTCATTGCCTGCAATGGTGAAAGCCATGCGGATACAGGAAAAAGCGAAACAGGTTGGTTTTGAATGGGCAACGAAAGAACAGGTTTGGGAAAAAGTCGAAGAAGAAAAAAAAGAGTTACTGGAAGCAGTTGCTTCAGGAAATAAAGAACATATTGAACAAGAATCCGGCGACCTGTTTTTTTCGGTAATTAATTATGTGAGATTTTTAAAAGTAGATGCCGAAAACGCACTTGAACTTACCAATCAAAAATTCATAAAACGCTTTACAAAAATGGAACAGGAAGCTGAAAAAAAAGGTAAGCATTTGAATGAAATGACATTGGAAGAAATGGATGCTGTGTGGAATGAAATAAAAAAACAAAATATTGAGATTTGAATCTTATAAAGGACGATAGCTTTCTTAAAAGAAATTCTTTTTTGCTGCTCACAGCAGCATGGCTGCTTACTTTGGCATTTATTATTAATAATTACTGGAGCGGAAGTTCTACTTCTAATGCCGCCCAAAAAACAGTTCAAAAAAGTATCCACCGGAGCGAAAAAAAGATTGATGCATTTTGTAAAGATTCTGTTTTAATAAACACAATTGCATCCGGAAAATATAATGATGAGCAACTGGAAGCGCAGGTAGATAATGATTACTTTGTCTTCTTTTACAAGCTTAATCCTGACAAAACACTTACCCCGGTTTTTTGGAATACTCAGGTAATAGAACCAGATCCTGCGTTACAAAATTCACCGGACGGAACCAGCTTTAAAAAGCTGATCAACGGATGGTACGTTATCAATATCAAGTCAGTTCAAACTTCTGAAGGCGCTGCTTATAAATTAATTTTTCTGACTCCTGTAAAATGGAATTACTACATAGAAAATAAATATTTGCATAATTCCTTTGTTGCTGAAAAAAATATCGAAAAGACATACGATATCAGCATTTCACCAACCAGATATGTAATCAGAGACCAGAATGGACTGCCGCTTTTTTATCTTCATCAGCTTGCCAATCCTGAAAGCCATGACAATGTGCTGGCAATGATTTTTAGAATTTTGGCATCGCTGCTGATCCTTTTTTTCATTCAAAAACTCGCAAACTTTTATGTAAAGAAAAAAGGATTCTGGTTTGGTCTTTTGGTATTGATCGTCCCGGTTATTTTTTTGCGGATATTAAGTTATGCATTTTCAATCCCGCTTAATTTTAAAAATTTAGAATTATTTGATCCTTCTATTTATGGCGCCAATTTTATTTTAAGATCACTCGGAGATCTTCTAATCAATTCGTTGCTGTTTATCTGGATCGTTTTATTCATCAGGTATCATTTCAATTTTGATTTTTCTAAAATCAAATTCAAAACGAATTTTTACAGGTATGCAGCAATTGTTTTTATTTGTGTTTTGATGATATTATTCACGCTGATAGGCGGTTACACTGTACAAAGTCTTGTTGCAGATTCGCAGATTTCTTTTGACGTTATTAACTTTTTTACTCTGAATATTTACAGTGTTGTCGGCTTTATTGTTTTGAGCTGTGTGGCCACCGGATATTTTTTTCTGATCCAGATATTGCTTCAGCCGCTTAATATTTTTATCGGCCGCAATAAAAGATATTTATTGTACCTGATCATCACTATCTGTGGTTTGATCATACTTACTTTCAGATTACATTCTGTTCATTTAAGTTTCAATCTCGCAGTTTTAGCCTGGCTTTTGCTTTTCATCTTCCTGTTGAATTTTAAAATTCTTTTGTTTCATGCATACAATCTTGTTTCATCAAAATTTATTTTCTGGGTTTTCTTTTTTTCTGTTTCTATCACTGCAATAATTGTTTTTCAAAACAGAATAAAAGAGTTGGAAGAAAGAAAGCATTTTGCTGAAAACCTTGCCAATAAAGCAGATCCGTCCGGCCCGGTAATTGTAAACATTATTTTAAAGGATTTTAGAAATGATTACCTCTCGGATATTTTTGATCGTTTTAAAAATAAAACCGAAAACCAGTTTTTAAAAGATAGTTTGATCAATGAAAATTTTTCAGGTTATCTGAATAAATACGATACAAAAATTTACACATACAATGCGGCCGAAATGCCTTTGTATAATGATGATTCAACCACATACAACTCGCTGAACGCGATTATTCAAACGCAGGGAAAGCCAACTGATATTCCTGATCTTTATTATTACGATATTTCTTATGACCGGTTTAATTATATCAGCAAAAAAGAAATTACAGATTCCGATGGGCAGAGGCAGGGTTATATTTTTATTATCTCAAAACCCAAGAGATATAAAAGTGACGCTTTATATCCCGAGCTTTTTTCTAAAGGAAATAATAATTCAATTGAAAGCTCACCCGTTTATGCATTCGCAGTTTATAACAACAACCAGTTGAGCAGCAGTTATAATGATTATCCTTTTACAACCGACATTGATAATAACAATTTTACTTACAACGAATTCAGAACGGTGGAGAAAAATGGGTATGAGGAATTGTGGTATAAAGCTAATGCAGATAAAGCAATTGTCATCGCCAGGCAGGACCGGTTTTTTATTGAATCTATCACTCTATTTGCCTATTTATTTTGCTCATTTTTATTGATCGCTATCTTCTTTAATCTCTCTCATCATTTTCTGACTGAAAGAAAGATCAAATCAAGCCTGCGCTCTTTGTTACAATTAAACATTCGCAACCAGGTTCATGGAACGATCATTCTGATCAGTGTCTTTTCATTTATCGTGATTGGAGTTACCACGATTTTATTTTTTATAAGCCGATACCACAGCAATAATCGTGAAAAACTAAGCCGTACCATTCATGTAATGGAAAATGAATTGAGGAGCGCTATTGACACACTTCCTGTTAATGATTACCGACTCATCAATTTCGAAAATTTATCACATGACAAATTGGAAGAGATTATCAATAAAGTTTCAAACATTCATGCCGCTGATATCAATCTTTATGATCTCCATGGAAATCTAAGAGTCTCTTCAATTCCATTACCATACAACAAAGGAATTGTTAGTGAAAAGATGGATCCTGTTGCTTTTTATCATCTAAGCAAAGTAAAAGACGTTCAATTTTTCCAGGAACAAAAAATCGGAAGTCTTACTTATCTAAGCAACTATTTGCCGGTGCGCGATGAATCAGGAAGAGAATATGCTTATCTGAACATTCCATATTTTGAATCTCAAAATAAATTGCAGGATGAGATCTCAAACTTTTTAGTAACCATCATTAACCTGAATGCATTTATTTTTTTAGTCGCAGGAATTATCGCATTGTTTATCACCAACAGCATTACCAAATCATTTTCATTGATCAGTGACAAGATGAAAAAAATAAACCTTGAAACAGGAAATGAAGAAATTGTTTGGAACAGGAAAGATGAGATTGGCGAACTGGTTCAGGAATATAACAAGATGGTAAAGAAGCTGGATGTGAGTGCTGAAATGCTAGCCAAAAGTGAGCGTGAAGGTGCGTGGCGTGAAATGGCCCGGCAGGTTGCTCATGAAATAAAAAATCCGCTTACGCCAATGAAATTGAATCTTCAATATTTACAAATGGCGATTGATAAAAATTCTCCTGATGTAAAAAATATTTCATTGTACGTTGCACAAATCTTATTGGAACAGATTGAACATCTCTCACAAATCGCAAGCGATTTTTCACAGTTTGCAAAAATTGGTAACACTCAAAAACAAATTTTTGATGTGAATCAAATGCTGGAAAATTCCATCACGCTTTATTCTACGAACAATGAAGTGAATATAGATTCTGAACTTTATCAATCCTCACTTTTGATCAATGCTGATAAAACACAAATTAATCGTTTGTTTACGAACCTTCTTCAAAATGCAGTTCAATCAGTTCCTGATTATCGTACGATTAAAATTAAAATTAAAAGCGAATGGAAAGATCATAAAGTTGTAATCTCAATTAAGGATAATGGGAATGGAATTCAGGCATCGATGATTAATAAGATTTTTACACCGAACTTTACCACTAAAACTTCCGGAACCGGTCTGGGACTTGCAATGTGTAAAGGAATTGTAGAAACATTGAATGGAAGAATCTGGTTCGAAACAAAAGAAGGAGAATGGACTTGTTTCTTTGTAGAAATTCCAATTGCAGAACCGGCAACTGAAGAATGACCCGTTTTTAAACCTACTCGCTGAAATTAAATTATCATTCTAAAAAAATAAAAAAGATGGATGATCAAAAAGAAATTTTAATTTCTGAAAAGAATTTAAGAACAAAAACAATTATAGCCTTTATAGTTTTTATTGTTGCTATTATTGCTGCAATATTTTTTTGGAAATGGCTTCATCATCAACCACAAATTGCTGATGTTCCAAAACCTTTACGCGAAGTTTTAAGCCTTAATGAAAAAGTATTTTCAAAGACTTTAAGCAATAATCATCTTGTAAAAACCTATCCTGCATCAGCAGCTGCAAAAAACGTGAGATTCAATGGTGATGTAGGTTTGACAAGCAATTTGGATAGCGCATGGAAATTAAAAGTGGTAAGAAAACCAGGTGATACTTTATTCGTAAGCCTTGATGAAATTAAAGCGCTTCCAAAAACAGAAATTGTTTTTGATTTCAAATGTATAGAAGGCTGGAGTCAGATCTCACACTGGGGCGGCGTAAAATTTAGCGACTTTGCAAGAAAATATAACCTTGATTTACAAACGCAAATGAATTATGCGGGTTTGATGACTCCGGATAACAAATATTACGTAGGAGTTGATATGGCAAGCATGATGCATCCTCAGACATTATTGTGCTATGAAATGAACGGAAAACCACTTCCTTTAAAAAACGGTTACCCGCTTCGTTTGATGATTCCGGTGAAATATGGCATTAAAAGTTTAAAAAGAATCGGGACTTTATTTTTCAGTAATACTCCTCCGCCTGATTATTGGTACGAACGTGGTTATGATTATTATTCAGGATTATAAAAGAAAAATAAAGGATCGAAAATTTGTTAGTTTACTGAATATCTTTTTATTTTTTCTTCTTCTTTGATGGCTTCGCTCTTTCATTAAAGTCCAGGCACAAGTTAATCCAGTACTCAAATTCTTTTTTCGACTTAAACCCATTTGGATTAATATAGCAGTAACCTTTGTATTCTCTTTTATTCATGACCATAGGTTGAAAGCCATTTTTTTCTGCAACCTCTTCCTCCAGGCAAGGGTCAAAGCGACACATCAGGTTATCTCCACTTACGCTAACACACATTTTGCCGTTTATCATAAAAGTAAGCCCGCGAAACATTTTCTTTTCTTCTACTTTTAGTTTAGGAAATTTCGTAAGATACTCCCTGATTCTGTCTGCAAGTTTTGTGTCGTAAGCCATAGAATGTCTGATAAGCTATATCAACTTAATAATAAATCCAATCAATCAATAAGCCAGGAAGGAAACCCAGTAAAATGATCAGAGCTGCGGTTACTGCCAGCAAGAATTTGAATGAAGAAGAAACGTGAATTTCATCATTCACACCAGGTACCGGTTCTTTAAAATAAATCGCTTGTATCACTCTGAAATAATAAACAGCACCAATGGCAGCGCAAATAACTGCAAGGACAACAAGCCATAACTGATGCCCGTCTTTTACCGCAGCCATCAACACATAAAATTTCGCTGTAAAGCCGGCTGTCAAAGGAATTCCGGTTAATGACAAAAGGAAAATAACAGAAGTTAAGGCAAGCAATGGTTGTCTTTTTCCCAGGCCATTAAATCCTTCAATGGAATAATCTGCCATCTTAATAACTACTGCAAAAATTCCGATAGTAGCAAGACAATAAGCGGCAGCATACAAAAGCAATCCCTCTTTGGCTGTATCATTCAAAGCAAAAAGAGTGAACATGAAAAAACCGGCATGTGCAATACTTGAATAGGCAAGCATTCTTTTTACACTTCTTTGAAAAACTGCCGTAATATTCCCTATCAGTAAAGTTGCTGCTGTTATCACAACAATCAATGTTTGCCATTGATATTGCATGGCCCCAAATGAAGACTGGAAGAGCCTGAAGAAAGCAACAAAAGCAGCCACTTTCACAATTGTCATCATAAAAGATGTAACTACAGCCGGCGCTCCGTCATATACATCAGGAGCCCAGAAATGAAAAGGTGCTGCAGAAACTTTAAATGACATTCCAACTAAGATCAAAACCAGCCCGGCAGCAATTAAAACCGGCAAATTTCCAGTTCCTAAATTAATAGCATCAATGTAAAAAGAACCCAGACTGTTTCCTCCGTAAATCAGGGCAATCCCCATCAGCAAAATACCGGTAGAAAATGATCCCATTAAAAAATATTTCAACGAAGCTTCATTGCCTTTTAAATTTCTTTTTTCACTTCCTGAAAGAATGTATAATGGAATAGATAAAATTTCGATTCCTAAAAACAGCAACAATAAAGTATTGAAAGAAGACAAAATGGAGAGCCCGCATAAAACAAAAAACATCAAACTGAAATATTCAGAAACATGATGGCCGATCTTTTCAAAATCTCTTCCATTCAACAGAAAAAATAATAAAGTGCAGATAAAAGCAATGGTATTAAAATGAAGTCCGAAAGAATCGAATTTCAGCATCCCTTTGGTATCCACATTAAAAAAAGGATGGCCAAAAAACTCCAGAATATTTGCAACCAATACAAGAACAATACCTGCGATGGCCCAATATTTTGGGGTGGTGCGTTTTTTGAAAAACACTCCTCCAAACATCATTACTACTCCCCAAAGTGCAGTTAAAATAATCGCGTTCATTATTACTTTTTTCTTATTACTTATTTCTTAATTCTCATTAACTTTCTACTTCAACGGAATCCTTCCCAAAATATCTGTAACAGTTGATTGTGTCAAATGAATAACTGGTTCCGGATAAATACCTAAAAACAAAATGGCAATTACCAATACGAATAAAACTATTCCTTGTCCGGCACTCATTTTTTGCGCCTTTTCAACCAATCCATTTGTTTTTCCATAAAAGGTTTTTTGAACCATCGACAACATATAAACGGCTGAAACAACAATTCCAAGAGTTCCAAAAACTGCAAACCAAATATTAAATTGGAATAATCCATTCAACATCAAAAATTCGCTGATAAATGAATTGGAAAGCGGAAGTGCAATGTTGGCAAATGCAATAATGACAAGGAAGATTGCCAATGCCGGTGATTTCGCAGCAAGCCCGCTCAATTCTGAAATTTTTCTTACACCGGTTTTCTTTTCAATAATATCAACAATGATCCAGAGTGCAAGTATATTAATACCGTGATTCAGCATTTCCAGCATTACTCCCTGCAAGCTTAAATTATTTGCTGCAAAGATTGCGGCGCTCATCAGTCCCAGATGCGCAATGGATGACCATGCTACAAATCTTTTCAAATCATTTTGATATAAAGCAATACAACTTGCATAAAGAAGTCCAATGATACAAAATACCATCACGAGGTTATCAAACTTTGCAACGGCTAAAGGGAAAATCGGAAGTATCCACCGGATAACGCCAAAAGCGCCCATCTTTACCATCAGTCCGCTCAAAACCATTACCGACGGATAATTCGATTGTTCGTAAACGTCCGGCTGCCAGGTATGAAAAGGGAAAATCGGAATTTTCACTGCAAAAGCAATAAAGAAAAGCCAGAACAACCAATCCTGCTGATGCGGAGATAAAATCGCATTATAAAATGCATTTAGAGAAAAAGAATGTGCTGAATCTGCTGAAACGGAAGGTGTATGAACATATACATAAATAATTCCTACCAGCATTAACAAAGAACCTAAAAAAGTATAAACGAAAAATTTGAAAGTAGCGAAGATTCGTTTTTCTCCTCCCCATTTGCTGCATAAAAAATAAATGGGAATCAAAGCAAGTTCCCAGAAAAAATAAAATAGTAATGCATCTGTTGCCACAAAAACTCCCATAATTCCGGCCTGCGTTAAAAGCATTAAAGCAAAAAAGGCATTGGGATTTTTATGATCCGTTTTATAGGTGGCCGCAAAAATCAATGGATAAGAAAATGCGGTTAAAAACGTAAGCAGAAAGCCCATTCCGTCAAGCCCTACAGAAAAACTGGAACCGATGTAGGGCATCCACACGTAGGAAACATTGTTGTAATAAAAAAATTCGTGATGATGAGCAACATCAGAATAACATAAGCTGATAACTGAAACAGCCAAAGTAGCAATAGAAGATAAAAGTGCAAACATTTTTACACTCTTATTATTTTTAATAAAAATAGCAATCAGCCCTGTAATAAACGGTATCCAAATCAATAATTCCGGAAAAGTAAAGTATGTGCCCAGCATTAATATTATTTTGTAAACAATTGAATAATAAATAAAATCAACAACCCGATAACCATCAATAACAGGTAAGAACCAACCTGGCCACTCTGTAATAATCTCAACTGTCGGCTTCCATAATTTACACTCTTGCCAACTCCATTTACAATTGCGTCAATTCCTTTTTTATCGAAAACATTATTTAAAAAAGCGCTTACAGAACGATATGGTTTTACAAAAAGCACGTCATACGCTTCATCAACATAAAATTTGTTTTTGATCGCTTTTACAAAACCGTTGTCAGAAGCAGCAACAGGTGAATAATTTTTAAATTTCATAAATGCCCGGATAGAAACAATAATGATCAAAACGCTTGAAATAATTATCAACATCATATCGGTTTGATGTGGCACTTCGCGGGCAGTAAGTATCTGCTGAGAATGAGCAAAAACCGGTGATAAAAAGTCAGCGAGTTTATTTCCGTTTTTTACAAATACATCCGGCAATCCTATAAATCCTGCAACAGCGGCAAGAATAGCCAGAATGATCAATGGAATCGTCATTGTTGGAGGACTTTCATGAAGATGATGTTCCTGTTCTTCAGTTCCACGAAATTTTCCCTTAAAAGTCATAGCTAGTAACCGGAACATATAAAAAGCTGTAAGCAAAGCACCGCCTACACCAAGAACATACATCAGCGGGCTTTCAGCATAAGTAGCAGAAAGAATTTCATCTTTTGAAAAGAAACCTGAGAATGGCGGAATACCTGCAATAGCAAGGGTTGCGATAAAAAATGTAACATAAGTTATCTTCATTTTTTTTCCTAAACCACCCATTTTTGTCATATCCTGCTCGCCGCCCATTGCATGAATTACTGAACCGGCGCCGAGGAATAAAAGGGCTTTAAAAAATGCATGCGTCATTACATGAAAAACAGCTGCTGAATAAGCACCAACGCCAAGTCCCAAAAACATATAACCAAGCTGGCTTACGGTAGAATAAGCCAGTACTTTTTTAATATCATTTTGTTTCAAAGCAATGATCGCTGCTACAATCGCAGTTATCAAACCAATTGTTGCAACTCCTGCTAAAGTAACCGGTGCCAAAGAATATAAAATATTGCTTCTTGCGATCATATAAATTCCGGCAGTAACCATCGTTGCTGCATGAATCAGTGCGGAAACCGGTGTTGGACCAGCCATCGCATCCGGAAGCCACGTGTATAAAGGAATCTGCGCGCTTTTGCCAATAGCACCAACAAATAATAATAAAGTGATGCCAACAATTCCAGGAGAATTAATGGCAGTAAACGAAGTAATAATGCCATTTTGTGGATTATAAAGTTCATTGTAGGAAGTAGTTCCAAATGCGGAAATCAGCCAGAAAACTGCAAGCAAAAAACCAACATCACCAATACGATTCATGATAAAAGCTTTTTTTCCGGCATCGTTATTTGCATGATCTTTAAACCAAAACCCAATTAATAAATAAGAACAAAGTCCTACTCCTTCCCAACCAATATACATCATCACATAATTACCTCCCATCACCAAAATGAGCATGGAAAACACAAACAGATTCAGGTAAGAAAAATACCTTCCAAAACCAGATTGCGTCTCATCTTTCATGTAACCAACTGAATAAACATGAATGATAAATCCAACGCCTGTTATGATCAGCAGAAATAAAGAAGTAAGCTGATCTATCTGAAACTCAAATGGAATTTGGAGCTTGCCAACGTGTATAAAATCGAAGTATTGAATATTTTGTGTAGTAAAACCTTCTTTTGTTGCAGCTATAAAAACCAAAAAACTAATGCAGAAAGAAATGAGAACTACGCCGCTGCCAATAATGCCAACCAGGGATTTTGAAAGTGCATTTCTTCCGAGGCCATTAATTAAACATCCAATAAGAGGAAGAAGAGGAACCAGGTAAATAAGTTGAATTGCATCCATAAACCAAACTTCGTCAGCGTTTAAATTTTTAAAATATTTTGTCCACTTTCAAATTGAAAATGATTAGTTTTTTAACCGGTTTAAAAAATTAATATCAATAGACCTCGTATTTCTATACAACATTACGATGATGGCAAGGCCAACGCTTACTTCCGCAGCTGCAACGATCATAATAAAGAATACAAAAATCTGGGCACTTGATGCAATTGAATAATTGAAAGCGTTTGGAGTAGCCATGTGCATTTTTGAAAATGCGACCAACAACAAATTCACTGAATTCAACATTAATTCGATACACATAAATACAATAATTGAATTTCGTCGGGTAAGTGCACCGATAATACCGATACAGAACAAGGTCAAAGACAAAAATATATACCACTTGATCTCCATGATTACAGTTTTACATATAAACCAATTCCTGCAGTACTGGATGCAGGAGCTATTGAAAAAATATCTTTAATTTTTTTAACCGCGATTCCGTTGAAAATATCCACAGCTTTATAAGAAGCACTTTTCGTTAGAAATTTTACAATTAATCCCGAACCTATTGCACCAATTCCGGAATATAATGCTCCATTATAATTCTGTGATTGTACAGATTTTTCGGTTTTTCTTACCAGGCTGTAAACTGCGATGGCACCGCCGGCATAAGCAGCGGCCTTGTAAATGATTCTTCCCGTTCTGAAAGTGTTGAAAAGTTTGTTTACCTCATCATTTTGCTTCATTCCAAGTATTTCAGCGACTTTTGAAATTTTTTGAATCGGTGTTTTTCCTAAAGAGAATTTTGGAGCAAATCCTTTCTCAACATGCATTACTTTTCCGATGAGATCTTTTAAATCCAAATTATTCAGATCAATTTGTGCCGAAGATTTTTTTGCAAACAATAAAGCCAAAAATAGCAATAAGAGTGTGAAAGATTTTCGCATATTTTATTGTTTTACAGGATCTTTTTTACCGATTAAAATTGCTCCGATCATTGCGCTTAAAAATAAGACACTGCTTATTTCAAAAGGAACTACGTATTTACTGAATAATTCTTTGCCCAGGCTTTCAGTTAGTCCGACACTCGTTCCGGCTCTTATAATAGTGTTGCCCGTGTCTGAATGTGAAATTGCTGCTACAAAAACGATCATTAGCATAAGACCTGCGATAACACCGGCAAGTTTCATGTAAATATTTTTTACAGGTTCTGTTTCAGAATTCAAATTCATCAACATGATAACAAAAAGGAATAAAACCATGATAGCGCCTGCATAAACGATGATGTTTACAATCCCTAAAAACTGAGCATTCATTAAAATATAATGACCGGAAATGGCAAAAAATACAATGATGAGGCAAAGGACGCTATAGATTGGGTTTTTGCTCGCAATTACACCAATGGCACCTAACAGAGCCAGTGCAGATAAGAACCAGAAGAGGATTTGTGCTATATCCATTTCGATATTTCGTTTCTATTTTATGTAACCTTTCTTTTTATTATTACTGTTCTTCACAAAACAGAAATATTATTTATTCCTTTGTTTCTATTCCAACCGCTTCTAAACTTTCCTCCTCTTGAAATTAATGTTCATTTCCATGTCCCTGCGGATGCTTGATTCTTGAACCTTTTGCTCTTGCAAAACCTTCAGGATCTGTTTTTGGATCAGGAATTAATAAATCTTCTTTTCCATAAATAAATCCTTTTCGCTGGTAATTTGCCGGGGCAAAAGTTTCTGATAAATACACTGCATCTTTGGGACAAGCTTCTTCACATAATCCGCAGAAAATACATCTCAACATATTGATCTCATATTTTGCTGCATATTTTTCTTCACGGTATAAATGTTCTTCTCCTACTTTCCTTTCAGCACATTCCATCGTGATTGCTTCAGCAGGGCAAGCCAGGGCACACAATCCGCAGGCAGTGCAATTTTCACGTCCTTCTTCATCACGATTCAGTATCTGTAATCCACGAAAAACCGGGCTAAAAGGTCTTGTTTCTTCAGGATAATTTATGGTAACTTTCTTTGTAAAGAAGTGTTTCAAAGTAATTACCATTCCTTTGAGAACAGCCGGCAAATACATTTTTTCCCAAATGGACATTTTCCTTCTGTCAACCGGTTTCACTCTATTTGTTAATGCTTCCATCCTGAATATTTTTAATCTGGCTTCTCAAACTCATTTTCTGCGCTGCAAAAATATCGCTAAGTTTTAAAAATGCCAGTGATTTTGTTTTAATAAAATTAATGCGCCGGTTAGTAACATATTAAAAAGTGATAACGGCAATAAAATCTTCCAGCCAAGATTCATTAATTGATCATAACGAAATCTTGGAACAGTCCATCTTACCCACATAAAAAGGAAAATGAATAAAGATATTTTTATAAAAAATACCAGTCCTTCCAAAATAACGGTCCAGTTTTGACCGATCGTATGCATGAGGTTTGCATCATTTACAAAAGGAATATCATATCCTCCAAAATATAAAGTTGTCATTACCGCGCCACTTAAAAACATGTTTACATATTCAGCGAATAAATAAAATCCCAATTTCATGGAAGAATATTCTGCGTGATAACCACCCATTAATTCGTTTTCTGCTTCTGGCAAATCAAATGGAGTACGGTTGGTTTCTGCAAAGGCGCACACCAGAAAAATCAGAAATCCTAATGGCTGTCGCAAAATGTTCCATATTCCATCTTTTTGCTGACCTACCATTTCATTCAAACTAAGCGTTCCGGTCAGCAGCAACAAAGAAATTAATGCTATTCCGAGGGCAAGCTCATAACTGATAATCTGAGAAGCGGCGCGCATTGCTCCCAGCAATGAGAATTTGTTATTACTGGCCCAACCGCCAATCATAATTCCATAAACGCCTAAACTTACGACACCAAAAACGTAAAGAATTCCAATGTTAATATCGGCAATTTGTAAAGAAACATTACGGCCAAAAATATTGAGTTTGTCGCCCCAGGGAATAACCGCACTTACCATAATAGCAGTAAGCATAGCGAGAATCGGCCCAAGAATAAATAAGAATTTAGATGAAAAATTAGGAACAATTTCCTCTTTAAAAAACAATTTCATTCCGTCAGCCAGTGGTTGTAAAATTCCAAAAGGCCCGGCCCGGTTGGGGCCTCTCCGATCCTGCATGAACGCGGCTACTTTTCTTTCAACATAAGTTGAATACATAGCCACAAATAATGAGATCATTACTACAACTACAATTAAAACCAGTTTTTCAATAAATAAAGTCCAGTCAATGGTCAAAAGAATTGGGTTTGAATACATGTTAAAACTAAATTTTAATTATGGTTTTTTGCAATCATTTACAGATAATCGTTCCGCTGCGGTTTCCCTGATTTCTTTTTCTTCATTGTGTTCAATAAAAGTAGTAGACGTAGCAGGTCCAGGTAATATGCTTAAATCAATTTCAGGCTCGTTTACCTGGCTAACATTATTAATATCCATCAGCAGCATCGGCTTTCGACCATTTAAAACTTTGTCCAAGGGATCCGGGGGAACAACTTTCTTTAGATAATGATTGGTAGAAATCACTGAATGTCGATTTACTTTTGTAGGTCCTTCAACAATCCAGTCGGAAGTATTTTTCTTTTCAAAACGGCAGGTGTTACAGATCCAGGCTGGTTTTCCATCTATTACCTGCACTTCACCCCACGGGTCTTTCCTGGAAGTCACTCTGAAAACTTCTTCACCACGATTCCATAAAGTCACTTTACCGCAACACTTATCACAATCTCTGTGAGCATCCATTGGTTTTAAAAACCAAACGCGATTTTTGAAACGATAAGTACGGTCTGTCAATGCTCCAACCGGACAAACGTCAATCATATTTCCACTGAAATCATTGTCAATTGCTTTGGAGATATAAGTAGAAATTTCTGAAGAATCGCCACGCAGCAAAATGCCTTGTGAACGTGAATTGGTCAGTTGATCAGCCACCATCAAACAGCGATAACATAGAATGCATCTTGTCATGTGGAGCTGAATATAAGGGCCAATATCTTCTCTTACAAAAGTTCTTCTTTTAAATTCATAACGAGTTCCTTCAGTTCCATGATCGTAGCTCAGATCCTGCAAATAACATTCTCCTGCCTGGTCGCAAATCGGGCAATCCAACGGATGATTGATCAATAAATATTCTACAATTCCTTTACGGGCATCCAACGCTTTTTCACTGGTTACATTTTTTACGACCATTCCATCCATTACTTCTGTTCTGCACGAAGCAACTAACTTTGGCATTGGTCTTGGATCTTTTGTAGAGCCAGCAGCCACTTCTACCAAACACGTTCTGCATTTGCCACCACTACCTTCCAAATGAGTGTAATAGCACATGGTCGGTGGCGCTACTTCCGGACCTATTTTCCTGGCAGCATTTAAAATAGTAGTTCCCTTTGGAACTTCTATTGTTATTCCGTCTATGGTTACTTTAAATAATTCTTGTTCTTCTGGCATTTCAATTAATTTTTTTCAAATACAATTATTCTTTTCATGTGGCAGCTACTTCCAACGGATCTGCATAATGCGCCAATCCATAATTTCTTACCAAACATTCTTCAGGATTTAAAATATGCCATTCAAATTCATCTCTGAAATGCCTGATAGAGGCTGCAACAGGCCACGCAGCTGCATCTCCAAAAGGACAAATCGTATTTCCTTCAATCCTTCTTTGTACATCCCAAAGTAGATCAATGTCTTTCATTTTACCTCTGCCATTTTCAATATTGTAAAATATCTTTTCCATCCAGCCGGTTCCTTCGCGGCAGGGCGAACATTGTCCGCAACTTTCATGATGATAAAAGCGGGAAATGGTATAAGTATGTTTTACAATGCACTGATCTTCATCCAAAACAATAAATCCGCCTGAGCCCATAGAACTTCCGGTGATAAAACCGCCCTCTGCAAGACTTTCATAATTCATTAACCTTGGTTCACCCTTTGCTGTTTTTAATAAAAGATTTGCCGGCAAAATGGGAACTGAAGAACCACCCGGAATACAAGCTTTTAATCGTTTTCCATTTTGAATACCACCGCAATATTCGTCACTGTAAATAAATTCTTCCACAGTGATCGTCATGTCTATTTCATAAACGCCGGGTTTATTAATATTTCCACAGGCTGAAATTAATTTTGTTCCTGTCGATCTTCCAACGCCGATTTTTGAGTACGCTTCTCCGCCATCATTAATTATCGGAACGACAGCGCAAAGTGTTTCCACATTATTTACAACAGTTGGGCAACCCCAAACTCCTTTTATAGCCGGAAATGGAGGCTTAATTCTTGGCAGTCCGCGTTTACCTTCCAGGCTTTCCAAAAGGGCCGTTTCTTCGCCACAGATATAAGCGCCTGCTCCCCGATAAATATATATCTCACAATCAAAGCCGCTGCTTAAAATATTTTTTCCTAAAAAACCATTTTGTTTTGCTTCATTAATAGCTATCTGAAGAATATCTGCAACCCAATCGTATTCTCCACGAATGTAGATGTAGGAAACAGTGCTACCCAATGCGTATGATGAAACGATCATTCCCTCTATCAAAAGATGCGGAATGTACTCCATGAGATAACGATCTTTAAAAGTTCCCGGTTCGCTTTCATCAGCATTACAAACGAGATAACGCGGAATTCCTTCCGGTTTTGCCAGAAAACTCCATTTCATTCCTGTAGGAAAACCGGCGCCTCCACGGCCTCTCAGCCCGCTTTTCTTTACTTCTTCGACAATATCTCCAGTTTGCATTTTCAATGCTTTTTCCACACTTTGATAACCGCCATCGCGACGATATACGTCAAAGTTTTTTATCCCCGGGATATTTATGTTTTTTAATAATAATTTTTCTGCCATTGCTATTCCTCTCCTTTAGTTTATTTAGGTCTTACTATTTCTTTTGCTTTTAAAATAAATTCCTTTACACTTTTTAAATATTCTGGAACTTCCTTTTCATCAATAAGTGCAAAACTTTCATAATCTGCTTCAAATCTTTTTGCTAAAAAGTGTCATACAAAAAACCGAATTCCTTGTCTATCACACCTTTTAAAATAAATTCTTTATGAAATAAACTTTTTGTACCATTATGGGTTTTAGGGTTTAATTCCATATTTATTAATAAAGCTGTTACTGCATAGAAAGCAGCATAATATATTTTAGACAGACAATCTAACCAAAATCCTTCCTTCATCAATAGTTCTGCAGCTTTTATCGCATCATCTGCTCTCTTTAATTTATATTCAATATAATCCGCCTTTAAAGTCATACCGCAATCCCTTCTTCTTTTATGCTTTCATAAATATTAGTAACCTGATAGTCATCTTCCCATACTTGTTTATTATGCCAGATCGTTTGTATTACTTCAAATGTTTTCCACTCTATTTCTTCTAAAATATCTCTTCTTACCTTACTCTTTAATTGTTCGCTTTCAGGTAATGAACTCAATATTAAAAAATCCCAATCACTTTCTTCATGATGATCACCTCTTGCCCTGCTGCCGAAAAAAATAATATCGGCATTTGAATCGTAGCGATAAACTATCTCTTTTACTTTTTTTATTATAGTTTCATTTTGATTCATTAGCATTCCTTACTTCTTATAATCATGATTGAACATCCAGTTAAATCCATATTTATCCTGCAGCATTCCAAATCTCGCTCCCCAAAATGTATCCTGCAATTCCATCGTGACTTTTCCTCCTTCTGCTAATGCAGCAAATGTTTTATTCATTTCATCAGCATCATTAAAATTTAATGAAAGCGATAAATTACTTCCTGAATTTACAGGCTGCCCCTGCATTGAATCAGAAACGAGGAAATTCAAATCGCCTGCTTTAAAACTTGCATGCATGATTTTATCTTTCTGCTCCTCTGAAGATTCCATCGGCGATTCTCCAAAGGTTTGTTTATAAACTACTTCTCCGTTCAATGCTTTGCTATAAAAATCCAATGCTTCACTGGCATTTCCATTGAAAGTTAAATAAGGAATAATTGCTTCCATAAATGCTGATTTTACAATTAATTATTTTAATTATTTCTCTCACTGTTTTTTCTGCATTCATCAATGATCTGATCCACTTTTTCCGGGGTTAAATGTTCTTTATAATATTTACCCATTTGCATCATCGGTGCATAACCGCAGGCACCAAGACATTCAACTGTTTTTAAAGTAAACAAACCATCTTCAGTTGTTTCTCCCACCTCAATGTTTAATTTCTGCTTAATATACTCAATTATATTGTCACAACCTCTCAGCATACATGGGCCGGTCTGACAAACTTCAAACACATATTTCCCCACCGGTTTCAAATGAAACATTGTATAAAATGTAGCGACTTCATACACTTCAATCGGCTGAAGATTTAATAAGGAAGCAACATAATCCATGGTATTGACGCTTAGCCATCCTTGTTCTTCCTGCGCCATATGCAACACTCCCAATAAAGCACTTTTACTTTTTCCTTCGGGATATTGCTTTATCAGTTTGTTTACTTTCTCTAATTTTTCGGGTGAAAAACTCATTTGTTATCTTCTGATTTTTGATTTTGAAATCCAAATGATACATTTAAAAGTATACGTATCTATACAGGGATTTTAATTATGCAAAAGTAAGGGAGCAATATCAATTATCCATAGAAGAAAATAACAGAGGAACTTAATTTAAAATATAAATTATTTTACAACACATCTAAAAATCGGCATTAATAACGTGTCAGGTTTGACAACAAAGAAATAATCGCTTTTTATTCTGGGGAAACTGAAAAAATTGTTGTAATATTCATTCATCCCAAATAACCTGGTGTGTTTGTTTTACAACTCCCATTACAAATATACTTTGCAAATGCCCGACATTTTCTATTTCGCTTAATTTATTCACATGAAAATCATAGTAGGAATTCATGTCTTCGCAAACCACTTTCAGCATAAAATCAAACTCACCGGAAATGCTGAAACATTCAATTACTTCATTAAGTTCCTGTATTCTTTTAATAAATTTTACTCCCGCATTTTTTCCATGTTGTTTTAATGAAACATAACAAATTACCATCAAACCTCTATTGACTTTTGCATGATTTACTAAAGTGGCGTATTGTTCTATAACGCCGGATTCTTCCATTCTCTTAATACGTTCATGAACAGGAGTTGTACTTAAGTGAACTTTTTCGGCAATCTCTTTTACAGTTATCCGTGCATTTTCCTGAAGCAATTTTAAAATAGCCCGATCTTTTTTATCAGGAGTAAATTCTGCTGTTGTTATTTCTTCTTTTGAAGTTGTTGTTTTCATTTAAAAATCCGCATTTATTCTTTTAAAACAAAGATATGTACAAATTTATTCTAAAGTTTGATAAAGTAATAGTATTTTATTCTAATGACAGTACATTTGTATTTCTAAAAAAATAAACCGATTTATTTATGTCAGCAGTTACAAAAAACACGATCGATTTCAGTCTCAAATACAAGGTAAAAGATATCAGCCTTGCAGAATGGGGACGTAAAGAAATAAAATTAGCCGAAGCAGAAATGCCCGGGTTAATGGCGCTACGCCAGGAATTCGGAAAAGAAAAACCTTTGAAAGGCGCAAGGATTGCAGGTTGTCTTCATATGACAATTCAAACTGCAGTTTTAATTGAAACTTTAATTGAATTGGGAGCAGAGGTAAAATGGAGCTCATGCAATATTTTTTCTACACAGGACCAGGCTGCTGCTGCAATTGCTGCAGAAGGAATTGGCGTTTTTGCATGGAAAGGTGAAACGCAGGAAGAAGCGGATTGGTGCATTGAACAAACTTTATTTTTTGGAAGCGAAGATCGCCCTTTGAATATGATCCTGGATGATGGTGGCGACCTGACTAATATGGTTTTTGATAAATATCCGGAACTGATTCAGCATATTAAAGGCTTGTCTGAAGAAACCACTACCGGCGTTCACAGGCTTTATGAAAGAATGGAGAAAGGTACTTTACCGATTCCAGCAATAAATGTAAATGATTCTGTTACCAAATCAAAATTTGATAATAAATATGGTTGCAAAGAAAGTTTGGTAGATGCAATCAGAAGAGCTACAGACGTGATGATGGCTGGAAAAGTAGCGGTAGTAGGCGGTTACGGCGATGTAGGAAAAGGTTCTGCAGCAAGTTTGCGCGGTGCAGGTGCAAGAGTGATCGTTACAGAAATTGACCCGATTTGTGCTTTGCAGGCAGCAATGGATGGTTACGAAGTGAAGAAAATGATCGATGCGATAAAAGAAGCTGATATCATTGTTACAGCTTCCGGCTGCAGAGATCTCATCACTGCCCAGCATTTCAAAGCGATGAAAGACAAAGCGATCGTTTGTAACATTGGACATTTTGATATCGAAATTGATATTGCCTGGCTGAATAAAAATTATGGAAATACAAAAGATACCATCAAACCACAGGTTGATAAATATACCATTGATGGAAAAGATATTATTATCCTTGCAGAAGGACGTTTGGTAAATCTTGGTTGCGCCACAGGGCATCCAAGTTTTGTAATGAGCAATTCATTTAGCAACCAGGTGCTTGCCCAAATTGAGTTATGGCAACACGCAGGTAAATATGAAAACAAGGTTTATGTGCTTCCAAAACATTTAGATGAAAAAGTAGCACGTTTACATTTGAAAAAGATCGGAGTTGAGTTGGACGAGTTGACAACAACTCAAAGCGAATATTTGAACATTCCAAAAGAAGGGCCATATAAGCCGGACATGTACAGATATTAATTTGATAACTTAATTGTAAAAGCCCACTTTGTGAAAGGTGGGTTTTTTATTTTTTTTATTCTGTTTCCGCAAAATGGATTTCCTTTCAAGTTCTTTGGGATTGGTAAATTCTACAATGATAAAACTTCTATCATATATAGTGGATTCATTACACATTTACTTTTTAATTCTTTAATTAAATTTGACGAAAAAGGAACATGCAAAACAAAGCAAAGCTTGACATCATCAATATGCTTCTTGAAGATTGCATCATGGCATTTCCTGTTTCAACTTTTGTGATCAGCATTTACCAGCAATATCAACGCCGTGGCTGGCTGAGCAAAAAACAATTGCAGGGTTTGTATGATAAGGCTTCAAAAATAAATGGCGTTCTGCCAGGGAGGCTCGCTGCCTTGGAATCTATTATTAAAAAAATGCCAACACGTGAAAAATCATCCCTTCCCGAAAACAAACCGATGTTTGAAAAAGATGAAGAAGCAGGAAAATTAATTGAAGAAATTCTTTCCAAATATCCTCAACATAAAAGAGTTTTATTTTTAAAATCCAGATATGACAACAACGAAACCCTTTCTGCTGCTGATGTTACTGAGTTGAAAAAATTTAAGCAACATCTGAAATAATTTTTCTCTCTTTTAACATAAAATTACTTCCTGCCATTAAGTTTCAGAAACAATTGATAGTCTTAACAGAAAGATTAAAAATTGTCAATCATGGAAAAAATTATACAACAACAAATCTTATTGTTCACCGGCACCCATTTTTCTTCACGACAATGTTTCCAGGGAAGGAAACCTGAACAAAAATTTTCTGAAGCAGATGAATTACAGGAAGCCTGCTGGAACGGCCTTTTAAAGGAAATGCTCCCCGAAATATGGGAAGAAGATGATAAAAATCTATACCTCTGGCAGATCAAAGAAAACAAAACAAGCATTGATATCGAAATCGGGGAACTACCTGATGAAGTAGATGATTTTTCTTCTATAGATCCCTATGCTTTTGTGGAAACACTTTTCCTGAATTAAAACTGATAATTTAGGCAATCGTGTTGTTTTTGCGGAGTGGGAAACTTATTATTGGCTTTATCGTAAAATAATATTCTTTAAAGTATAAAATGTTGTATTTGTTTTAAAATTGTCAGGGAACAAATCATTACAATACGATTGATTAATTTTGCGAAATGCAAATCGAAATTCTGAAATCAAAAGTACACCGGGCCGTAATTACTGAAGCGAATTTAAGCTATGTAGGAAGTCTCACTCTCGATGAAGATCTTATGGATGCTGCCAATTTGATTGAAAATGAAAAGATAACAGTGGTAAACGCCAATAACGGAGAGCGTCTCGAAACTTACGTCATCAAGGGGAAAAGAGGCTCCGGAGTTGTTTGTCTCAATGGTCCAGCTGCGAGGAAAGGAACTGCAGGTGATGTCGTAATTATTATTTCTTACGCTCAAATGGATTTTGAATCGGCCAAATCTTTTAAGCCAACGGTTGTTTTTCCAAAGGAAGGAAATAAACTTTAATTTATTTAGATACGATTGTTTTCATATCTTTCTTAGCCTGATCAATCTCATCAAGCAAACCATCTGTGAAACTATCATCATGCAATTGCCAGAACATGATACCATTTAAACCTTTCTCAATCGCGTATTTTGTTTTTAATTCGATTGATTTTTTATCATCAAAAGTGGCAAAAATTCTTTGCTGAGGATTGTAAAGAAATGGCGCCTGAGCTACAGAATCCCAATGATAAACAAAGCCGCTGTCGGCCGATAGTTGCTTGCTGAAATTTTTAAAAGAAACTCCCATTTTATATTTTCCGGGCTGATACATTCCATCAGAAGTGTCAGCAACCTCTTGCCAAACTTTTGCATAAAAAGCAGCACCAATCGCTATTTTGTGAGCCGGAACACCAAGTGCCAACATTTCTTCTACCGCATGATCCGTCGATTCCGTTTGTTTGGAATTGGAAAATAAAGGAGTATGATTGCCTGTTGTAGTAGCATATCCGTCTACCAGATCGTACGACATTAGATTGACACGATCTACTTTTTTCATCACTTTTTTCCATTCGATTGATTTTTGAATATAACCCGAAAAACCTCCAGCCGCAAAACTGATCTCTTTACTTTTTCCCAAAGTCCTTCTTAAAATTTTTACCAGTTTTGTGAAGTTTTCTTTGTCTTCAGATTTGTATTTGTGCGATGGAAATCCGGCAATGGCAGGATATTCCCAATCCAGATCAATTCCATCTGTATGAAAATGTTGCGTAATTTCTTTTACTGATTTCGCAAATGTTTTCCGGTCATCTTTTGAAGAAAAAACATCTGAACATGGAGCGCAGCCACCCCATCCACCGAGTGAAATGATTACTTTCAACTTTGGGTTTTTATCTTTTAGCCTTACCATTTCTTCTAATGTTGCCGAATCTCTGGCGTTCATAATTCCAAGTTGATTTCCTCTTAAATGAGCAAAACTAAAAATGATCTCGGTTAATTTATTAACCTCGAAACTGTCTAAAGTTGTTGAAGGACCAGCGTAATAACCAATAACAGAAAAAGGTTTTTGGGCGAAAGAACTTTTTTGGGAAAAGAAAATAAGGCCTCCTAAAAGCAGCAATTTAAATTTCATCACTAAGTAATATTAGATGCAGTAAAAAATCTGCTTCGAAGATAAACTTTAAAATTTTTAGGCGGCAAAATATAGAATCACAATATTTCTTAGCTTACTATAAAAGTGAACGTGTACAGAAAGTGTGAATTTGAAAAGTTATTATTTTTCTATGTTATATTTTTCTCTTCTCGATTGGATATACAGGATAATGTGGATAGCGATAAGAATTTCACATACAATTTCTTTAACAATCATAGGACAAGATTTTGAATAGGGTTAATAATTAAAAAATTAAACGTTCCTGAACCTGATTTTATTATGTAAAGCAAAATAAAAGCCAAAAAGGTATATTCATTTATTAAAAAAGCCTCTGGTTTTGCAAAGGCTTTTATTCTTTATGATTTATTATTATCTTAATTCAATTACGATTCCTGCATGAATGTTAGCAGAATTCAGGTCTTTATATCCATTTTTATGATAAGGAGCATAATCATAGGTAGCTCCGATATTAATGCCGGAAGTGCTTGTTTTGCTAAATCGCAATACTACGCCAACTCCGGCCTGACCGCGAAATCCGATGTTGGTCATACTGTTGGAAAATTCTCCAAAATACTGTTTAAAATCAACAATATTGGCGCCTGCACCGATGGAAACATACGGTTTTACATAAGAAGTTCTGTTGAGGAAATATCGCGCTTTTAATAAAACAGGTGTGGTTTGAATAGAATTAGTCAAAACAGCAGAAATATCTTGTGTATTACTTAAATGGTAAATAGTCCGGGAATATTTTTGATAATAATCCTGGAAACCAAAAGATAATCCGCCGGAAAGCTGATCTGTAAAAGAATACATAAGATTTGCCATAAAACCTCTCGGTGATCCATTGCTGATTAAATCATTTTTAAAATGGGAAAGAGGAAAACTATAATTATAATTAACATCAAGTTTCATGGAGCCCTGCTGGGCAAACGCCGGTATTGCAGCCAGCATGATTCCAATTGCCAACACTATCTTTATCTTTTTCATGGCTTTCGTTTTAATGTTTTAAATAAGAAGATTGATCGAATAATGCTTTCACCTGCGTATCGGCAACAGATGTATTAAAAATTCCGGAACCCCGAATCAAGCCGGTCCAAATGACATTGATCTTATCATGAGCCGCCGCATTTTTTAAATCCAGTAAATCCACTGATATCGCACCTTCTTTTACCTGGTAAACGCTGTATGCGTAAGGAATATAATATCCGTAATCCGGGTAGCCCCAATAATACGGATCCCAGTATCCTCCATAATCATTCCAATAATCGCCATAGCTGATTACACCGGTAGAAGTATTGATGATATGATTGACATCAACACCAATATCAGGGTTATCATTTTTTGATACCATATGATATCCAGCCGCATCCATATATTTTTTTACTGCTGATATATATGCCTGGTCCACATCTGTCAATTCATGAGTAGAATGGCCATTATCAATAACGGCAACTGAATCAGAAATACTGTAAGTAGTATAATTGCTAAAGTTGACGGTAGAATCATGATCGGTAATATAAATTCTGGATTCATCAGGGGTTAGATTGGACACGGGATCTTTTGCGCATGAATTGAATACAGTTGAAAACCCTGCCAATCCAATGATTATCATTAATACTCTTTTCATAATTTACTTTTTTAAATATTTTTACAAACAAAGTGCCTGAGGGACGTGAGAAGGTAAAATATTTTATTAAAAATGCTGACAGCGTCAGTCTCCAGTTGCTAAATACGCATTCCCTTTTTCAGTTTGTTCTTAAATAATGCATGTTTGCGTATTCAAAATTTAGACGAGACGAATGATACAGATTAATGATAAATATTCCATTCCCGGTAGAGGAGGTATTGTTCTCATTTGCATTGGCATCTGCAAGCTGCAAATGTTTTTGAAGGATATAATACATTAATACCCGGTCCAAGAAAGGTCAATGCTGCTTATGAATTGTCAAAAGCGATCCATTACAAAGGCCTTCCTTAATCGTAAATCTCGGATCGGCAGGAAGCAATTATTTTGAGAAAGGTACCGTTGTTTGCTGTACCAAATTTGTGCAAAGAGATATGAATGTTTGCGGCCTTGGATATGAGCAATATGAAACACCCCTGTTTGGTTTGCCTCCGGTTCTGGAATAAGGTTTAACGATCGATGGTTTGCCTGAAAGCATTTGCGGGATAGGCGATACTTTTGAAATGGCACATTCTGCTACAATTTATAATGTAATAGATATGGAAGCGTATGCACTGGCGATGATAGCGATGAAAAAGAATATTCCGTTCTTATTCCTGGAGTATATTTCAGATGGCGCTGATGGTAATGCAGCCGAAGAGGACTGTACAAGTTCACAAAGCGGCTATGGGTTATTGAAACATTTTGAAATTGAATAAGAATTTGGATAAGAATAAAGTAGTGACTGAAAAGTTTGAACCGATGAGTTAAAGTAAAATAAAAAACATCATTATTCCTTCTTTTACCCGGAACAAAAAAAACCTTGCAGAAAAAATCTGCAAGGCTT
>Ga0134128_10001256_pt1 | contig 33000 bp, 32 predicted proteins | sample KB31754_FD_96462 | JGI IMG/M metagenome (GOLD analysis project Ga0134128, IMG submission 96462) | Terrestrial soil microbial communities with excess Nitrogen fertilizer from Kellogg Biological Station, Michigan, USA - KB3-175-4 | ecosystem: Environmental > Terrestrial > Soil > Unclassified ... | reverse complement strand
TGTGGCGACCCATTTGCGGCCGGTGATCGACGCGCTGGTCGCAAAAGGCTGCGAAATCCGCGGCGACGCCACGGTCGTGGCGCTCATACCGGGCGCCATTCCCGCCACCGAGCAGGACTGGCACACCGAATACGAGGACGCGATCATTTCGGTCAAAGTGGTGGACGATGTAGAGGCGGCGATCGCCCATATCGGCCACTATTCCTCGCACCACACCGAGGCGATCATCACCGAAGACCCGGCATCGGTCGAAACATTCTTTAACGAGATCGATTCCGCCATTTTGCTGCACAACGCCTCGACCCAGTTCGCGGATGGCGGTGAATTCGGCTTCGGCGGCGAGATCGGCATTTCCACCGGCAAGATGCACGCGCGCGGCCCGGTTGGTGTGGAGCAACTCACGAGCTTCAAATATCTGGTCACCGGCACCGGCCAGGTGCGGCCGTGAGTTTGAGCTTGTGGCCCACCCCCTCCCCAACCCTCCCCTCAAGGGGGAGGGTGTTCGTTGTGGCAAGGCGATACCCCGGGTCCCCCCTTGCGTGGGAGGATGGGTGGGGGTGGGCGGCGGACACCAGACTTGCCCCTAAAACGCCGCGTCATTCCCGCGAAAGCGGGAATCTCTGTTTCTCGAAAGCACGGCGCCCGTCCAAAACGGAGATTCCCGCTTTCGCGGGAATGACTCCGGGGAAAGCCGGAACGCGCGGAGAACCGCCCTCGTGGTTCGACAGGCTCACCATGAGGGCTTGGCTGGGCATCAGCAGTGGGGACCTCATCCTGAGCTTGTCGAAGGACGAGGTCCTCCTCGCTTGACCGCTAACCTCCCGCCTCCCAACCTCACTGTCCTGCCGCCGGCCTATGCCGGCATGCGTATCGGCCTTTTCGGCGGCAGTTTTAACCCGCCGCACGAGGGACACCGGCTCGTCGCCTTGCAGGCGCTGAAGCGGCTCAACCTCGATGCCGTGTGGTTCATCGTCTCGCCCGGCAATCCGCTGAAGGACCATGCCGGGCTTGCCCCGCTGGCCGAGCGGATTGCCGCAACCAGAACGCTCGTCCGCCATCCGCGTATCCGCGTCACCGGGTTTGAGGCCGCGCACGGCTTCACCTATACCTACGACACGCTGAAATATCTGAAGACCACGCGGCCCGGCGTGCGCTTCGTCTGGATCATGGGCGCCGACAATCTGAGCCAGCTGCACCGCTGGGAGCGCTGGCGCGAGATCGTCAACCTCATGCCGATGGCGATCTATGTCCGCCCCGATTCGCTCCGCCGCGCGCTGGTATCGAAAGCCGCAACGGCGCTCGCGCGTTACCGGATCGACGAGAGCGACGCCGGTATTCTCGCCGACCTTGCTCCGCCCGCCTGGGTCTATCTCCACGGCATGATGTCGCCGCTGTCCTCGACCGCGCTCCGGAACGGCGGCGGAACCGGCGCAAAAACGAGCAGGTCCTAGCGTGGATTATCCCTTTGCATTCCGTACCGGCGCCCTGAATCGAGCCGCAGAACTGCGCGCGGCCGGTACGGTTCGCGAGGACGGCCGGGCAAAAACCCACGTCTTCTGGCGCGGCAAGCTTCTCACGACCGCCGATGGTTCCCCGGTCCTGGTCCCCCTCGACCATCCGGCGCTGGCGGATTGCCGCGATGCGCCGATATTTGTCGGCCTGACCGATGACGGGCCGCGGTTTGCCGCCGATCTGGCGCTGTGGCAGCCGCACGAAGATGCGGCGACCATCGGCCAATTCACTGACGCCACCCATCAGACTCATCCGGCGTTTGCCGAGGCGCAGTTCGGCGAGGTCCGCGGCATCATGGCCGGCCTGAGCGCGCTCGATGGCGAGATCATCGCGACCGGCCGCGCGCTCATCGGCTGGCACGCGACGCATCGTTTCTGCAGCAATTGCGGCAGCCCGACCGGAATCGAACTGTCGGGCTGGCAGCGCAAGTGCCCGGTCTGCGCCACCCAGCATTTTCCCCGCACCGATCCCGTCGTGATCATGGCCATCACCCGAGGCGACAAATTGCTGCTCGGCCGGGGCACGAGCTGGCCCGAGCGGATGTTCTCGCTGCTTGCCGGCTTCGTCGAACCGGGCGAAACCATCGAGGCCGCCGTGCGGCGCGAGACCTTCGAAGAGTCGAAAATCCGGGTGGGGAAGGTAAGCTATGTCGCCTGCCAGCCCTGGCCGTTCCCGATGTCGTTGATGTTCGGCTGCCATGGCGAGGCGCTCGACGAGGCCATCACGATCGACCCCATCGAGCTTTCCGCCGCGCGCTGGGTCGACCGCGAGGAAGTCAAAACCATCCTCGCCGACCGTCACCCCGACATCGCCGTGCCGCGCCAGGGCGCCATCGCCGGCGCGCTGATTGCCGCGTGGGCGGCGGGCAAGCTCCTTGACGCCGACGCCTGGAAATGACCCGAATTGAACCTCGGGAAATACGCCTCCGACACCAGTTTGACATCTCGCCCTTGCAGAATGGCGGGGCGAGCGCATATTATAGCTGTGCCGAAACGGGATTTGACCGCCATCTTTACCGACGCGCTCGCCGATTCGAATGAACTCCGAAGGACAAAGCAGACACGCATGACCCATGCTCAGCGAGCAAGGGCGGAGGCCGATTGCTGATGGCGCTCACGCCCACCAAGACTGCCCCCAAACTCGACTCAACCGCAGAAGTCCAGATGATCGATGTCGTGATGCAAAGCCTTGACGATGCCAAGGCCGAACAGACCGTGGCTATCGACGTCACCGGCAAATCGCCGCTATCCGACCACATGGTAGTGACCACCGGCCGCTCCAACCGCCACGTCGGCGCTGTCGCCGACCAGCTGGTCCGCGCGTTGCGCGAGGCCGGCTTTGCCAAACCGCGGGTCGAAGGCTTGCCGCATTGCGACTGGGTGCTGGTCGATGGCGGGGACGTGATCGTCCACATTTTCCGCCCGGAAGTCCGCGAATTCTACCACATCGAAAAGATGTGGCAGGCCGAGTTCGCCGCCGACGCGAACTAGCCCTTGCGGCTAACCATCCATGCCGTCGGCCGGATGAAGCAGGGGCCGGAGCGTGAGCTCGTGGCGCGTTATCTCGAACGCGCCATCGGCACCGGCAAGCCGCTCGGCCTCACCGGCTTTGAAACCGTCGAACTCAGCGAATCCCGCGCCGGCAGCAGTGCTGCGCGCAAGGCCGAAGAAGCCAGGGCGCTCCGGGCGGGCATCGATGGCGCGGCGGTCGTCGTGGCGCTCGACGAGCGCGGCAAATCCATTAGCTCCGAAGCCTTCGCCAGGCAGATCGCCCGCTGGCGCGACGATGGCAAGCCGGGCGCCGCCTTCGTCATTGGCGGCGCCGACGGGCTCGAGCCGGCTTTTGTGTCGGCCGCCGGCCTGACGCTGAGCTTTTCCCCCCTCACCTGGCCGCACCAGCTCGTCCGCATCATGCTGGCCGAACAGCTTTACCGGGCCACGACCATCCTCGCGGGGCACCCGTATCATCGGGGGGACTGATGGATGCTTAGTCTTTGCCCCAAGCCCGCAGCTCCATCGTCTCCCTCCCCTTGAGGGGAGGGACGGCGCGAAGCGCCAAGGGTGGGGGTCGTGCCGCCAGCACAGTGCCGAGGGATGGACCCCCATCCGGCTGCCGCCACCCTCCCCTCAAGGGGGAGGGGAGCAGGAGCCGCTCACGCCGTGCCGGTCGCGGCCCCGCCAAAGGTTAGCGAAGGGCGCCCGCCATGCTTGGGCCAAAGACGTGAGCGCCGTTCGGGTTTCGCTTTGCTATGGTCGGGGGGTGATTCGGGAGCAGCAGGCTTGACGGACGACGGGGTGCGATCGGCAAGAGGGGGCTTTCGCTTCTGCATTTCGGCCGCGCGGCCATCGCCACGTTTGCGCCGGTTTGCCAGCGCGGCACGCCTCGGCCTCGCGCTGGTCGCCGGCTGCACCGGCGACAGCATGGCGCAATCAGCTACTCAGGCGCCGCCCGCCCCCCCGGCTCAAGCCACACCCGCGTCCCCCGTGCCGTTGTCGCCAAACACGGCCACACCCGATCTGCGCGGCGGTTTTGGCACGGACGGTACGACGCCGGCCACCGGCGCCCCGGCCGCTGCCCCCCCGCTCGACGCTGCGACCGCTGCCGCCGCGCAGCAGGCCGCCGAGAACCAGAAGGCGCTCGATGCGCTCGAAAGCTCGATCGGCATCAGTCAGGACAAGGCCAACGCGCTCCGCAAGGAGATCGCCGACATGAACGGCGACCGCGCCCGGCAGAACGCCGCGCTGATCGCTGCCGGCCAGCGGGTAAAGCTAGCCGAGATCGAGGTCGGCTCGATGGAGGAACGGCTCAACGCTCTCGCCGATGCCGAAGCGGCGACGCGTGGCCGGCTCGACGGCGCCGATGCCTCAATTTCCAACATGCTGGCGGCGCTGCAGCGCATTTCGCTCAATCCGCCGCCGCCGCTGATCGTCGATCCCTCGGATGCGCTCGGCTCGGCCCGCAGCGCCATTCTCATCTCCGCCATCATCCCGCAATTGCGGGCCAAGGCTGACCAGGTCGTCGCCGACCTGAAACACCTGCAGGACATCAAGGCCGACGCACAGACCGAGCAGGGCCAGCTCAAGGCCAATTACGCCGTGCTCGAGGAAGAACAGTTGCGGATCGCAACGCTCGTCGCCGCCAAGAAGCAGGGCATCGACGCCGCCACGACCCAGCTCACCGCCGAGGAACAGCAGGCTGCCGACATGGGCGCCAAAGCCACGTCGCTGAAGAGCCTCGTCGCCGAGCTGACGGCCAAGGTTTCGGCCGTCACCGCCGCCGCCGACGCGGTCAATGCCGCCAATGCCGTCGCCAGCCAGCTTCCCGCCTCGACGCCAGACGCGATCAAGACGGCGCTCGCCAACACCTCGCGCACTTCCCCCGCGATCCCCTTCGGCAGTGCCCGCGGCTATCTGACGCTTCCCACCGCCGGTACCGATATCGTCGATTACGGCGCCAATGACGGCTTTGGCGGCATCGCCAAGGGCGTCTCCTACGCGACCCGGCCCAATGCGCAGGTGCTGGCGCCGGCGGATGGCTGGGTGATCTATAAGGGCCCCTACCTCAATTATGGCCAAATCGTCATTCTTAATCCTGGCCAGAACTACACGATCCTGCTGGCCGGGCTCGGCGCGGTATCGGTAAGCCTCGGGCAGTTCGTGCTTGAGGGCGAGCCGCTTGGTACGATGGGATCACGCACAATTGGTCACACCATGACCACGAGCGCTGGCATCTCCGAGCCGACGCTTTATATTGAACTGAGAAAGAATGATCTGCCCGTCGATCCAACCGGATGGTGGGCGCCCCCAGCCAACACGACCCAAAGTGGATAAAGCCCTGATGCGTTTGTCGCCCGTCCGCGCAGCCTTGCTCGCGCTAGCTCTTTCTACGTCGCTCCCGGCGGGTGCTTTTGCCCAGGCTACTGCCCCGGCCACGCCTGCGCCGGCCGACCAGACGAAGCCGGCAACGCCAGCCACGCCGGCAACACCAGCCACGCCCCCGGCAACCACAACGCCGGCGACGCCTGCTCCGGCGACGCCCGGCACCAAGCCGGCAGCACCGTCCCCCGCGCCGGCCGATGACGACAATTCCATCCCGCAGGGCGAGCCTTCAGGGTCGCCCGATGCCGGCAAGCCGCGCACCCCCGCCGAGATCTACTCCGACCTCGATCTCTTCGGCGACGTCTTCGACCGCATCCGCACCCAGTATGTGGACGTGACTGACGAGCGCAAACTCATCCACGCCGCGCTCCAGGGCATGCTCTCCTCGCTCGATCCGCACTCCGGCTATCTCGAGCCGCAGAGCTACAACGACATGCAGCAGGACACTTCCGGCGAGTTCGGCGGCCTCGGCATTGAGGTGCAGATGCAGGACGGGGTGATAAAGGTCGTCTCCCCGATCGACGATTCGCCCGCCGCCAAGGCCGGCGTGCTGCCCAACGACCTCATCGTCGAGCTCGATGGCGTGCAGGTGCAGGGCATGACCCTCGACGATGCGGTCAAGAAGATGCGCGGGCCGATCGGCTCCAAGATCAAGATCACCATCCAGCGCCAGGGCGTCGCCAACCCGATCGACCTGACGCTGACCCGAGATACCATCGCCATGCAGGCGGTCCACTGGTCGATGCAGGGCGATGCCGCCTATATCCGCCTCGACAAATTCTCCGAGCAGGCCTCGCCGGGCCTGACCAAGGCGGTCACCGACATCTTTGCCAAGGCCAACGGCGTCGCGCCGAAGGGCATCATCTTCGATTTGCGCAACAATCCCGGCGGGCTCGTCGACCAGGCCGTCGATGTGGCCAGCGCGTTCATCAAGCAGGGTTCGATCGTCCTGACCCGCAGCCGCCTCGATCAGGAAAGCGCCCGCTACGACGCCAAGCCCGATGCGACGACGGCCAAGCTCGCCGGCATCCCGATAGTGGTGCTGATCAATGGCGGCTCGGCCTCGGCGGCGGAAATCGTCGCCGGTGCGCTGCAGGATCACAAGCGTGCGACGCTCGTCGGCACGCGCTCCTTCGGCAAGGGCACCGTGCAGTCGATCATCAATCTCGGCGACAATGACGGCGCGATGCGCCTGACCACGGCCCGCTACTACACGCCGAACAACCGCTCGATCCAGGCGGCCGGCATCCAGCCGGACATCGTCATCAAGGAAACCATCCCGGACGAGTTCAAGGGCAAGGACGAAATCGTCGGCGAGGCGGCGCTGCCCGGCCAGATCGGCGGCGGCACCACCCCGGTCGCGACCACCGGCTCGTCCGTCTATGTGCCGCAGGACCAGGCCAAGGACGATCAGCTCCAATATGCCATCAAGCTGATCGACGGCAAGGTGACCGACCCGTCCTATCCGCCCAAGTTCGAGGACTAGTCGAGACGGCGGCCACCGGAATCCGGCGAGGACCATGCCTCGCGGGCGGCGGCAATTGTGCTATCAAAACGGGTGCATGGCGCGGCTGATTCGCCGCGCCTTTTGATTCAGGCCTCGATTTCGGGTGACGGCGAATGGCCGACCAACTGAGTGCCCCGCTCAGCCGCAGGAAGCGTAAAACCTTTGCCGGACCCGTCCGGTTCGCTCTCGCGCGCCTGCCGCTGACGCGCATCGTCGTGGCGCTTGTCGTCGTGGTTGTCGCTGGTGCGGCGCTGCGCATCCTCCTCGTCAACGATCCGCAGGGCGGCCGGCCCTCCTCGACCGTCGCCATCAATTCGACCCGCGACAACAATCCCATAGCGGGCGCCGTCGCCGCGTCGACCCCGGCGCCGCAGCAGGCAACCATCACCGTAGGGCCCGAGACGCCGGCCGGCAAAGCCGGCAGCGCGTCGATCACCATGGTCGATCCCGACCTGCCGTCCGATGCGCCAGCGCCCGCGACGGTCGCGGTCAACAAGCAGGGCGTCATCCCCGACCTCGCCGAACAGACCAAGGACGGCCCGATTCCCAGGGTGAGCGCCACCGGCGAAACCCCGTTCGCCGCCTATTCGCGTCCCTTGCCGGCAGCGGCCGCCGCGAGCGGCAAGCCGATGGTCGCCATCGTCGTCACCGGCCTCGGGCTCAACGAGCAGGGCACGCTCGACGCCGTCGGTAAACTGCCGCCCGATGTCGACATGGCCTTCGCCCCCTATGGCAAAACGCTCGCGCAAACCGTCGCGGCCGCCCGCGCCGCGGGGCACGAATTGCTATTGCAGGTGCCGATGGAGCCGTTCGATTATCCCGATACCGACCCCGGCCCGCAGACCCTGCTGACCGGCCAGCCGGCGCGCGCCAACCTGGATAAGCTTTACTGGCTGATGGCGCGGTTTGGCGGCTATGTCGGCCTCATCAACAACACCGGCGCCCGCTTCACCGCCTCATCCCCGGATTTTGGACCGATCATGGAGGAACTGGGGACGCGCGGCCTTGGTTATCTCGATGACGGCACCTCGAACCGCTCCGTCGCGCCGACTCTGGCCCAGACCGACAAGGTGCCGTTCGGCCGTGCCGATGTCATGCTCGACGCCAACCCCGCCCGCGCCCCGATCCTCGCCGCGCTCGACGATCTCGCCGCCAAGGCAGTGGCCAACGGCCGCGCCATCGGCGTGATCTCCGCACTGCCGGTTTCCATTTCGACCGTCGCTGAATGGGCGGGGACCCTGGATGGCCGCAACGTCCAGCTCGTGCCTGTCAGCGCACTGATGAAATAGGAGGGGCTTTATGGCGCCGGAATCCATCGCCTTTGTCCGTGACCTCATGCCCTATCGAGATTGTGCCGGCATTGCCCTGTTCAACCGCGAAGGCAAAGTGTTCATCGGCAGGCGGCGGCTGAAAGAGGACGCCGAGCAGAGCGCCCAGCACGGCGCGCCCTGGCAGATGCCGCAGGGCGGCATCGACAAGGGCGAGGAGCCGATCGACGCAGCGCGGCGCGAGCTGCTGGAAGAGACCAGCGTGACCTCGATAAAGCTGCTTGCCGAAGCGCCCGACTGGATCATCTACGATCTGCCCGACGACCTGCTCGGCAAATCGTGGAAGGGCAAATATCGCGGCCAACGGCAACGCTGGTTCGCCTTCCTGTTCACCGGCAAAGAGAGCGAAATAGACGTGGTCGCGCCCGGCGGCGGCAAATTCCACGCCGAATTCGCCGACTGGCGCTGGGCCGACCTGGCTGAAACACCCGACCTCATTGTCGATTTCAAGCGCGGCGCCTATCGTGAGATCGTCGCGGCATTCGCCGGCATCCCCGCAAGGCTGCGCCGTGGCTGAGATCGTCATCCGGCCTTTCGGTCACAACGATCAGGCGGAGTGGGCAGCGCTTCGGCATGCGCTCTGGCCGCATCATTCGATCGAGGAATTGCGTGACGAACTGGCCGATATGCTCAACGGTGATTTCGCCGGGTTCGGCGCATTCGATGGCGGTGCGCCGGTCGGCTTCGCCGAAGTCTCGCAGCGTCCCTATGGCGACGGCTGCGACACCGCGCCCGTTGCCTGGCTCGAAGGCATTTTCGTCGCCCAGAGCCATCGGCGGCGCGGCGTTGGCAAGTGGCTGGTCGCAGCGGTCGAGGATTGGGCGCGGGGACGCGGGCTCAGCGAACTTGGCTCGGATGCGGAGCTCGACAACTTGACTTCACGCCTCTCGCACGCCCTATGGGGTTTTGACGAGACCGAGCGCGTGGTTCGGTTCAGGAAGGCCCTGTGATGAAGACCATCGGCCTCATCGGCGGCATGAGCTGGGAATCGACGGCGCTCTACTATCGCATCGTCAACCAGGAGACGGCACGCCGCCTGGGCGGGCTACACTCGGCCGAAATTCTCATGCGGTCGATCGATTTCGCCCCGGTCGAGGAACAACAACGCACCGGCGACTGGGATGGCATCGGCAAGACCCTGGCGGTCGCCGCCAAAAGCCTCGACGCGCAGGGCGTCGGCGTCATCGGCCTCACCACCAACACCATGCATATCGTCGCCGACCAGATGATGGCCGGGCTCTCGACGCCCTTCATCCACATCGCCGACCCGACGACCGATGCCCTCCTCGCCGATGGCTATTCGACCGTCGGCCTCCTCGGCACGCGCTTCACCATGGAGATGCCGTTCTACAAGGAGCGCCTCACCGCGCGCGGCTTAACCGTGCTGGTGCCCGATGTCGGCATCACCAACCTCAACGGCATCATCTACGAAGAACTCTGCCTCGGCATCGTCCGCGACGCCTCCCGCGCCATCTACGTCGAAGCCATCGAACGCCTCGCCGCCCGCGGCGCCCAAGCCGTCATCCTCGGCTGCACCGAAATCGGCATGCTGATCGACGACGACTCCAGCCCGCTGCCGGTGTTCGACACGACGGACCTGCATGCGAAGGCGCTTGTGGCGGCCGCGTTGGGGTGAGGGGCGATCGAGCGATCCTCACCCACGGCGTCATTCCCGCGAAAGCGGGAATCTCTGTTTATGGCCAGCTCCGTGTTCGCGACAAACGGAGATTCCCGCTTTCGCGGGAATGACCCCGGAAGAAATCGGGAAACTGGCTCGGTGGGCTGGAGCATACGGTTCATCAACCGCCGCTTGCCGACGTATGTGCGCCGGTGGCCGTGATGCCGTGACTCGGCAATTCGGCGGCCAGAAACTCGGCCAGACGTTTACCAAAGCGGCTGGAATTCACAGTCTGATCTTCCTCCGGCGATGCTGGGAAGCCGCTTGATCTGAACTCTAGGTGGGATCGCACGATCCATCCGTTGAATAAAAATACAGGGCCCTCACCGCCTCACAGCCACCTTGCCCGCACCCGGCCCAAGATATGCCTGCGCCGCCGCGGCGACGCGCTGCTGCAAACCGCGGATGCCCTTCGCGGTCCCGGTCTGGGCCGGCTCCGGCCGCGCCGTATCATCCAGCGTAAACACATCGACGATCCGGTCGAGTTCCACTGCCTGCGCTTCGGTCTGCTCGATCGAGGCGTTGGTTTCCTCGACCAGGGCGGCGTTGTGCTGGGTCATTTCGTCCATGCGCCGCATGGATTCGTTGACCTCCTCGATGGCCGAGGCCTGTTCACGGCTGCGCTGCGCGATGCCGTTGATGAGCCCGGCATTCTCGCGCACCACATTGAGCATGTCCTCGAGCTTGCCGGCGGCATCGGCCACGAGCTTGCTGCCGGTGCCGACCTCGGTGGCGCTTATCTCGATCAGCGTCTTGATCTCGCTGGAGGCACCGGCCGCGCTCTGCGCGAGGCGCCGCACTTCCACGGCGACCACCGCAAAGCCCTTGCCGGCGTCCCCGGCGCGCGCCGCCTCGACCGAGGCATTGAGCGCCAGAAGGTTGGTCTGGAACGCGATGTCGTCGATCAGGCCGATGATGTTGGAAATCTTGCGCGACGACGCCGTGATCCGCTCCATCGCCTCGTTGGCGGCGCGGACGATCTTGCCACCCTGCTCCGCTGTTTCGGACACCGCAAGCGTCCGGCGGCTGGCCTCGGTCGCCGTTTTCGCGCTGTCGGCGACCATCGCCGAGAACTGCTCCATGGCGGCCGAGGTTTCCTCGATTGCCGCCGCCTGCTTGGTGGTGCGCTCCGAAAGATCGTTGGCGCCCGAGAGGATTTCGCCGGTCGCCAGCTTCAGTGCCCGTGACGTCTCGCGCAATTGCCCGACGATGCCGGCGAGCTTGTCCGCCACGGCGTTGGTATCGTCCTTGAGCTTGCCGAAAGCCCCATGATAGTCGCCCTCGACCCGCCGGGTCAGGTCGGTATCGGCGAGCGCTGCCAGCACGTCGCCGGTCTCGTTGAGCCCGCGCTCGACCGTCGAGACGAGGTTGTTGATCGATCCGGCCAGCGCATTCATTTCGCCATCGGCGAAATTGGCTTCGACGCGCTTGCTGAAATCGCCCGCCACGGCCGCGTCGACCACTTCGCCGAACGACCGGCTGAGCGTATCCATCATGGCCGCGCGGTCGACGCGGCGTTGCTCGGAGGCCGTACGCTCATTGTCGGTCATCGAGCGCATCTGCGAGGCATTCTCGCGGAACACTTCGACGGCCCGCGCCATCTGGCCCAGTTCGTCGTGCTTGTCGACGCCCGGAATGGCCACATCGAGATCGCCGGCGGCCAGCTTGTTCATGACCGTGGTCAGCCGGTTGATCGGGCGGCTGACGCTCAACGCGAACAGCCAGCCAAGGATGGCGACGATCACCAGCAGCCCGCCGCCGATGGAGGCCATCATCGAGGTCAGCGTCGCGACCGGGGCGAAAATCTCCGATTTGCTCATCAGGGCCACGAGCCCCCAGGCCGCGTCGCCCGGCACAGCGACCGGGACGGCGGCGGCGATGACATCGGCGCCGCCGAAATTCGCCTCGGTGCTTCCCTTCCCCTGACCGGCGATTGCCTGCTTGATGGCGGCATTGAAGATCGTCGGCTTCAGCACTTTGCTGTCGTCGGGCGAGGCCGAGTCGCCCCGCGCCAGCCCGTCGGCGCCCACGATGATCGTATCGCCGGTGACCCCCAAACCCTGCCGGGAATTGATGACTTTCGTCAGCGCCGCGCTGTTGAGCGAGATGGCGATGACGCCGACCTTGGTGTTCGTCGCATCGAACACCGGCGCCGCGAGGAACGAGCGGGGGGCATCGCCATCGGCGGCATAGGGCGCGAAATCGGTGAAAACGAGCGCATCCGGGACCGTTTCGGCGACCGCCGAGCGATACGCCTCGCCCAGGCGGGAGTCGGCATATTTGCCGCCATCCTTGGCGAAGTTCGTGCCGAAATCATCCTGCTTGTCGGTTGAATAGACAACGTTGCCCAACAGGTCGAAGAGATATAGATCGCTGTAGCCGGCTTCGTGAATCTGGGCGCGGAACACCGGGTTGTAGTGCGCATGGTTGAAGCCATAGGCCGCCGGTACGCCGCTCTGCACGCCGCCCGGCACCTGGTCGACGGCGGCGCGCTGCGTGGCATCGCCGGTGAGGAAGGCTTTGCGCAGCGTCACCCCGGCGTCCATCTTGAGCTGGACGTTGGTCATCCCCGCATAGGCGGCGGCGAAATTGGCGACGGCCTGCTGCACGTATTCGGCCTTGGCGGTGCGCGTCAGGTCGGCCTCGACGCTCTTCACATAAACGCGGAGCTGGTTGGCGCGCTCGGAGGCGATGGTCGCAAGGTTCTGCCGCGCCTGCGTCTCAAGCGCGTTGGCCGCAAGGAAATATGAAGCGATGCCGACACCCGCCCCAACGACGATAGCCGAGCCGACCAGCGCGAGCGGCAGCTTCTGTGAAATCCGCAACGACGGAAAGAACCGCATGACATCCCCCCAACCCCAGGCGCGTCGCTTTGGACGAACTGGACGGGCGAATGGTAAAGCCGCGGCGCTAACGTTCGGTTACGTTAGGCCGACCGCGGCGGCATAGGGGGGAGCAAAGAAAAAGGGCGCCGCAGCGCCCTCAATGACCAGCCCTGTGTCGCAGCGCTTAGTGTACCGCGGTACCCGCGACCTGTGCGGCTTCGAGCTTGAGGTTCTTCCAGGCATCAAGCTTTTCGGTCGCTGCCGATTTTTCCTCGATGGTCGAGGCGGCGGCGAGGTCGTTCTCGGCGGCCGAAATATCGGCATCGATCGAATTGGGATCGAACTCGGCGATCGGCAGTGCCTGCTCAGCGAGGATCGTCAACCCCTCGGGCGCCACATCGGCAAAGCCGCCGCGCACGAAATAGACCTGCGACGCGCCGCCGACGACCGCGGTGATGAAGCCGGGCTTCAGCGTCGTCATGAGCGGCGCATGCTCGCCGAGCACGGTGAAATAGCCTTCGGCGCCCGGCACGGTGACCGATTGCGCGGTCTCCGAAACGAGCAGCCGCTCCGGCGAAACAATCTCGACTTTGACGTCAGCCATCGCGGCGTCCTCAAATAGGGAGCGCGAGGGACGGCGTCCCTCGCAGGTCTTTCTTAAGCGGCCTGCGCCAGCTTCTGCGCCTTCTTCACGGCATCTTCGATGGTGCCGACCATGTAGAACGCCGGCTCCGGCAGGTGGTCGTAGTCGCCTTTGACCAAACCCGCAAAACCCTTGATCGTATCTTCGAGCGCCACGAACACGCCCGGCGCGCCGGTGAACGCCTCGGCCACGAAGAACGGCTGGCTCATGAAGCGCTCGATCTTGCGAGCGCGCGCCACGGTCAGCTTGTCCTCTTCGGACAGTTCATCCATGCCCAGGATCGCGATGATGTCCTGCAGGGCTTTATAACGCTGCAGGATTTCCTGCACGGCGCGGGCGGTGTTGTAGTGCTCTTCGCCAACGATGTTGGCCGAGAGCATGCGCGAGGTCGAGTCGAGCGGGTCAACCGCCGGGTAGATGCCCTTTTCCGAGATGGCGCGGTTCAGCGTCGTCGTCGAGTCAAGGTGGGCGAACGAGGTCGCCGGCGCCGGGTCGGTCAAGTCGTCGGCGGGCACATAAATGGCCTGCACCGAGGTGATCGAACCCTTGTTGGTGGTGGTGATGCGTTCCTGCAGCGCGCCCATGTCGGTGGCGAGCGTCGGCTGATAGCCCACGGCCGACGGGATACGGCCGAGCAGCGCCGACATTTCGGCGCCCGCCTGCGTGAAGCGGAAGATGTTGTCGATGAAGAACAGCACGTCCTGGCCCTGGTCGCGGAAATGCTCAGCGACGGTGAGGCCGGAGAGCGCGACGCGGGCGCGGGCGCCCGGCGGCTCGTTCATCTGGCCGAACACCAGCGCGCACTTCGAGCCGGCCGTCGAGCCCTCGTTCTCGTGCGGGTCCTTGTTCACGCCGGATTCGATCATTTCGTGGTAGAGGTCGTTGCCCTCGCGGGTACGCTCGCCGACGCCGGCGAACACCGAGTAACCACCGTGCGCCTTGGCGACGTTGTTGATCAGTTCCTGGATCAGCACCGTCTTGCCCACGCCGGCGCCGCCGAAGAGGCCGATCTTGCCGCCACGCGCGTAGGGAGCGATGAGGTCCACCACCTTGATGCCGGTGACGAGGATCTGCGCTTCCGACGCCTGATCGGTAAAGCTCGGCGCGTCCTGGTGAATACCGCGCCGGCTGGCCGTCTTGATCGGACCGGCTTCGTCCACCGGCTCGCCGATGACGTTCATGATGCGGCCAAGCGTTTCGTCGCCGACCGGCACCGAGATGGACTCACCGGTGTCGGTCACTACGCCGCCGCGCACGAGGCCTTCGGTGGTGTCCATGGCGATGGTGCGGACGGTATTTTCACCGAGGTGCTGGGCGACTTCGAGCACCAGCCGGTTGCCGTTGTTGGTCGTCTCAAGCGCATTGAGGATCGCCGGCAGGTGATCATCGAACGTCACGTCGACCACGGCACCGATGACCTGCGATACGCGACCGGCTTTCTTGTCAGCCATCTTATTACCTCGTCCTTTCAGGCGTCACTTCGCCCAGAAAACTTCAGTTCTTGCCCACCGCGTCATCCCCGCGAAAGCGGGGACCTCTGTTTGACGGCTTGCGCCATCCTGAACGGAGATTCCCGCTTTCGCGGGAATGACCCGGTGCATTCAATACGGCCTACCCGACCGCCCGGCGCTACAGCGCCTCGGCGCCCGAAATGATTTCGATCAGTTCCTTGGTGATCTGCGCCTGACGCTGGCGGTTATAGGAAAGCGTCAGCTTCTTGATCATCTCGCCGGCATTGCGCGTGGCGTTATCCATAGCCGTCATCTGCGCGCCGAAGAACGATGCGTTGTTTTCGAGCAGCGCCCGGAACACCTGCACCGAAATATTGCGCGGCAGCAGATCGTTGAGGATCGCCTCTTCGTCCGGCTCGTAATCATAAGTCACCGAGGCGGCATCCGCAGGCGCCGCCGCAGTTGTATCGATCTGCGCCGGGATCAACTGCAGCGCCGTCGGCACCTGCGAGATCACCGAACGGAATTGCGCGAAGAACAGCGTCGCGACATCGAACTCGCCGGCCGCGTACATAGCGAGGATTTTGTCGCCGGCCGTCTGGGCATTGGCGTAGCCGAGCTGGCGCACGTCGCGGAAGCTGATGACGTCGACGATATTCTGGCCGAGCGTCCGCTTGAGGATGTCGTTGCCCTTGCGGCCGATCGACAGGATTTTCACCGTCTTGCCGGCGGCGAGAAGGCGATTGGCCTCATCGCGCGCGAGGCGCGCAATACCAGAGTTGAATCCGCCGGCCAGACCGCGTTCGCCCGTCGCCACCACCAGCAGGTGCACCTGGTCGCGGCCCGTACCGCCGAGCAGCGCCGGCGCGTCGGCACGGCCCTTGTAGGCGGCGCCGAGAGCGGCGAGTACCTGGCTCATCCGCTCGGCATAAGGACGCGCCGCGATCGCCGCATCCTGGGCGCGGCGAAGTTTCGCCGCAGCCACAAGCTGCACCGCCTTGGTGATCTTCTGGGTCGATTTGACCGACGTGATCCGGTTCTTGAGGTCTTTTAGCGAGGGCATGCGCCGGAAGGCTCCTTAGGGTCCGCTCGGCGTACTAGGCGAACGTCGCGGCGAACGCGTCGACGGCCGCCTTGAGCTTGGCGCGGAGATCGTCGCTCAGCGCCTTTTCCTTGGCGATCGCGGCGAGCACGTCGGCGTTCTTGGCCCGCAGCGTCGAGAGCAGGCCGCGCTCGAAATCGCCGACCTTGGAAACCGGCAGTTTGTCGAGATAGCCGTTCACGCCGGCAAAGATCACCGCCACTTCTTCCGGCGGGGTCAGCGGCGCGAACTGCGGCTGCTTCAGGAGTTCGGTGAGGCGGGCGCCGCGATTGAGCAGGCGCTGCGTGGCGGCGTCGAGGTCCGAGCCGAACTGCGCGAAAGCCGCCATTTCGCGGTACTGGCTGAGCTCGCCCTTGATCGGGCCAGCCACCTGCTTCATCGCCTTGATCTGCGCGTTACCACCCACGCGCGACACCGAGATACCGACGTTCACCGCCGGGCGGATGCCCTGGAAGAAGAGGTTCGTTTCGAGGAAGATCTGGCCGTCGGTGATCGAAATCACGTTGGTCGGAATGTAGGCCGACACGTCGTTGGCCTGCGTCTCGATGACGGGGAGCGCGGTGAGCGAACCAAGGCCGTGATCTTCGTTGAGCTTGGCGGCGCGTTCGAGCAGACGCGAATGGAGATAGAACACGTCGCCCGGATAGGCTTCGCGGCCCGGCGGGCGGCGGAGCAGCAGCGACATCTGGCGGTAGGCGACGGCCTGCTTGGTCAGATCGTCATAGGCGATCACGGCGTGCATGCCGTTGTCGCGGAAATATTCGCCGATGGCGCAGCCGGTGAACGGCGCGAGGAACTGCATGGCGGCGGCGTCAGACGCGGTCGCGGCGACGACGATGGAATATTCCATCGCGCCATTGTCCTCGAGGATTTTGACGAACTGCGCGACGGTCGAGCGCTTCTGGCCGACGGCGACGTAGATGCAATAGAGCTTGTCGGTTTCCGACGCGTTAGCAGCGTGCGCGGCCTTCTGGTTGAGGAAGGTATCGAGAATGACAGCGGTCTTGCCGGTCTGGCGGTCGCCGATGATCAGCTCACGCTGGCCGCGGCCGATCGGGATGAGCGCGTCGATGGCCTTGAGGCCCGTCGACATCGGCTCGTGCACCGACTTGCGCGGCAGGATGCCCGGCGCCTTGACGTCGACGCGGCGGCGCTCGGTGAACTCGATCGGGCCCTTGCCGTCGATCGGATTGCCGAGACCATCGACAACGCGGCCGAGGAGGCCCTTGCCAACCGGGGTATCGACGATCGAGCCTGTCCGCTTGACGGTATCGCCCTCGGCGACGCCGCGGTCGTTACCGAAAATAACCACGCCGACATTGTCGGCTTCGAGGTTGAGCGCCATGCCGCGGATGCCGCCCGGGAACTCGACCAGCTCGCCAGCCTGCACGTTATCGAGGCCATAGACGCGGGCGATACCGTCGCCCACGCTCAGCACCTGGCCGACTTCGGAAACTTCGGCTTCCTGGCCGAAATTCTTGATCTGGTCCTTGAGGATCGCAGAGATTTCCGCGGCTTTGATGTCCATTTATCCAACCTCTTTCATGGCGATTTTCATCGCCGTCAGCTTGGTCTTGAGCGACGAGTCGATCATCTGGCTGCCCACCTTGACGATAAGGCCGCCGATCAGCGACGGGTCGACGTGTTCTTGCAGAGTTACGGTCTTGCCGATCTTCGCCTTGAGCGTGTCGGCGAGATTGGCGACCTGCGCGGCGCTCAGCCGCGTTGCCGAGGTGACCTCGGCCGAAACTTCGCCGCGCGCCTTGGCAGCCAGCGCGCGGAACGCGACGATCACTGTCGGCAGGGCAAAGAGCCGGCCGTTGCGCGCCAGCACCTTGATGAAATTAGTAGCGGTCGCGCCGGCCTTTGCCTTGGCAAGGATCGCGTCCATCGCCGTCGCCTTGTCGTCGCCGGCGATCACCGGCGAACGCAGGAAGCGCGAGAAATCGGGGCTTTCAGTGACGAGGCTATTGACGGCCGTGAGATCGGACTCGACGGCATCGAGTTGCCCCTGCTCCTGCGCCAGATCGAACAACGCCGTGGCATAGGGACGGGCGATATGGGCTACCACTGAATTTTGCGCCGCCAATGTCGCACTTCTCCGTCGTTTACGCCCCGATCCGCTGAAGGCCGGGCGCGCGCCGCTTATCGCCGATTTTCTTGAGAAGGGCCGCCACGGCCCCCCGTAATTTGCGCCCCCTCTAACATGGCGACATAACGCCGCGCAAGGCTCGGGAGAAGGGATTCTGGCGAGCCAAAATCGGAAGTTATCCCCACGCCAAAAATCGGCGCGATAATGGGTTTGTAGGCACCTTGGAATGAGACATGACGGCACTGCGTAAAATCGACGACGTAACGGCCCGGATCGAGAGCGAGACGATCGCGCTGCAACTGCACCTGGCGACGCGAATGATGCAGCGAGCCTTGCTGGAACTACGATACGCTGGCCAGCCACGAGTTCCTGCCGGCGCCCCTGATGGCGGGCAATGGACGGATGGCTTCGGCTCTGGCCGAGCAACTGGCCGTTCTGAAATTCGCGTCGCCCAAGGACTAGGACGGCAGAAATTCTCAGGCTATCTGGTCGAAAGGCAATACAACGCTGCAAAAGATCAAATCTATTGCATCTATCACGACAGCCGCCAAAACTATGATTTTGGCGTTTATCGCCCGGGCTCGTATTGCCCATATGCGCCGCTCAACTTTTGACAACCGCTAAAAGGAGAAGCCCGTGCCGGATGTATGGCGAACTAGCAGTGCCTTCGATGGTTTTCTTTCTGAATTGATCCGAGCTAGCGACTTTGCCTCGTCAATAGCGTCATTTTTCCCTTGCATAATGTGGAGTCTCGGAGGGACAATATCGAAGCGTGGGCAAGCGGTCGAATCCCTTCCTCCGCGCTATGACGTTACTTTGATCGAACGCCACGACCTTTCGCGCTTTGCTACGATTCCCAACGAGAGATTTGGCTTCATTGCGTTTTCTCCCAAGCCCGAAGACCAGAAATCCTCCCGCCGGCTGATCGACTTCGACGGGAAGAACATCGTGGTCAGGTAAGATGGAGAGAAATCCTTGGGCTTCTCTAGAGCAGCTCCTGCCATCGCCGCGCGCCGTGGACGACGCGAACAATCTCCGCGCCGCCTTCGATATCTGCTTCGGCTTCCGGTCGAAGGCGCAGCGTCATCCGGGTCGGCGTGTGGAAAGCTTGGCGTCGAGCTTCTTCTTGATCCGGCCGAACGCCTTGTCACCGTCGACGGCAGGACCGCTGGCAATGCCGTCATCCCAGAGCCGGCCGAGCGTTTCGATCGCCCGCTCCCGCTCCACCCGACGCACCCTCCAGTCGCGCAGCGCTTCGCGCATCACTTCGCTGGCGGACGCATATTCGCCTGCCTCGACGACCTCGCGCATCATCGCCGCCATTTCGGGCGTGAGGGCAACGCTCACCTTCTCGACATTGGCCATGACGTTCTCCTTATGCATAAACGGTAGGCAAGCTTACTACCAATTTCAAGGCGAGGCCGTCCTCAGAAAAAGCTCATCGGGTCGATATCAACCTGGACGCGCAGATTGCCCGTCGCCCGGGTACCGTTGCTGAGCCAGTAGCGGACATAGCCGGAGAGGTCGAAATCCTTGGGGCTTTGCGCGAGGAGCCGTACACGGTGGCGCCCGCGCACCATGGCGACCGGCGCATCCGCCGGCCCGAACAGTTTCAGGCCGTCGGCCATCGGCGCCTCGCTGAGCAGCTTCTTGGCAAAGCCCATTGCATCGTCGTGCTCGTTGGCGGAGACGATCAGCGCCGCGAGGCGGCCGAACGGCGGCAGTCCGCCTTCCTCCCGTACCTTGAGTTCGTGCGCGTAAAACGCCTCGGTGTCGCCCTTGACCATCGCCTCGATCACCGGGTGGGTCGGGTGATAGGTCTGGAGGAAGGCGCGGCCGGCCTTCGCCGCCCGTCCGGCACGCCCCGTCACCTGTGTCAGAATCTGAAACGTCTTTTCGGCGGCGCGGGGATCGCCATGGGCGAGGCCGAGATCGGCGTCGAGCACGCCGACCAGCGTCAGCTTTTCGAAATGGTGACCCTTGGCGACGAGTTGCGTGCCGATGATGAGGTCGTACTCGCCCTTCTCGATCTCGGAAAACCGGTCCTTGATCTGCGAGTGGCTGCCCATGTCGGACGAAAGGATCACCGTCCGCGCGTCAGGAAACCGCGCCGCCGCTTCCTCTGCCACCCGCTCGATCCCCGGCCCGATCGCAACGAGCGAGTCGACTGCCCCGCAAGCACCGCAGCTTTTCGGCATCCGCTGCTCATGCCCGCAGTGGTGGCACATCAGCACGCCGCGGAACCGGTGTTCCACCAGCCATGCCGAGCAATCCGGGCACTGGTACTGATGCCCGCAGGCGCGGCAGAGCGTGAGCGGTGCGTAGCCCCGGCGGTTGAGGAACAGCAGCGCCTGCTCGCCCCGGTCCAGCGTCGCGAAAATTTCACGGGCGAGGCGTGGCGCGATCCAGCTCCCCTTCTCGGTCTGCTCCTCGCGCATGTCGAGAGCGGTGATGTCGGGCATCGCCGCCTCGGCGAAACGGCTCGTCAGCCGCACATGCCGATAGCGGCCGGTATTGGCGTTGTTGCGCGATTCGACCGAGGGCGTTGCCGAGGAGAGGATGGCGCGGGCGTTGGCGAGATGGGCGCGCACCACCGCCATGTCGCGGGCGTGATAATTGATGCCATCCGATTGCTTGAAAGCGCCGTCATGCTCCTCGTCGAGCACGATCAGCCCCAGTTCGCGAAACGGCAGGAACAGTGACGAACGCGCACCGACCACCGCCCGCACCTGCCCATTCAGCACGCCACGCCAGACACGCGTGCGCTGCGCCGGCGTCATATCCGAGTGCCACTCGGCGGGCCGCGTGCCGAAGCGTCGGGTGAAACGTTCGAGGAAGGTGTGCGTCAGTGCGATTTCCGGCAGCAGGATCAGTCCTTGCCGCCCCGCCCTGAGTGTATCGGCCATCGCCTCGAAAAACACCTCGGTCTTGCCGGAGCCGGTGACGCCGTCGAGCAGGCTGACCGAATATTCGTTCGGATCGCCCAGCCTGATCTGATCGAGCGCCGTCTGCTGATCGGCGCTGAGCGAAAACTTGCCCGCCTCGGGGTCAGGCGGCATGACAATCGGCGACGGCGGGATTTCGAGCCGCTCCAGCGCGCCAGCGCGCTCCAGTCCCTCGATCACCGACGGCGACACCCCACTCGCCCCGACCAGCGCCGATTTCGCCCAGGTCTGGCCGTCGGCGAGGCAATCGAGCACGCGCAACCGCGCATCAGTCATCCGCTCAGGTTCATGCCCGGTCAGCCTGAACGCGGTTACCGGCCGTTCCGCCTCCAGCGCCTCGCTCGATCGCAGCACCGAGCGCAGCACCATCCCCGGCGCGGCGAGCGTATAGCGCGCCACCCAATCGCAGAGTTTCAGCAGTTCGTCGGAGAGCGGCGGCACGTCATACACGCGCTCGATATCCTTGAGCCGGTTGTGCGCGAAATTATCCTTCGGCACGCCCCAGACGACACCGAGCGTCAGCCGCCCGACCAATGTCACAGCGACGATCGAGCCGCGCGTAACCTTCATGCCCGGCGGCACGCGATAGGAATAGGCCCCGTCAACCGAGACCGGCACCATCACCGCAACGATGTCGGGAAGAGCTTCCATCCGTGCCCGCTTTGTTCACGGGCAATGTATGGAGTGCAAGCTGATTCTGCGATTCCGCATAGGCGAGGATTGCGCGGACTTGCAGCCGCATCGTCTCCTTCTCCCCTTGTGGGAGAAGGTGGATCGGCCAAAGGCCGAGACGGATGAGGGGGCTTCGAGGCGGCCACGTAGCCGTCAAATCGCTCCGGCGAAGCGATTTGAGCCGAGGAGCCATGAGACCTGTGGCCGAATGGCGTGGGCCGCGGACTCGGCTCTTGTGGCTCACCCCTCATCCGCCCTTCAGGCACCTTCTCCCACAAGGGGAGAAGGAAGAGGCGGCAAGCCAGGCGAATGGCCCGACTACAGCATCTCCAGCGATTGCTTCCGCTTCGGCGGCGGGAACGCCGCATCGAGCGTGCGCATGTCTGCGTCCGACAGCGTAATCTCCGCCGCCCCGGCGTTTTCCCGCACATGCTCGACATTGCCGCTCTTCGGAATCGCAATCATCCCCCGCTGCGCCAAGACGAATGCCAGCGCGATCTGCGCCGGCGTCGCGCCATGCGTTTCGGCAATCTCCCGCAATGTCTTGTCGCCGAGGATGTGGCCATGCTCGATCGGCGAATAGGCCATGATCGGGATCTTGTGCGTCAGCGACCACGGCAAGAGGTCGTGCTCGATGCCACGGCGCGACAGGTTATAGAGCACCTGGTTGGCGGCGACGGCCTTGCCGCCCCATTTGAGCAGATCTTCCATATCGTCGACGTCGAAATTGGAGACGCCCCAATGGCGGATTTTTCCGGCCTTCTGCAGCGCCTCGAAGCCGGTGATGGTGTCTTCGAGCGCGTAGTTGCCACGCCAGTGCAGCAGGTAGAGGTCGATGCGATCGGTGCCGAGCCGCTTGAGGCTCTGCTCGCACGCTGCGATCGCCGCCGTGCGACTGCCATGGCTCGGCAGCACCTTGCTGACGAGGAACACCCCGTCGCGCCGCCCTTTGATGGCCTCGCCTGTGACTTCCTCGGCGCCGCCATCGGCATACATTTCCGCCGTGTCGATCAGCGTCATGCCGAGATCGAGGCCGAGTTGCAGTGCCCTCACCTCGTCGGCGCGCTTGCGGGCGCTATCGCCCATATACCAGGTGCCCTGCCCCAGCGCCGGCACGGTTTCGCCCGAAGGCAATGCGATCTTCTTGATGGTCATGTGTTTCCTGCCCGTAGGTGCCCGCTATCAACCACGCGCTAACCCGAAAAGTCTATCAATGAGCGATGGTTGACCTCGCTTATGCCGCCGACGATGAAGTCAAGCGCCAGTTCGCGGGCTGGCAGCGCGATCTTGGCGCCGTGCGCCGCCTCGCGCCGAACACGCTTGAGGCCTACACCCGCGACCTCGCCCAGTTTTTGAACTTTTTATCCACCCACACCGGCGGACCTGTGACGGTGGCCGCGCTGAAAGACCTGCGGCCGGCCGATATCCGCGCCTTTCTTGCCAACCGGCGAGCCGAAAACCTCACCTCGCGCTCGCTGGCCCGCTCGCTCTCCGCCCAAAGATCGTTCTTCCGCTATCTTGAACGCGAGGGCGTGCTCGCCACTGAGGCCTTCAACGTCGTGCGCACGCCAAAACTGCCGAAATCGCTGCCCCGCGCCCTGACCGTGGCTGAGGCCAAGACGGCGATCTCGACTACCGCCGACATGGAGGAAACGCCCTGGGTCGCAGCCCGCGACATCGCCGTGCTGTCGCTCTGCTATGGCGCCGGCCTGCGCATATCCGAAGCCCTTTCGCTGTCACGAGCTGACCTCGAAGGCACCGCGATGCGCGTCATCGGCAAGGGCGGCAAGACGCGGCTGGTGCCGCTGATCGCCGCCGTTCGCGCCGCCATCGATGCATACCTGAAACTTTGCCCGTTCACGCTGACGCCCAGCCAGCCGATCTTTCGCGGCGAAAAAGGCGGGGTGCTCAGCCCCCGCCTGATCCAGCTTCGTGTCGCCCAATTGCGCGGCGCGCTCGGGCTGCCGCCCTCTGCCACCCCGCACGCCCTGCGCCACAGCTTCGCCACGCACCTCCTCGGCCGTGGCGGCGACCTCCGCGCCATTCAGGAACTGCTCGGTCACGCCTCTCTGTCGACGACGCAAATCTATACCGGCGTCGACACCGAGCGCCTGATGCAAAGCTATCGGGCTGCTCACCCGCGCGGGTGAGCTATTCGAGCACCGGCACGCCAGCCGGAGCGGGTCCGGCGCTGCCACCGCCCGGGACCGGCGTCACAAGGCTTGGCGGTGGCGATGGATCGTCCACTTTGGCTGGCATCGCTTCCAGGAACACGTTACCAAACGTGCAGGAGGGTCGCCCACCGCAATAGATTTTACAGAATATCGGATCGCAGGGGATCGTTACCATCGCCGTGTCATCCGAGCCGAATGCAATGCCGAATATCGACTTGGGCGGCGTTCCCTGTGCCATCGTGGCGCAGATCTTGTGCTTGTAGTCGCTGCAGACGACGGCGCCATCGCCTTTTTGACAGAAGTAGCTGTGGCCGCTCGCGCTCGACGAAAAGTTGCCACCCCCGGCGGCGCATCTCGCCTGCAGATTACTGTGGCTGATGAAGAAGGCCCATGCGGGTGTTTCGGCGGCGATGAGAGTGGCCAAGGCGAGCAGCAGGAGGAGAACGACGCGGGTAGCCAAGCTATGGAAGATCGATTTCATTTTCAGACCTCGGTTCGGAATTACCGCCCCTCGGCTGATTGTCATCGCTGGGAGTCAACCTTTCGCCCCCCGTTCGGGGGGCAAACCGCTCAGCCCCCTGCAGAGAAGCTGAGAACGGCCTTCCAGTCCCAGGGAACGGTCTTTTTGACGGGCTCTCCCGGTGCGCCGCCCGTTTGGGGAGTTCTCTATCGAATTGGAGCTGATCGGCCGATGGTCGGGGATGTGAACCCGGCGGCGAGCTTCACAAGGTCGGCCTGGCGCTGCGCATCGGTCTTCGCGAACAGCGCCCTGAGGTGGAATTTGATGGTACTTTCCGCTACGCCCAGCGCATCCGCCACCTCCGGCGCGCCGCCGATTTCGACGATCGCCAGCAGCACGCGCAGCTCGGCCGGCGTTAGTTGGTACGCCTTGGCCAGCGCCTCGGGGGCGGTGATCGCGCCAAGCGCCGCCGGCCGGACAAACACCGCGAGAACCGCCGGCCGGAACGACCCATCCGATTTCCGTGTTCTCGGCCCGAGCGGCAGGGCATGCGCAACATGCAGCACGCCGTCGGCGGCCCGCATCGGAATCGCCACCCCACTGACCGGAGGAAGGTCGTCATCGTTGGCAAGGGCACCGAGGAGCGCCGTAAGCGCTTGGCTGGCTTCGGTCTCGATTGGCGCCAGGCTGAGCGAAGAGCGGTGAAACAGCACGCCTGCCGCCAGCATTGCGCTGCCGGCCTTGTTGGCATGAACGATGCGGCCGGTGACATCGAGCAGGAAGACGCCCGCCTCAATCGCGTCAACCGCATCCGCAAGGTCAATGGCGCGGGCCGTTGAATGCGCCAGCGTCGCTGTCACCAGCGCTGCCCGGCGGACGTGCGGGACGATCAGGTCCATCCGGCGCCGCACGGCGCCATCTGTCACGCCGTCGCCGCGCTCGCGGAAGACCGTGAACATGGCCATCGCCGGCCCCGATTTGTCGAGGACGGCGGTCAGGCTGTCGACCAGATATTGCGGCTGCGCCCACTCGGCCGAAAATCGGGTGCCCAGAAACTCCCGATAGGGCATGATGTCGGCGGTTGTGAGGGACTGGCCGGCTTCCGCAAAGAACTGCCGGACTGTCGTTGGATCGTAGCGAATATACTCGTCGCGGTAGCGCGCGACCCAGGCCGGATCGAGCCCGCCATCGTCGTAGTAAATTTCGACGCTTCTGGCGGTCACGTCCTTGGCGTAGAGCGACGCCGCCGATCCCCCGACATAGGACGCCAGTTGCCCAAGCACCGCCGGCCACAATGACGGCTCTAGCGCCGCGTCGTAAATCTGGCCGACGAGCGCCGAAACAAGTTCCGCATCAGGCATGCGCACGTCTCCGCCGCTACGCCCCGGCAAAGATCATACGTCGTCATATGACTTTCAGCAAGTCTGTGGCATTCGCTGGCCGTGGCATATGGCCCCCCGCTACCAAATACGCGAACCTCATGGTGAGCTTGTCGAACCATGGGCCAAAAGCACGAGACCTCGTGGTTCGACATCCTGAGCCTGTCGAAAGATCACCATGAGGTCTTGAATGTGTGGCGGGGCGAGCCTTCTCAGTGCTGATCCCCCAGTTCGATCACCACCGGATCAATCGTAAAATCGTAGTTCGGCTGGATGTCGAAATGCCGGCGTACCGGCTCCGAAACCGCGTCGAACAGCGCCTTGATCGCTGCGACCTGCACCTCGGGCGTGCGCTGCCGCGATACCCACGACGTAAAATCGAGCGGCAGCCGGCGGCGCGTTACGCCCCGCACGGCAAAACCTGCCTGCGTCGCGATCTCTACCCACTCGGTCATCGAATAATCCCGCACATGCGAAGGATCGCGCAGCATCTCGAAGGTCTGGAGGAAAGTATCGAGCACCGCCTGCTCCGGCGCGACAATATCGGCGAACACGGCGACGCCACCCGGCTTCAGCACCCGCCGCGCCTCCCGCAGACCTTTGCGGACATCCGGCCAGTGATGCGCCGTATAGCGGCAGAACACCGCGTCAAAGCTCGCATCGGGAAACGGCAGTGCTTCGGCCGGCCCCTGTGCCGTCACGAGATTGGCCAGCCCGCGCTTCGCCGCCTCGGCCTTCACCGCCGTCAGCATATCGGCGGAGAGATCATAGGCCGTCACCGAGCCGACCAGCGGCGCCACTGCATAGCTCACATGGCCCCCGCCGCAGCCGAGGTCGATGACGCTGCCACCTTCGAACCGGCGGGCGATATCGGCGATCTGCCGGAGGTCGTCGCCCTGCGAATGGACTGGGCTCGCGACATAGTCGGCGGCGGTCGAGCCGAATTGTTTGGTATTGAGGGCTTCCTGCGTGCGGCTGGCGGCGGCTGGCATGACGAAAATCCGAGAGAGCGCGAGTGGCGGAAGTGCCGGTCGCTGATACTCTGATGGTGCCGCGCCTGTTAAACCCGTACCAGAACCAATTTTATCCTGGTATAAATGCTTCCCATGATCGACGTTTCCGACCAGACGCGGCGCAAGGAACTCGGCGAATTCGTCCGCTCGCACCGCGCGCGGCTGACCCCCGATATGTTCGGCATGGACTTGGGCACCCGCCGCCGCACGCCGGGTTTAAGGCGCGAGGAGCTGGCCCAACTCGCCGGCGTCAGCGCCACTTGGTACACGTGGATCGAGCAGGGCCGCGATGTCTCCGTGTCGTCCTCGGCCCTGACCCGCCTCGCCCGCGTCATGCGCCTGACGGCTGCCGAGCGCGCCTATCTCTTCGACCTCGCCGGCCGCCGCGACCCCGATGCGCCGCCGGATTCGCCGCTCGGCGACCTCAACCTGGCGGCGGTCGTCGCCGCGATCCACACCCCGGCCTACGTGCTGGACCGCGCCTGGAATGCGCTCGCCTGGAACGAGGCGGCCCAGCGCCTCTTCGTCGGCTGGCTCGACGGCGAGGGTAGCCGCAATCTCCTCACTTACGTCTTCCTGACGTCAGTTGCGCAGAAGCTGATCGCCAATTGGGAGGAACGGGCGCAGCGTCTTGCCGCCGAATTTCGCGCCGACTACAGCCGCCATCTCGCTGCGCCTGACACGCGGGAGCTGGTCGAGGAATTGCGCACAAGGAGTCCATTCTTCGACAATGCCTGGCAGGCGCATGCCGTCACGGATCGCGAAGGCGGCGAGCGCACGTTCAACCATCCGGCCGACGGTTTCCTGCGCTTCGAACAGACGACGTTCCTGCTGGCCCGCCATCAGGAAGTGAAGCTGGTGATCCTGACCAAAGCGGACCCTAAATAGCAGAACGCCGCTCAACCCTTTCGGGGAGCGGCGTTCACGAGCAAACCGGTGCGCGGGAGGGAAAGTCGCGCTTGGATTGAACCCAACCGGATTGTTCGGGGAGAGCCTTAAATAGGTGCGCCGCGCGCCGGTTCAAGACCCATCCGCGCCCTTGCCTGGAGCAAAGAGCGCATGGGATGAAATCATCGCCGCCGCTGTTGTCGGGCCATAAGTGATCTTCTGAGGAGAAGAGGTTTGCGTCGATGTTGTCTTCTCGTCGTATTGGCGCTTTTGAGTGTCCAGCAAGCGCGTGCCGCCGGATTCTACGTCGACCCCTATTCGGACGCGGCCACCTGGCTACGTGCCCACCCCGGCGATCCGAGCGCCGCGCGCATTGCCCGATCCATTGTCGGGGTACCGATGGCCCGCTGGTTCGGGAACTGGAGCGGCGACATCCGCCAAGCCGTGGAAACGTTCGTGGCGGCGGCGGGCGCTGCGCGGCAAACCCCCGTTCTCGTATCCTACAACATTCCCGATCGGGACTGTGGCGGCCAGTCGGCCGGTGGCGCCGCACAGGCGTCGTCCTACCGCGATTGGATCACGGCCTTCTCTCTCGGCATCGGCACAAACAAGGCCGTGGTCGTGGTCGAGCCTGACGCACTCGCCCAGCTTGATTGCTTCAAGGCTGACGACGGACGTGCCGCGCGCCTCGATCTGCTGAGCTACGCGATATCGCGCCTGCGCCAGAGTGCCCCTGCCGCCGAGGTCTATCTCGATGCGGGGAACGCCAACTGGGTCCCGGCCGATGTCATGGCAAAACGCCTCGCGTCAGCCGACATTGCCGAGGCCAAAGGCTTTTCGATCAATGTGTCCAATTTCTACACCACGGAGCAATCGCTCGCTTACGCCGAAGCCGTGAATGCGGCGCTGGAAAAGCAGTACGGCTATCGAAAATCGGTGATCATCGACACCAGCCGCAACGGCAATGGCTCGAACGGCGAGTGGTGTAATCCCGCCGGCCGCAAGATCGGCGTCCCAACCGCGGTCGCGACCGACGGCGTCCTGCTCGCCTGGATCAAGCCACCCGGCGACTCGGACGGCGCCTGCGGAACTGCGCCGACCATGCCTGCCGGCACCTTCAGCCCGGACCTCGCAATCCACCTGATCGATGGAAATTAGTGTGTGCGCAAAATAAACGCGCGGCTCCTTGCCGCGCGTCGCGGCCCGCCGGAGCGCCAGCTTCGAGCCACCGGCTCGAAGCGATGCGGCGCATGAGGCCTAAATATGGATCGCGCCGTCGCCGCACATCAGGGCGGCTTCGCGCACCGCCTCGGACAGCGTCGGGTGGGCGTGCGTGGTCCGCGCCAGATCTTCGGCTGAACCAGAGAACTCCATCAGCACGACGATCTCGTGGATCATCTCGCCGGCGTTCTTGCCGACGATATGGCCGCCGAGTACCCGGTCGGTCTCGACATCGGCGAGGATTTTGACGAACCCCTGCGTCGCCAGCATCGCCTTCGCGCGGCCATTGGCGGTGAACGGGAACTTTCCGATCTTGTAGTCAATGCCTTCCGCCTTGAGCTCGTCTTCGGTCTTGCCGACCGAGGCGATCTCCGGGTTCGTGTAAACCACCGCGGGGATCGTGCCGTAGTTCACATGGCCCTTCTGCCCGGCGATGATTTCGGCGACGGCGATGCCCTCGTCCTCGCCCTTATGGGCGAGCATCGGCCCGGCGATAACATCGCCGATGGCGTAAATGCCGGTGACCGAGGTCTTGAACTCGGCATCGGTCCGGACCCGCCCGCGCTCATCGAGCGCCACCCCGACGGCGTCAAGGCCGAGCCCCTGTGTATAAGGCTTCCGGCCAATCGCAACCAGCGCCACATCCGCGGCGATGATTGTCGGGTCCCCGCCGGCCACCGGCTCGAGGCGGGCGCGCAGTGTTCCGTCGCCCTGCTTTTCGATGCCGGTCACCTTGGTTGAAAGCTTGAACTCGACGCCCTGCTTTTGCAGCATGCGCTGGAACTGCCGCGCCACTTCGCTGTCCATGCCGGGAAGGATGCGATCCAGAAATTCGACCACCGTGACCTTCGACCCGAGCCGTTGCCACACCGAGCCCAGTTCAAGCCCGATGACGCCGGCGCCGATAACCAGGAGGTTCTTCGGCACTTCCGGCAGCGACAGCGCGCCGGTCGAGCTCACGATCTTTTCCTCGTCGATCTCGATACCCGGCAGGTTCGCCGACACCGATCCCGTCGCGATGACGATATTCTTGGTTTCGATCGTCTGCGGCGCGCCCTTCTCCGGCGTCACCAGCACTTTTCCCGGCGCGGCAATCGAGCCCATGCCGCGGAACGCCGTGATCTTGTTCTTGCGGAACAGGAATTCGACGCCCGAAACGTTGGCGTTCACCGTCTCGTCCTTGTGCGCCATCATCCGCGTCAGGTTGACCTTGGGCGCCGGGATATCGATGCCGAAATGCTCGAAATTGTGCCCGGCTTCCTCGAACAGTTCGGAGGCGTAGAGCAACGCTTTCGAGGGGATGCAGCCAATATTGAGGCAGGTGCCGCCGAACGTCGCCCATTTCTCGACCACGGCCACCTTCATGCCGAGCTGCGCCGCGCGGATCGCGCAGACATAGCCGCCCGGCCCCGAGCCGATGATGGTGAGATCGAAAATATCCGCCATGATTTCCTCTTGGTGCCGGCAGGAAGGAGAGTGGGCCAGCGTTGAAGATATAAGGTTGCGCGCCCTATTAGCCTATTGCCGCTCTCGACAAAATCCCCGAGGGAGTTGGGACGCCGGCCCCGGCCAGCAGGTGCGGCGCCGGGCGATCTCATTGCCGCTGATCGGATTCATTGCCCCCCAGACGATCGTTCCACATATGGGCCGCGCCATTCGGGAGCGGGGAATTCGGGTGCGAAGAATACCGTCGCACGGCAGATCCGTTCGCCACGGAGCTGGTAGAGGATGACGACCCACCAGAGGGAGCCATCAGGGTATCGGGTGCGAATCGAGGTTGTCCCGTTACTGCCGCCGCCCTCGACGCGAACGATCGCGAAGGTCGGCGCAACCACCTTGATCCCCTCCGCAGGCTGGTTCCTCATCGTTCCGTTCATATCGACCGACAGGTCGACGCCGCTCGGGTAGGCTTCTCGAACCGCCCGGGCATTCGCCGTCCCGCGGATAGTCTCGCCCGACTGCGGGTAGTCTTCGACGTAATCCTCGGTGCAGACCTGTTCGAAGATCGAGAACTCCCGCCGATTGAGGCCAGAGACTAACCGCTCCATCAGGGCTCGATGGTCAACCATGCTGTGCTCCCCCCGGATTTGCCGCCGCCGCCAGTTGCGACCGTTCGATCGGCGTGAAGGCGATTCCCCGCAACCGGCCGAGGCCGGCATCCTGGGCACCCAGGATGCCAGTGAGCGCCATCTCGCGCGCATCCGATGGATGATCTTGACTCTGCCGCAACTGCTCATAGCCCAAATGCGCCAGGTAGGCCGCCGCGAGCACGCTAAGATCGGGCACGCCCAAAAGGATCGCCAGTTCCGGCAGCACGCGTTCATAGGTCGAGCGGGCGAGAGGCGGAAAGGCCCCGTATTCCCGAGCCAAGCTCACGCTGGTGCGATTGGCCTCGAGCTCGAAGTAAACGGCTCGGGCAGCATTACGCGCCGCCAGCCGACCCGCCCGGCGGGCCATGAAAAGACCCACCAAAAGCCAACCCATGGCGCCGAAAAATGCCCCGACCAAGGCCGAAATGAGCTGTGACGCTTCCACACGAAAAGCGTCTGACAGGCGCAACCACAAGTCAAGCGGTGGCCGTTCTCGGCGCGCTCCGGCGGTCGACCGCCGGTCTCGTGGGTTCCCTCACGGCGTGATCGCCCTGCCGCCAGAAACTTCGATAGTTGTGCCGGTGGTGTAAGCCGCGTCGTCTGAGAGCAGCCAGAGGATGGCTTTGGCGCACTCCTCCGAGGTGCCGGCGCGGCCCATCGGCAGGCTAGCCGCCATGCGCGCCACCCGGCCCGGATCGCCGCCGGCGGCGTGGAAATCGGTGTCGATAATGCCGGGTCGCACCGCGTTGACGCGGATGCCTTCGCCAGCCACTTCGAGCGCCAGCCCGACGGTTAAGGTGTCGATGGCGCCTTTGCTTGCGGCATAGTCGACATAGGAGCCCGACCCGCCCAGTTTTGCCGCCCCCGAAGCGAGGTTGACGATCGCGCCGCCCTTGCCGCCATGCCTGGTCGACATCCGCAAGATCGCGGCTTTGGCGCAGAGGATCGAGCCGGTGACGTTGACGGCCAGCAGCCGGTTGATGGCGCCGGCGCTCATTGCGTCGATCCGCATCGCCGTGTTGATGATTCCCGCATTGTTGACGAGCCCGGTGAGCGTCCCCAGCCGGTCGGCGGCGGCGAAGATGTGCGCGACATCGTCCTCCGATGCCACGTCGCCCCGCACCGCGATCGCCGCGCCACCCGCATGTTCGATGTCCCGGACGACGGCAGTGGCCGCCTCGACATTGCCCGCGTAATTCACCACGACCGCATAGCCCTGCGCCGCCAGCGCCTTGGCCGTTGCAGCGCCGATGCCACGGCTTGCCCCCGTGACGACGACCACCCCCGCCATCAATTGCCTCCACTATCCGATGAAGCGGTCGGCAGCAGTTTGTCGATCGCCACGTCGAGCCCGCGGAAGCCGAACTTGGCGAGGTTTGCCTGCATGGCCTGATCCTTGACGCAGGAATCGCGCAACTCGGCCTCGGCATCCGGCGCCACCCGGTGCCAGAGCTGGTTGGCCTCCGCGCCGCTGAGCGTGGCGCTGACCTCGTCACGCGGCAGCCCCGTCCCGGCGAGCGCGCCGCCGATCTTGACGATCATCGCGTCCCAGTCGTGCACCATCTGGGGCAGCGTTTCCGGATACCTGACCGCGACGCAATCGAGCAGGCGCTTCTCGTCCGGCAGCGCCTTGGCGATCATATCCTTGATGGCCGTCCAGGTGGCGGGCGGAATAGGGTCCGTGATGACCGTCAGGTCCATGCCCTTGAGCCCCTCCTCGATGACCTCGACCCAGCCGGCCGAGCCTGGCCAGCCGAGCGTGCCGGCAAGCGCCGGATCGATATGGGTGCAATCGGCCCTGGCGGCAGGTGGTGGCGCATCGAGCCGCCGCGTCGCGGTTCGCACAAAATCGATCGGGAAACCGTTGGCCCAGAGCGTCGCAATGAAGATCGGCTTGGCCGTTGCCCACCCCGCTTCATTCGCCTTCATCGCCGGCCATTGTGCGCTGCAGGCCAGCGCCGCATTGTGCCCGGCAACCAGCGCATCGATATAAACATCGAGCGCCGGCAGCAGCGAAACCGGCGCGATGGGCTCGGCAATCGCGGGCGCGATGCCAGACAAAAGGGCCGCCCCGCAAAGGACGGCAGCGATGGTTGCAGCCCGCCAACGCGAAAAACCGGCACGGAAGAGGTTGGGCAAGTC
>Ga0134128_10001255_pt1 | contig 33022 bp, 14 predicted proteins | sample KB31754_FD_96462 | JGI IMG/M metagenome (GOLD analysis project Ga0134128, IMG submission 96462) | Terrestrial soil microbial communities with excess Nitrogen fertilizer from Kellogg Biological Station, Michigan, USA - KB3-175-4 | ecosystem: Environmental > Terrestrial > Soil > Unclassified ... | reverse complement strand
CGAGACCGGTCTGCCGGATGGCTTCTTCGATCTCCCCCAGTTCCACGCGATACCCACGCACCTTGATCTGCTGGTCCGCACGCCCCATGTATTCGATGTCGCCGCCGGCGAGGTAACGCACAAGGTCGCCGGTACGATAAATGCGGCTCCCCGGATCGGCGTCGCCGGCGAAGGGATTGGGCACGAACCGCTCGGCGGTCAGGCCGGGACGGTTTTCATATCCGCGCGCAAGGCCCGCGCCGCCGATATAGAGCTCGCCGACCACGCCGGTGGGCAAGAGATCGAGCGTCTCATTCAAGACATAGACCGAGGTGTTGCGCAAGGGATGCCCGATATCGACCCGGGCGTCGCGAATCCGCCGCGTGGTCGACCATATCGTGGTCTCCGTCGGACCATACATGTTCCAAAGTTGATCCACCCTGCCAATGAGCTTGCCGGCAAGATCGGCCGGCAAGGCTTCACCGCCGACCAGTCCTTTCAAGCCCGGGGAACCGTTCCAGCCAGCGTCGAGCATGAGCTTCCAGGTGGAAGGCGTCGCCTGCATGCAGGATATCTTCCGGGTTGCCAATCGATGGATGATTTTCTTGCCGTCATAGACATCGTCGGCACGCGCGATATCGATCATGGCCCCTTCGGCAAGCGGGACAATCAATTCCAGGAAGGCGATATCGAAGGATAGCGTCGTCACCGCGAAAAGGCGATCGTTCCGATTCAAGCCCGGCTGCTCGCGGATGCATTTGACGAAGTTGACGAGGTTCCCGTGCGAAACGCCGACACCCTTCGGCTTTCCGGTCGAGCCTGACGTATAGATTATGTAGGCCAGATGCGCCGGATGGACCCGGCGGGCGCTCGTCCGTGCGGCGCCGGAAAGCATGCTTTCCGTGAGCTGCGCGCCGGACATTGTTTTCCATCGCGGCGATTCAACGGACGCCGCCGCGGGCTCTCCGATCATCAGGTCGATGGCAGCGTCTTCCACGATGTAGGCAATCCGCGACGGCGGCAGATTCGGATCCAGGGGCACGTAGCAGATCCCCGACTTCAGGCAAGCGAGAACCGCCGCGAGCATGTCGAACGACCGCTCCATCGCGATGCCAACCAGGGAGCGGCTCGTGAGGCCCCGCGATTCAAGGTTTGCGGCAATGCCGTTTGCGGCCTGGCCGAGAAACCGGTAGCTGTAATGGCGGTCGTCGAAGGTGACGGCGACGGCATCGGGCGTCCTGGCGACCTGCTCGTCGATCAGTTTCGCCACATTGCTTTCTTCGTCGGGCAAAGATCTGCGCGGATTCCACAAGGCGAGCTGGTTCCGCACTTCGGCGGGCTGCAATATGCTGCCGAACTCCACTTGGCGTTCTGGCGCCACCCTCAGCAGGGTCAGGATGTTTTTGACATAAGCCTGGATACGCCGGACGAATTCCGCATCGAACACCGACGGTTCAAGATTCAGCGCGCAGTAATGCCGCCGGCTGCTTTCGTCCTTGCGCACGTTGAACGCCAGCAGGCTGTTGTTTTCGTCGAACCCGCGGTCCGTGCTGGCAGCGATGTGGTTTTCGACGTGGAAATTCGTGTAATTGAACAAGGAGGCGGAGAAGTCCAAACCGGTTTCCAACTGAATTTTCGCCAGCGGATAGTGGCGATGCGCGTAGACGCGCTCCAGTTCGTCGTTGGTGTCGGCGATCAGCTTTTCCCATGTCGCCCCGTGCAAACGGACACGGACGGGCAGTGTATTGAGGAACAGGCCCAGGGTGTTTTCCGCGCCCCGGATTTCCGGGCGCCCATGGGTTACCGTCACGCCGACCACGTCGCGCGAGCCATTGAGCGTCGCGATCAATGCGAGATAGGCCGCGCACCAGATACTGCGATCGTTTACCTTGAGTCGCCGGGCCAGCGCTTCGATGCCTCTGGCATCGTCGTTCGACACGTCGCAGAACACCCTGATGCTCGGCGTCTTCGTCGCTCCCGTCCACCACGGAAGCCTGGCCCGTTCGAGTTTTTCCTTCCAGTATGGCGCGCCCTCCGCGAGGGCCCTGTTCTCCAGATCGACGACATGCTGATGCCCCGGCGGGCAAGCGATGGCAGGCAGTTCCTTCCCGCCTTGGACCAGCGCGTAGAGCCGGGTCAGCTCGGCGTACAAGGCCGCGACGCTCCAACCGTCCAGGATGGCATGATGCAGGACGAGCGTAAGCTGGATCGTCTCTGCATCGAATTGGTGGACGGTCATGCGCCAGAGATTGTCCAATGACGCGATGCCGCGCCTCTTCTCCGTCTCGACCCAGTCCCTCACGACGGCGTCACGCTCGTCGGACGGCGTGCCGCGGCTGTCGATGCAGCGATGGATGGAATGGCTTTCTTCCGTGACCAGTTGAAGGATCTGGCCGCCCTGCTTGACAAATACGGTGCGCAAGACCGCATGCCTGGCCGTCAGGTAACGCAGACAGGTTTCGAAGCAGGAAGGATCCCATTTCAACCGCAGCCGATAGGTCACCACGTCGATGTACAGGCTCAAATCGGGGTTCTGCAGGGAATGAAACCACATGCCTTGCTGCAGCATCGACAGTGGGTAGGCATCCACCACCGTCCGCCCGTGGTGCCGCGCCGGCAAGCGTGCCTTCTCGTTCGCGCTCAGCAAGGCGAAAGGGGCAATGGCCACGGGCAAACCCGTGTCGGCATCGGTTTCTTCCACCACCGTCGCGAGTTCGGCGACAGTCGGATGGGCAAACAGGTCCTTGATGGCGAAATGCAGCCCATCCGCCCTGGCCGAGGACACCAGGGAAATCGAGCGGATCGAATCGCCGCCGATGGCAAAGTAATTGTCGTGCACGCCGATGGCCGTGCTCCCGTCCCACCCGAGGTTGGCCCGCCACAATGCGGCAAGGCGTTCTTCCAGGGCAGTGCGGGGCGCCACGTACTGCGCGCGCGCATAGTCCGATTCGTCCGGCACGGGCAGCCGCGGACGGTCGATCTTGCCATTGGCATTGAGCGGAAACGCGGCAAGCATGACGAAGGCGCCGGGCACGGCATAGTCGGGAACACGGCCTTTGAGGTGGCGCGCCAGGTCCGCCGCCAGGTCCTCGTCAGCGCCGCGCCTGCTCACCACGTAGGCGACCAGGCGGCGCTCGCCCGGCCGGTCTTCACGGGCCACGACGAGCCCCTGATCGACGTCGGCATGCTCCTTGAGAGCCTGCTCGATCTCGCCCAGTTCGATGCGAAAGCCGCGCACCTTGATCTGGTCGTCGGCGCGGCCGATGTATTCGATGTTGCCGTCTTCACGCCGCCGAACCAGATCTCCGGTCCGGTAAAGGCGGGCACCCGGAGTTTTGCCATAGGGATGCGGCACGAATTTTTCCGCGGTGAGCGCGGGGCGATTGACGTAGGCCCGGGCCAGACCGTCGCCACCGACGTACAATTCGCCGACGCATCGTGTCGGCAGCAAGCCGCCCCGGTCGTCAAGGACGAAGGCTTCGCTGTTGTCGATGGGCGTGCCGATCGGAATGGAGACCAGGCTGCCGGTGTCGCGCTCCGCAATGAGGTAGGTGCACGAAAAAGTCGTATTTTCCGTGGGACCGTAACCGTTGACCAGATTCACCTCGGGTAGCGTGTTCCGCGCGACATGGATATGTTCCTTCGACAGCGCTTCGCCGCCGGCCAACAGGAATTTGAGGCCGCCCAAGGCTTGCGGCGCATTGACGATCACCTGATTGAACAGGGCGGCGGTGAGCCACGCGCAATCCACGCGATGACTACGCATCATGAGCCCGAACGATTCCAGCGAGTTTTCCTTGAATTCGAACAGGACGGATTTCTTGCCGTGCAACAGGGGGGCCCAGAATTCGAAGGTAAATGCGTCGAAGGAGAGCGATGCAGCACACAGGTAGGTATCCAGGCCCTCGAATGGGACGAAGTCGTTGAATACCAGGCGCGCGATGCTTTTGTGACTGATTGCAATGCCTTTGGGAACGCCGGTGCTGCCCGACGTGAAGATCACATAGGCGAGATTGTCCGGCGAGACGGAAACGGACGGCGCCGTGTCCGGATAATCCCCAAGCTGCGCATCGAGCCCTCCCCTGCCCAGCGCAATTGTCGGATAGCCGGCCAGAAAACCCAGTTCGCCCTGCAGGCGCCGGTCGCAGAGAATCAGGCGGCTCCCGCTGGCATCGATCATTTGCTTGAGACGCAGTTCCGGATACCGGGGGTCGAGCGGCACATAGGCCGCGCCTGCCTTGAGGATGCCGAGCAGCACCACGGCCATATCGACCGAGCGTTCCGCGCATAGCCCGACGCAGGTATCGACAGCCACGCCGTGCGCGATGAGGCAATGGGCAACGCGGTTGGCGCACCGCTCAAGTTCGCCGTAACTGAGCTGCGTGACGCCGTCGGCGACGGCGATCGCATCGGGTTGCCGCCGTGCCTGCGCCTCGAAAAGCGCATGCACGGAAGCCTTCGGGTAGGCCCGCAGCGCCCGCACCCCGTCTGCCATCTGCCGTTGCCGCTCCTCGTCGCTCAACAGGTCCAGCTCGTAGAGTGCCTTGCCGGGCGCGTCGGCAATCGCCTCAAGCAGGCGCCGGTAATGCGCCAGCATGCGTTCTATCGTCTGCGCCGCGAACAGGTCGGTGTTGTATTCCATCGTGCCCATCACGCCGCCGTCGGGCAGGATACGCAGCATGAAAGTCAGGTCGTAGCGCGCCACGCCCTCGGATTCCTCCATGTCGAGCAGCGTGGGCGTCAGCCCCCGGAAGGAAATATCCTCCAGCGGATTTTCGACCAGCGAGACGGACACCTGGAAGAACGGCGTGTGGCTCAAGCTGCGTTCCGGCTTGAGCTGTTCCACCAGGTTTTCGAAAGGCACGTCCTGGTGCCGATATGCATCGACGGCGGTGTTCTTGATGTCACGCAGAAGCGATGCGAAGGATTGTTCGGGATTGAGATCGAACCGCAATACCAGCATGTTCAGAAACAAGCCGATCAGTTGCTCCGTGCCCGGCAGCTCGCGCTTGGAAATGGGTGTGCCGATTGCGAAATCGTGCTGGCGGGAATGCCGGCCGAGAAGTACGCCGAATGCGGAAATCAAGGTCATGAACAAGGTCGCGCCATGCTGCCTGCTCAATTCGCGGAGCCGGACGCAGGTTTCGCGCCCGATCGCCAATTTCTGCTTGGCGCCCGAATAGGTCTGCTCGCGGGGGCGTGCGAAATCCAGCGGCAGCTCCAGGCTCGACGGCAAGCCGTCGAGCTTCGCGCGCCAGTATCCGGTTTGCGTTTCGAGCTGCTCCATCCGGACGGCATCGCCCTGCCAGGCGACGTAGTCGCCATACTGGAAGGGGAGCGGCGCCATCGGCGCATCGTCTGCGTCATGGTTGTAAAAATGCGCCAGCTCCTTGAGCAGGACGGCCACGGATTGCCCGTCGGCGATGATGTGATGGAGCGTGATATGCAGGACATGGGTATTGCCGCCCGGTTCCCCGCCCTCTCCGATCAATTCGATCAGGCAAAAACGGAACAGCAAATCGCCGCACAGGTTGAAGCAGATGCTTTTTTCGCGATGGCGCAGGCGTCGCAATTCTTCTTCATTGCACGCCACTTCCTCGATCAATGCGAACGACGGCAGGGCTTCGACCGCTTGCCGCGCTTCGCCGTCAAGCTCGACAAAACGCGTGCGCAACATGTCATGGCGGGAAACGAGCCGGACAATGGCGGCCCGCAGCCTGTCCCTATCCAGATCGCCTTTCAATTGCAGGGCGACGGGGATATTGAATACGGCGTTTTCCCCCATGAACTTGTACAGGAACCACAAGCGCTTCTGGGCGGGAGAAAGCGGCATGGTACTGCCAGCATGCCTGGCAACCCGCAACGCGGCCGGCCGGTTGCCTTCGTCGCTGCCGCGCGTCTCGACCAGGGAGGCGAAACTGTCCAGCGTCTGATTTTCAAACAGGTCGCGAACGGCAGTGTTGACATGGAATGCTTCCCGGACGCGGGAAACGAGCTGGGCGGCAAGCAGGGAGTGCCCGCCGAGTTCGAAGAAGTTGTCGAACCGCCCCACGGTCTCCAGGCGCAGCAGGCCCGCCCACAATTGCGCCATGCGCCGTTCGGATTCCCCTGTCGGCGGCATGCTCGCGGAATCCATCGATTCGAATTTGACCGGCGGCAGCGATTTGCGATCGATTTTGCCGTTTGCCGTCAGCGGGAAGCCGGCGAGCCTGGCGAAGCCGCCGGGCACCATGTAGACGGGCAGGCGCTGTTGCGCGAACGCGCGCAAGGCGGAAGGGTCGATGGACGGGGCGGATTCGTCATGCATCAGGTAGTGAACGACCAGCCTGCGATTTTCGTCCTCGCCCTGGACACCGGCCACGGCGGTCTTGATGCCCGGATATTCGGCCAGGCATGATTCGATTTCGCCAAGTTCGATCCGATAGCCGCGCAGCTTGACCTGCTGGTCCTTGCGCCCGATGAATTCCAGCTTCCCATCCCTGCGGTAGCGGACGAGGTCGCCTGTCCGGTACAGCCGGGCGCCGGCGCGCTGCGAAAACGGGTCGGGGACGAATTTCTCTGCGGTCAGCCGCCGGTCGTTGGCATAGCCACGCGCCAGGCATTCGCCGCCGATACAAAGCTCCCCCACGGCGCCGACGGGAACAAGCTGCAATGCGCTGTTTGCCACGTAACCGTTGACGTTCGCGATAAAGGAGCCGATGGACAATTCCTCTTTGCCGTCGAGCGTTCCCGAGGTACAGGCAATCGTGCACTCCGTCGGGCCGTAGGCGTTCGTCAACTTGCAGACGCCGGCCCATTGCCTGGCGATTTCCTTCGGGATCGCCTCGCCGCCCACGCTGAGCGAGCGGTAGGCCGAGAAGTCCTTTTTATCCAGGGCCGAGAGAAAGGCGGGCGGGATGTAACCGCGATTGATCGCGTTTTTCTTGCTATACGCGCTGAACTCTTCGGCGCTGGTCAGCACGCCGACCTTGGGAATGTGCAAAATGCTGCCCGAAAGCAGGGAGTTGAATATCTCCGCGCTGGCGGCATCGAAACTAATGGGCGCAAATTGCAGATTGCGGCATTCGCCGTTGAATCCTCTGCGCACGATGGAGTCCTGGCAGAGATTCGAAAGGCTGGAGTGCCTGACCATGACGCCTTTGGGCTGCCCCGCCGTGCCCGACGTGTAGAGCCAATACACCAGGTTGTCCGGATGCAGCCCCACCTGGGACCGTGCAATATTGGGGAAGCGCAGGGTTGGGCTATAGCGGTCCCGCTCCAGTATCCGCGGCACGTCCACATGGACGTCGATGGCCGAACGGAGATATTCGGGCAGATCGAGATTCGACAAGATCCATTTGACTCCCGCGTCCGCCAATATGAATTGCGTTCTTTCGGCAGGATGCCCCGGGTCGAGAGGTACGTAGCAGGCGCCGGCCTTGATCGCGGCAAGAATGGCCACAACCATATCGAGCGCGCGTTCGAAAAACAGGCCGACGCGGTTTTCCAACCCAAGCCCCTGATCCAGCAGGTATTGCGCCAGGTAATTCGCCCGGTTGTTCAGTTCGTGGAAGGAAAGGTTCTGATTTTCGAACACCAGGGCGATGGCATCGGGCGTCGCCGCCGCCTGCCGCTCGAACAGCTCATGCACGCATTGTTCAATGCCGAAAGCCGATACGGTCCGGTTCCATGCATGCACTTGCTGGCGACGGTCCCTTTCCCCGATGCATTCGAAAACGGAGAGCGCGACGTCCGGCCGTCTTCCGACGGCATCGACCAAATCGCTGAAGCCGGAGAGGACTCCCTGGGCGGTGCCCGCGTCGAACATGTCCGTCGCGTATTCGAGCTTGCAGTGCAAGCCATCGGGCGCCACCCTCACCAGCAAAGTCATGTCGAAATGCGCGACACCTTCCCTGGATTCGTCCTGGCCGTCCTTTCCGCAGGCAAGCGCGGCTTCCTCGACCCTGGCCCAGTGGCCGCCTTTCGGGAGGTCTTCGTTCTGCAACGCAAACATGACCTGAAACAGGGGGGAAGTATTCAAGCTCCGGACAGGCTTGATGGTCTCGACGAGAAGATCGAAGGGAATATCCTGATTCGCCAGCGCCGCCAGCACGACCTCGCGCGTTTCCCCGAGCATCTGGGCGAAGGTGAGTTGATCGGATGGCTTGCAGCGCATGACCAAGGTATTGACAAAGAAGCCGACTACGTTCTCAAGGTCAGGGTGCGGGCGGTTGGCTACCGGGCTGCCGATGGCGATGTCGGTCTGGTTGCTGTAACGTCCAAGCAGGACGGCAAATGCCGAGAGCAGCGCCATGTAGAGCGTCGCGTTCTGCCGCAGGGCAAGATCCTTGATGCGGGATGCCGCCGGCTCGCCGATCCGCATCTCCACCCAGGCGCCGCGGTGGCTGCGCTCCGCGGGACGGGGACGGTCGGCAGGCAGGTCGAGGCAAGGAGCGAGTTGCGCAAGCTGTTGCCGCCAATAGTTTTCAAGAGGCCGAAATTCGCCGCTGTGCAAGCGCTCCTGCTGCCATGCCGCGTAGTCGGAGAACTGCAGGGGCAGTGCCGGCAGGTCCGCGCGTCTGTCCTCCAGGATCGCGGCATACAGTGCGGCGAGGTCGTTGACGAAAACCGACACCGACCAGCCGTCGAACACGCTGTGGTGAAATGTCGCCAGCAAGCAAAACGGATTGCCGCCGGTCTCGTATTCCTGTTTCACCAATTTCAGGCGGTACAGGCGGTCCCGATCGAGGTCGAAGCAATAGCCCCGCTCTTCGGCGCGCACCTGCTTCCATCGCTCGATATCGTTGACCTGCTCGAAGGCCAATGCCACCTGGTGGTCAACGATCGACAGATAGGGCTTTCCGTCGCGCTCCGCAAACGACGCTCTCAATGCTTCCTGCCGTTCCACGAGCGCCTGCAGCGCCTTCCTGAAGGCCTCGATGTCCAGGGATCCCTGGAACCGGATGATCCTCGAAATATTGTAGGTCGGGTTCGGTCCCTCCAGTTGGGACAGGAACCAGAGACGCTGCTGGGAATACGACAACGTCTTGGCGGCCGATGAGGGCAAGGGCAGCAGCGCCAGTGGCTTTGCGGCAGCGGCGTTTTCCGCAATGCACTCGGCCATGGCCGACACGCTGCGATTGAGGAATAGCTGGTCCAGCGCCAGTTCGACCGAGAAGGCGTCGCGCACCCGGGCCAGCAACTTGGCGGCAAGCAGGGAATCGCCCCCCAGCAAAAAGAAGTCGTCGAGCGGGCCGACCTGCCTGCATTTGAACAGCTCGGCCCATATCGCCGCAAGGCGGGCTTCGATCCCCCCTTCCGGCGGCACGCCTTTTGCGTCGTGCGCCGGCATGGCGGCTTGATCCGGGTCGCCGTTCGGCGTCAGCTCCAGGGCCTCCACGATCAGGTCGCCTCCGCCCCAACCAGGTCATGGACGATGCCGAATATCGTGCTGGCGTTTTGCGACTTGAGGATCTCGTTGTGTTGCGCGTCCACGTGGCGAACGTCGAAGTCGGTACTCACGAAATTGCCCCACGAGTATTTTTCGTCCCGCATCATCGGGTCTTCGAGGAAACCGTTCAGATTCGCCAGCGACATGCTGCGCGGATAGCTGCCGGCCCTGACGTAGGTAATCTTGAGGCCGTCGATGCGCTTCGGCGGCTCGTAGAATGCCAGCGAACGCTTCTTCCCGGCCTCGACGATTCCGTTGAGCAAATCGATATTGACGCGGGAAGCGGAGGTGTCATCCACCTTGAAACCCTGCAGCATCTTGTCGAGCTGGTCGGCCGGCGTTTCCATGATTTGCGTCGCCAGGCCGGCATAGTCGGCTTCGTTCAATTTCATCGGGGCCAGGATCGAGTCGATGATCAGCGCCTGCATGAAATTCATGAAGCGTTCATCGTCGCGATAGTAGAAATGGGGGAAGGAATCGACCATCATGAGCATCGCGACCTCTTCCCCCGCGCCCTTCAACTGATGTGCAATTTCCAGGGCGACGACGCCGCCATAGGAATAACCGAGCAGGAGATAGGGGCCGGAGGCCTGGAGCCGCTTCATCTGGACGATGGCATCTGCTGCGATCTTGCGGATATCCGTTTCCAGCGTTGCGAGATTGCTGCTGATTTCACCGACGAGCACCTTGTATTTGTCCGTACTTTCGGCCACGAAATCGGTGAAGTCGAAGATATTGCCGTTCAAGCCCGGAATGCAGAAAATCGGCCTGCCGTTGGCGCCGTCCCCCATCGGCACGAAGTCGATACTGAGGTCCGGCCGGTTTTCCGCGGCACCGCCGTTGATTCCACCCGCCGCTGCGCTTGCGTCCCCGAACGCGAATCGCTCGCCATACTCGGCGGTGAGATGCTTCGCCAGCAGCCTGATGGTGGGATTGGCGAAGAAAATCGCCATCTTCAGCGCCAGTCCGGTTCCGCGCTCGACCGTGTTTTTCAATTCGGTCATGGAGAGGGAATCCACGCCGAGCGAGACGAACTCCGCATCGAAGGCAACGTCGTCCATGGCATCCGCTCCCAGCACCTTGTTCACCTGGGTTTGCAGGAATATTTCGACGTTTTGCACAGTGCCGTTGTTCGGGTTTTGCCGGAACACGCGTTCGAGTTCGCCCACGTTGGCGGTATCGACATCGTTCTTCTGCGACAGGTTGAGCAGCATCCTGGACTTGGCCTCGGACGCCTGGCGCGCGCCGATCTTGCAGACGACTCCCTGGACGTTCTGGTTGAGAATCAACTGTTCGAGCGACATGAAGGCTTCGTCTTTTGTAATGAAATGGCTCGTGTCCATCGTGCGCTTTTCCGCAAGCCGCGCCGCCATCCCGACATCGGCCCACGCGCCCCAGTTGACGCTCAGGCCGGCCAGGTTCCGGCTGCGCCGGTGACTCATCAGGCGGTCCATGAAGGCATTTGCAGCGGCATAATTGCTCTGGCCGCCGCCGTCGATGATGGCCGAAACGGAAGAGAAGCAGACGAAGAAATCCAGGGGAAGCCGCTCGGTCAGCCGATGCAGGTGCAAGGTGCCCATGACTTTGGGCGCGAACGACTTTTCGAATTTCTCGACGGTCTGCTGCTCGATCAATGCATCTTCCAGAACGCCTGCGCAATGCAGCACCCCGCCGAGGGATGCGCCGCTCGACTCGATTTGCTGAACGATGCGCGCCACGTCGTCGGATACGCCGATATCGCCGCGGATGGCATGAACATTGATGCCGACCTTATTGAAATCGAGGATTTCGCGCGCAACCTCGCCCGCAGGTTCGCTGCGGCCGATCAGGGCGATGTTCTTGGCGCCATGGCCGATCAGCCACTTGGCGCACAGGAAACCCAATCCGCCCAATCCGCCTGTCACCAGATAGGTCTTGTCGGGGAAGACGAACGGCGCGCGGGAGGCATTGCGGTCGTCCCTGTCGAAGTTGACCACGACCTTGCCGATATTCTTGCCGGCGGAGAGGTAGCGATAGGCCTGCTGCGCATCACGGACGGAGAATTCCTTCATCGGCAATTCGTGCAAGGTGCCGTTTTCGAAATCGTCGAGTATCTTCACCATCAGATCGTGAATGACCGAAGTGCCGCCGATGCCGCCGCTTACCTGGTCTTCCCCCACTTCGAAGAAGCGGTAGTCGACGTCCGGGCGATAGGCGGAGGCCCTTTCGTTGGTCCAGATGTCCTTCTTCCCGATTTCGACGAAACGGCCGTTTTTTCCCAGGACATCGAAGCTCTTGCCGATAAACTCTCCGGCCAGGCTGTTGAAGACGATATCGACGCCTTCGCCCCCCGTCGCTTCGAGAATCTGCGAAGAGAACTCCAGCGTGCGCGAGTCGAATATATGCTCGACGCCCTGCCGCCGCAGATGTTCCCACTTGCCCTGGCTGGCCGTCGCGTAGATTTCCGCGCCGACGGACTTCGCTATCTGGATGGCAACCTGCCCCACGCCGCCGGCGGCCGCATGGATGAGAACCCGGTCGCCGGACTTGATCTTCGCCAGGTGATGCAGCGCGTAATATGCGGTCATGAAGACGGTCGGGATGCATGCCGCCGCCGCGTAGCTGAGCGACGCCGGCTTGCGTATCACCCGCTCCGTGCTGACGACGAAGTCGCTCGACATGCAGCCGTTGTGCCAGACGATGACGTCATCCCCTTTTTTGAGGTGCGTGACACCCCGGCCGACGCGCTTGATGCGGCCGGCGCCTTCCATCCCGAAGTCGAAGTCCACCGCATGGCGTTTGTTCGGATTGAGATACCCGAGAACCCAGAGCGTCTCCTTGAAATTGAGCGCCACGCTCTGCATCTCGACCATCACTTCATTGTCGGCAAGCAGATCGGGGATGAATTCGCGTGCGGAGAAATTGTCGAACGTGCCGAAACGCGACAGGCGGATTTCGAATGGCCCGGAGGGCAGGCGGATCTTGCTGTTCACTCCCTCGTTGCCGCCGAATTTGCGCAGGCGCGGGGTGAAGCGCCGGCCATCCCGGTAGGCGATTTGATTTTCCAGCGTATCCCCGCCGACGAGATCGGAAACAAAGGCATCCAGCGATGCTCCGGTCTGATCGACATCGGCCCTGAGGCAACGGTATTCGGGATGCTCGATGGTCACCGTGTTGCCGATTCCCCACAACGCCGCCTGATGCGCGTTGAATTCGTCGACACGGACTTCTTCATCGACGAGCTGTGCGCCGGAAGTCGCAATGACAATACGGGGAGGCGAGTCGGGGTCGCACTTGCTGACGATCTGCACCAGGCCCAACATGTTCAGGCTGAGGTCCAGCGCGTCTTCGTCCGCCTGGGACTGGACGCCGAAGCCTTTCACGAAGACGACGGTGTCGATCTGGCTGTTCTTGATCAAATCGACCGTTTGCTTCGACAATTCAATCTCTTTTTGATAAGCGGCGACGTCGGCGTAGAACTTGCCGGCACCGTGCGCACTCGCCTTGTTGCCATCGTCGATCAGGCCATGGACGAGATTGATGACCGATTTGTTTTGCTGCCGCAAGGCGGCCCGAAGGCGATCGGCCAGCACGTTCTCGCCGCCGATCAGGACCCAGGTATTCCCGGCCGTCGCTTGTTTGGCGAACTCCTGGCCCACTTCGTCCCAGCCGATATCGAACAGCACGTTCGCGAGCTGATCGTTCTCCACGACCGAATCGGCGATCTCCTTCTGCAAATAGTGCTCGATCCTGGCGATGACGCTGCCTTTTTCGGAGAACACGGTAATCTCGCCGATGGAATATTCCTCGTCGGCACGTTCGTACCGGATAGCGTGGACATAGAAGGCATTCGGGACCTGGTCGTATACGGTAAAGTTCCGTAATCCGACGGGCAAGGTCCCGCTTTGCGAAATTTTCGGTCCGTCGATCACCTGGAATGCGGCATCGAGAAGCACCGGATGGAAACTATACTGGTCCACTTCCGGATAAAGATGCTGGGGCAGTTCCACCAATCCCACGCTTTCCAACTGGCCATGACGATTCTCGCCGATCCAGAGCCGCTTGATCGCGCGGAACGACGGGCCGAAGGTAATGAATTTCAGCGCGTCGTAATAACGGCTCAACGGAAGCAGTTCGCTTCCTTCGGCATTGATCAGCGACGGCAAGGCATAAGGCTCGGGGATGACCGAGTGGGGCGCGACTTTCCCTTTTGCGTGCAGCACCCAGGCGCCGCGGTCGCTTGCCTCGGAATCGTCGAGATTCCGGCTCAGAATTTCGAAATTGCAGCCGTCGCCGTTGGCAGTCGCGATGACCTGGACGACTTTCTTGCCCCCTTCGTGCAGCATCATCACCTGTGCAAACCGGATTTCGTCGATGCGAATCTTCTTGTTCTTGATAAAATATTTCCCGACTTCGAGCGCCATCTGCGTATAGCCGGCACCGGGGAAAATCACCGTCTCGATCAGGCGGTGGTCGGCGATGAATTTAGGCGTGTCCTTGTCGATGACATTTTCATACACAACCGCTTTCGACGACGAGACGACCCTGCGGCCCAGGAGGGGATGCTCAAGCCGTACATTGTCGTAGGCGCTTGCCTTGGCCTTTTTAAGCACTTCCTCGTCGAGCCAATAACTTTTCCGCTCGAACGCATATGTCGGAAGGGAGACGCGGTTGCCGCCGGTTTCCCCGAAGACCGCATCCCAATCGACGGGCACGCCGTAACAGCAGGCTTTGCCGAGCGCCGATGCCAGGAAGTCCGCGGCGCCGGTATTGTCCTTCGCACGCGGCAGGGTCCCGACCGCGAGGCATTCGCAATCGAAATTGTTTTGCCCGAGCAACGAGCATAGTGTGGCGCCGGGACCGATTTCGAGAAATACGGAATCCTGCGTCGCGATGGTTTGCGCGCCCTTCGAGAACAGCACCGCTTCGCGCAATTGCGAAACCCAGTAGAGAGGGTCGGTCGCCTGTTCGGGCGTGATCCATTCGCCGGTGACGTTGGAGATGAACGGGATTTCGGGTTGGCGCAGCTCGATTCCGCGGACGATCTCTTCGTAGGCTCCCAGGATGGGATCCATCATATGGGAGTGAAACGCATGGGAGGTGTGCAGCACATTGCTCTTGATGTTCGACTGGAGCAGCCTTGCCGCAAGCTTGTCGATTGCCTCAGCCGTGCCCGAAACGACGCAGGACGCGGGGCTGTTCTCTCCCGCAATGGAGACCGAATCGTCCAGGAAGCCGACAACCTCCTCTTTTGCAAGCGGTATCGACAGCATATTGCCTCGCGGCATGGATTGCATCAGGCGTCCGCGATTGGCCACCAATTTGAGCGCGTCGTTGACGGAGAACACGCCGGCCAGGCAGGCTGCGGCGTACTCGCCGATGCTGTGCCCGATCATCGCGTTCGGCTTGACTCCCCACTGCATCCATAACCTGGCGAGGGAATACGAGATGATGAAGAGGCAGATTTGCGTATATTCGGTTTCGTTGATCCGTGCTTGCGCGCCGGCCTCGCTTGCGTGCGCCGAAAACAGGATGGGCAGGAGATCCAGGCCGAGAGACTGCTTGGCTTCCCGGCAGCATTCGTCGACCTGCGAGCGGAACAACGGTTCCTGAAGATAAAGCTGGTACCCCATGTCGACGTATTGGGAACCTTGCCCGGGGAACATGAACACCGTCTGCCGCGTCGCGCCCGTCGGGACGTATTGAGTCGCGGGCGACGCGCCATCGCAGGCTTCGATCAGTTTATCCCTGTCGTCGGCGAAAATGCACAGGCGGTGTTCGAATTTCTGCCGCCCCGCATTCAGCGTGAAGGCGACGTCGCACGTTTGCACCTCGGGATGATCGCGCAAGTAGCCGGCCAGCCTGCCCTTATAGTCGGACAAAGCCTCCTTCGACCTGGCCGTCAGCACAAAAACTTTTTGATAAGGCTTGGGCTCGACTTTCCTCTGAATTTGCGGCGCCTCCTCCACGATCGCATGCACGTTCGTCCCGCCGACGCCGAACGCGCTGATGCCGGCGATGCGCTTGCCGTTGTACGGCTGCCAGTCGCGCAATTCGCGGTTGACGTAAAACGGGCTCTCTTCGAAATTGATCGCCGGATTCGCTTCCTTGAAATGCAGGATCGGCGGCACCTTCTTGTAGTGCAGCATCAACGCCGTCTTGATGAGCCCGGCCGTACCCGCGGCGATGCTCAGGTGGCCGACATTGGTTTTGACCGAACCAATCGCGCAGTACTGATTTTCTTCCGTATATTTGCGATAGACTTTGCTGATCGATTCGATTTCAATCGGGTCGCCCACATTGGTTCCCGTACCGTGCGCTTCGACGTAGCTGATATCGCGTGCGCTCACGCCGGCGCGGCTGATTGCCTCGTGTATCACACCCATCTGCCCTTTGACGCCGGGCGCCATGTAGCCGATCTTCTGATTGCCGTCGTTGTTGACCGCGGTGCTGCGGATCACGGCATATATCTTGTCGCCGTCCCTGACGGCATCGGACAGCCTGCGTAGCATGACCATGCCGGCGCCGCTACCGAATATGGTGCCCGAGGCATCCTTGTCGAAGGCCCTGACGTACCCGTCGCGGGCGGAGAGGCCGCCTTCGAGATATTGATACCCCACATTCATCAGGATTTCGCACCCGCCGGCGATCGCGAAGTCGCAGTCGTACATCAGCAGATGGTTGCATGCTTCATGGGTCGCAAGCAGGCCTGTCGAACAGGCGCTACTCAACGAAATGCTCGGACCGTTCAGGCCGAGCTTGTGCGACAGTTGCGTCGCGAAGAAATCCTTGACGGCGACGATCCGCTTGGCCACCTCGTTCTGCTCTTCCAGTGCCGATTGGAACAGGTTGTAGTACATCCAGTATTTGTTTTCCGCGACTCCCAGGTAGATGCCCGTATTGGTGCCGTTCAGGATGTGACCCGAGTCCTCGATGCATTCGTGCGCCGCTTCGAGCATGATGCGCAATTGCGGATCGGCCATCCTTGCCTCGCGCGGCGAAAGGCCGAAGAATTTCGCATCGAACAGCGTCATGTCGTCCAGCTCGTAGCTGCGGTATACGTACTCGCCGCTATCCAGTTTGTCCTTCGTGACGCCCAGCTTTTCCAGGAATTCCCGGTCGAGCGTTTTTCCGCAATCCCGGCCCTCGACCAGGTTCCTCCAGAATTCATCCTGCGTATTCGCTTTGGGAAACCGCAATGACAGTCCAACTATCGCGATAGAATTTTCCAAATCGGTCATAATTTGATCCCGTCCCTTCTGTTTCGTGTCGTCCGCATTTTGCTCAAATTCTCTGCCCGCCGGCTCACGTTGGAAGCACGATCAGGTTGCCCATGGTTTTCGCTTTCATGCGAAATGTATTTCGACAATTCGTTGATGTTCGAGTAAAGATATAAATCCGTGACCTTCAATTTCTTCGAGAAGGCTCGATTGATGTCCTTGATCAACGCGACCGACAATAATGAATTACCGCCGATATCGAAGAAATTCTTGTCCGGCGAAATATCCGTCGGTGAGGTGCCCAATATCTCCGCCCACATGGACAGCAACTCCCTGGAGACGACATTGTTCTGCATCGATGGCCCCGATTGGGGCATCACCAGAGGATCCGGCACGGCGACTGCCGACTTGAGTGCCGCGTAATCGATTTTGTGGCGGCTGTTCAAGGGCATCTTCTCGACGACGACGTAACTGTCCGGCATCATGTATGCAGGAAGAACATCCATGAGCTTTTGCTTGAAATCCGCCTTGTTGAAGTGCCTGCCGGGTTCCGCCTGCAGGTAACAGACGATCTTTCCCGCGCCGGCGGCACTCCCTTTGAAGTCCTCGTAGACGACGGCGGCAGCGGCGATCTGGCCGGTGCCATGGGCCGCCTGTTCTATTTCCTCAAGTTGGATCCGATAGCCGCGATGCTTGACTTGCCGGTCCTTCCTGCCGATATAGTGCAGGTTGCCATGACGGTCGACAAAACCCAGGTCACCCGTGCGATAGGCGCGGCGGGACGACTTTTCGTGATACGTGAATTTTTCCTGCGTCAATTCAGGTGCCTGGTAATAGCCGAGCGCCAAATATTGCGTGAGGACGTGGATTTCCCCCACTTCGCCATGCCTGACAGGCGCTCCCTCGTCGTCGAACACCTGGATGTCCACGTTGCGAATCGGCCTGCCGATCGGCACATGCTCCAGCGACGAAGCGTCGTCGGCCAGATGCTCCACCACGTGATAACTCATCACCTGGGGTGTCTCGGTCGTGCCGTATACGTTGACGAGCAAACCCGAAGGCAGCAGCGACCTGATGTGGCGCGCCAATCCTTTGCCCAGGGTCGATCCGCCGATCGCGATCACGCGCACGGACTCAAGGCTTTGCGTCTCGTCCTGCGGAAACACAAGCTGCGCGAGTTGCGGGGTCGCATGAATGACGCTCACGCGCACCGCGCCGATCCAGCCATGCAAGCCGCCGCGCTTGCTCAGCGCCTCGTTGGTGGGGATCGAGACACATGCGCCGATGCAGAGAGGCGTGAAGATGTCGCGTATGAGGGGATCGTATCCGAGGCCGGACAGCATGCTGAATTTGTCCTCGCACGACAGCGAAAATGTCTCTTGATACCAGTCGATGAAATTCAATATCGGCGACACGCTCGTCGAAACGAGCTTCGGCCGACCGGTCGTGCCCGAGGTGGCGACCATGTACAGCCCCGGGTCTTCCACGCCATGCCGGCGCGGGACGGCATCCACGCCTTCGCCGGGTTCGGCCTCCGGGCCGCACGGTTTCTCCATCTGCCTTTTTTCAAGAACCAGATGGACGCTCAACCGGTCGCCGGCAATGCGCTTCGCCTTTTCCTCGTCCGAATGATCTTCCGAACCGAGCCAGACGATATTCCCGACATTCTCAAGCGCCTTGGCGACGTAATGCTCCGGCTGATTTTCGCCCAGGACGAAAAACACGGCCCCCGCCTTGACGCACGCCAGGATCGATAGCACGAGAATGGCGCTTCGCTCGCAGTCGATGGCGACGATGCAGTCGTGTTGCGCAATCCGATGCCCGACGCGGCGTGCGAGATCGTCGCTGAGGCGATCGATCTCCTTGTACGTCCAAATCCGCGTGTCGAACTCGATTGCCGGTCTGTCCCCATGGCGCCGGACGGCAGCCTCGAAGCGGTCGCAAAGGTCTGGAACATTCTTCGTATTTAACGACATAAATCTATTCCAAAGATCAAGCCGATACAGTCAAAGCAGTCACCGATCGAAAAAATAAACACTGCACTGAGAATGCAATACGTGAAATAGATCAAGATGTTGGACAAGTGTCGCGCAATGCACTCCGGCTACTCGATCATGGAGGACAGGCTGCAATGCGTTGTCCGGAAATTCCATTGTTTCGAAGAGAGCCAGGCGCCTCGCCTGGTGTCGCATACGAAACAGAAATCACACGAAATTCGATGTCGCGAGAAGCCCAAGTGCAAAAAGTGCGTAACGAAATATAGCAGAGAAATTTCGGCGAAATTTGATGTTTTAGTGGCGATAGCGTGACGTTTCCATGGCGTCGGCATGACACGCCGCCAGCCTGGAATCGAGAGCGAAACGCATGCAACCTGCGTAAGCGCAACTCGGCTTTCCCGGCATGCCGAGGAGGCGCGGTGCGGCTTCAGGCGGGCTCGGCGCGGGGCCATATCTTTCCGCGGATGACGCGAAGAGCGACTGCCGGAGGAATGCGACGACAACTTCATGGCGAGACCATGAAATCATCATATTTTCTTGAAAGACCTATGCTATGTTGAGAAGTCCGCATGCGGGTTCTCGAGCCGCGCTTCCGGAATGCCTTGGACAGAGCGTGGGCACCTGAAGGCAAGTGCCCTCTATTTTATGGAGAAGATAATGAAATGGATCAAACCTGAATTTTTCGACCGGCGCTTTGGTTTTGAAATCACCATGTATATTGCCCATCGTTAAAACGGGCGGGCGCTATTTCAATCGCATTCGTGCCGTTGCGGCGATCGTGGAAATGATCGCCGCATTTTGTTTTCCGGCGTCGATTCATCGTCTGGTCTATGAAAATCATCGTCTTGGGTTCGGCTGCCGGTGGCGGCTTTCCGCAGTGGAACTGCAATTGCAGTAATTGTGCCGGCATACGCAACGGAACCGTCAAGGCGACGGCGCGCACCCAATCCTCCATCGCCGTTTCGTCAACGCCCCACGAATGGGTACTATTCAATGCCTCGCCAGACATCCTCTCTCAGATAAAAGCGACTCCCGACCTGCAACCCGCACGGTTGCGACGCGACTCTGGAATCGCCGCCGTCATGCTGACCGACGCGCAGGTCGATCACGTCGCCGGGTTGCTGATGCTGCGCGAAGGCAGGCCCCTGCCGCTTTATTGTACCGACGCCGTCTGGAACGACCTGAATACGGCGCTCCCGCTGGCCAAGGTGCTGTCTTGCTACTGCGGCGTGCAATGGCACCCTCTTCCCGTTGCCGATCCCGCCGATGGCCGGCATCCCGGGCATGCGGCCGCGACGGCGCATGAGATCGACGGCCTCCGCATCACGCCGATCGCGATAAAGAGCAAGGCACCCCCCTATTCCGGGAACGTCTCCCACCCTCGGGTGGGAGACAATATCGGGTTCAGCATCGAAGAGTTGACGACCGGGAAGGTGCTGTTCTACGCTCCCGGGCTGGACGACATTCATCCACAGATCGACGCGGCGATGCGGCGTGCGGATTGCCTTTTGGTCGATGGCACCTTCTGGACCGACGACGAGATGATCCAGTTGGGGTTTTCCAAAAAGAAGGCGAAGGACATGGGACACCTGCCGCAATCCGGCACTGGCGGAATGATCGAGCTGCTCGACGAGATCGGGCCGAAGCGCAAGATACTGATCCACATCAACAATACCAACCCGATTCTCGATGAGAATTCCGCCGAGCGCGCGCTATTGGCTCGAAAGGGTATCGAGATTGCTTTCGACGGAATGGAAATAATTCTATGATCTCCGTGTCGGACCTTCCCTGGCAGCGCGGCGAATTCGAGGCGCGCTTGCGCGCCAAGCATGCCGGCTACCATATCCATCATCCGTTCAATATCAGGATGAACAGCGGATTGCTGAATGCCGACCAGATTCGCGGGTGGGTGGCGAATCGCTTTTACTACCAGCTTAACATCCCATTGAAGGACGGCGCCATCCTGTCGAATTGCCCGGATAGAGACGTCCGGCGGAAATGGGTGCTGCGCATTCTTGATCACGACGGGTGGCAGGACAACGCAGGCGGTATCGAAGCATGGACACAATTGGCCGAATCCGTGGGAATTCCCCGGGACGATCTCTGGTCCTTGAAACATGTCGTCCCCGGTGTGCGCTTTGCCGTGGACGCCTATCTCAATTTCGCGCGACGCGCGCCCTGGCAGGATGCCGTCTGCTCCTCCCTGACGGAGTTGTTCGCGCCGGCAATTCATCAGGACCGCCTTGCCAATTGGCCGCAGCTCTATCCCTGGATCGACCCCGCGGGACTGCGCTATTTCCGCGAGCGGGTTTCGCTGGCCGAGCGCGACGTGCATCACGGCCTGCAAGTGACCCTGGATCATTTCACCACCCGCGTCCAGCAGGATCGCGCCCTTGAAATCCTGCAATTCAAGCTGGATATTCTATGGTCGATGCTCGACGCCATCGAACGGGCCTACCCTTAGCCATGAATCATTTCCCCGACAAGCCCAGGATGTCACGGCTATTCCGCCTTCAGTGGGAAGACGTGCAGAACAGCTACGTCCTGCTCTACCCGGAAGGCATGGTCACCCTCAACCAAAGCGCCGCCGAGATCCTGCAACGGTGCGACGGTGTGCGCGACGTGGCGGCCATCATCGGCGAACTGGAGCTCGCTTTCTCCGCCGGCGGTTTGCGCCCCGATGTCGAGGAATTCCTGGATGCCGCCTTCGAGCGAGGCTGGATTGCTTGAGACGCCGAGTGCCGCGCAACCGACGCCGGCGCCTCCGCCGCTCTGGCTGCTGGCCGAGCTTACCTACCGCTGCCCGTTGCATTGCGTCTTCTGCTACAACCCGGTGGACTACGCCGGCAACCGCAAGGAATTGACGACGACGCAGTGGGCCGATGTCATGCAGCAGGCGCGCAAGCTGGGCGCGGTGCAATTGGCATTCTCGGGCGGCGAGCCGCTCTTGAGGGACGACCTCGAAGACCTCGTTGCTGAGGGCCGCCGGCTGGGCTACTACACGAATCTGATTACTTCGGGCGTCGGTCTGACGGAAGCCCGGATCGCCCGGCTGAAGCAATACGGGCTGGACAACGTCCAGTTGTCCTTTCAGGATTCGACAAAGGAGATGAACGATTTCCTGTCGAACACCAAGACTTTCGAACTGAAATCGAGAGTGGCCGGGTTGGTCAAACAATACGACTTTCCCATGGTCCTCAACGTCGTCCTGCATCGCCACAATCTCGACCACGTCGGCCGCATTATCGACATGGCGCTGGAAATGGGTGTCGAGTATCTGGAACTCGCCAATACGCAATATTACGGCTGGGGCTTATTGAATCGCGCTCAATTGCTGCCGACGCCCGATCAGCTCATCCGCGCGGAAAAGGTCGTCAACGACTATCGCGCCAAGCGTGGCAACAGCCTGCGCATTCTATACGTCGTGCCCGACTATTTCGGCGATCGACCCAAGGCGTGCATGAACGGCTGGGGTTCCGTGTTCCTGGCCATTTCGCCCGACGGTACCGCACTTCCCTGCCACGCGGCAAAATCGCTGCCTTTCCTGGATTTTCCGAACGTGACGCAACACGGGCTGCGCGACATTTGGTACGACAGCGATGCATTCAATCGCTATCGCGGCGACGGCTGGATGAAGGAGCCGTGCAGAACATGCCCGGAAAAGGCCGTCGATTTCGGCGGCTGCCGCTGTCAAGCCTATGCATTGACCGGCGACGCCGAACAAGCCGACCCGGTTTGCCGCAAGTCGCCGAACAATGACACGATACGAAAGATGATTCTTCCGGTGTCTCCGTCCGCCGCAGGCAATCCGAAGGTGGCTCAGCCGATATTGTTCCGCTCGGACGCCAACTCGCGCAAGCTCTCCAGGTAGATCCGCCATCCTCCGGCCACTGCGGATAAAAGAAGAAGCCTGTTCGCCGAACCCGCCGATTGCATGCACGGCGAGTTCCGGCGTGCCCAGGCTAGGCACTCTTCAGAACGTACCCGACGCTATGCACGGTTTTGATATAGTGACTGCACTGCCCAAGCGACTTACGCAAGTTCATGACGTGCGTATCGACGGTGCGCTCCTCGATGAATGCCTGGCCGCCCCAAACCTTGTCGAGCAGTTGCGTCCGTGAAAAGACGCGTTCCGGATGACACACCAGGAAGCGCAGCAACTTATAGTCAATTGGCCGCAATTCAATTGGCGTGCCGTGGACCGTCACGACACGCCTGTCGTCGTCGACGACGATTGCGCCGATCTTATGCAGATTCTCGGAAGTCTCCTTCGGCTCCTTGGTTTCTTTCGGCGCATGGCGTTGAAATATCGCGTCGAGGCACGCAACCAGTTCCAACGGCGACAAGGATTTCGTCAATTGTTCGAGCGCGTCCGGCCTCAAGCTCGCCACTTTGTCCTCGCTCTGACCTCTAGCGGTCTGCCACAAGCCCTGCAATGACTCATACACCGCCGGAGTGGCGGCGATCGTCGCCTGCGAGCCGTCGGTGGTAACGGTCAGCGAATCAACCGGAAACCGCGCCAGCAGCGCACCGATGAATGACGCATAGTTCTCCGGCGTCAATTGCATCGCATCGGGGCCGATGCCGGAAATCCGATCGGAGGAATGGGTTGTCTGCGCCGCTACGGGGCCGCTGCGGCCTTCGATGCTTGCGGCAAGGGCGGACACCGGCAGGTTCGCTGACGTGACGGTAAATAAAGGGACGAGCGCGGATGGCGCAATCGCCGCAGCGACAGTGGGATTCACGGTGTCGCTCGTGGTGGTGCTATACATCATGTTCTCCTGTGTAGATGCGATACAACGAGTTGAATTGAATGCATTTTCACGGCGTTTCCATGATTGGTTCGCCTTATATGAATGTAGAACTATTCCAGGCATTCCCCCGAGGCGACCCCTACCGCCTCCACACATCCCTTACCGATCTCTTATTGCTCCCCTATTGATTCTTCATTGCCCCTGCCGCGCCGCAAATCGCTTCACGGCCGTGCAAAGACAGGCGACTACCCATCGTATCGACGCTGCCGTCCGAGTGAAGACATGAGAACGCCATGCCACCGATTCGACTGCACGCTGCCGGATATGTCACGACGACCTCTCGGCATGACCGAGACAGTCTCACTGGAAGAAAACAAAACAGATGCCGGCACTCGACACGCTTGCGCATGTCGAGAAAATCGCCCGCCGTTTTCGTAATGCGCAGAAAATCCCCGATCGTATGCGTCAACACGCAAGCATGAGGTTCGTCGCAGCGCAATCCGATTCAAGTGAATCAATGCCGGATCCGTGACAATTCAAAGACGCCGAATCTCCTCCGGCCGATATCATCTTGAACCATCACGTCGATCTGCTCCGCTTATCATTCCCGCTTTGCTCTTTCGCTAGTCGCTTCTTGCGATCACTCCGTTATGGGGCTTCTTCTTCCGTGGCCTCAAATTGCCGTCACATCATACATTATTTACAACTCATTTCCACTAGAATTTCGAGAAATCAAGAGCAATTACAATTTCATGAAAAATTAATTGCAGGCAATCACTCGTTGAATTTTTCCGGCGAGAACGCGCACTCCATTTATGCCTCGTATTGATGATAATTATCAATTCTCTCCAATCGACGCCGTCGTCGCATTCACCAACAGTTACGTTACGGGCCACGATTCCGAGAAACATTAGTCTACCTCATTTTCGCGGACAATCCAGCTGGTGTCGCACCGTCAATCCCATGGACACTGACACCGAGAATCACAAATTGCGTCGCGCCGATCTGCATGCACAGATTGCAGCAACGCATGCTGTCATGCTCTCGCCCTCCGTTCAACCTGTCAGTTTTAACAGGTGAATCTCTTTCGGTTAAACAACGAGAGGCCCGCATATGACGGTCCGTTTTCGATAACGCAACGCAACGGCATTCCGTCGCGGCATCGCGGTTGTCGAAAGCAGTCCCGACCTCACGCTGCATTCCTCATGCCCTCCACCATAGTGATCAACGCGCGCCGGTCCACTTTTCCGGAGCCGGTGCGCGGAATCCTGGCGACGAACGTGACGCCCCTGGGAATATGAAATGCGCCCAGCGTGCTGCGGATGTGACGGAGGATTTTCCCCTTGTCGATTTCCGCGGATGGCCTCGACACGATATAGGCATGCGGGGCCATGCCCAGCATCGGATAGGGCCGAGCCAGCACGGCAACTTCCTTTACTGCTTCCATCTCCAGCAATGCCGCGGCAATCGACAGGCAACTGACCTTGCTTCCCGCCACCTTGAAGACATCGTCGGCGCGCCCGCTCAAGGATACGCTGCCGTCGTGATTGATTTCTCCGACATCGCCCGTGCGGAAGACCCTCTCGCCCATTGCGGCGCCGGAACTCTCAGGTTCGCCGACATAGCCCTCAAATAGAAAGTCCCCCCGGACGGCCAGGAGCGTGTCCGCGTCGTTATCCGTTGCGGGAGCCATGTAGGAAAGGGCCAGCCCCGCGATCGGGCGCCCCACGGTTCCAGGCCGGTCTTCATGATCCACGCGGCGAACGCAAAGGCGGCCGGCAACCTCGGTCAGCCCATAAGCGATGACGACTTCCAGGCCACGGTTGCGCAAGCGCCGCGCAAGTTCCTCTTGCATGTAGTCGCCCGACGACATCACCCATCTCAAGCGTGGGAAGGCCCACCCTCCGTGCTCGAATTGCTCCATGTATTCCGCGATCCATCGCGCTTGCATAGGAGAGCCGCCGTAGGCGGTGCACGCATGATGCGCAAGGAGCTGGCAGAAGTCCGATTGCATCAGTATCTTCTCGAATCCGAACACTTCCGCTCCGGCAAGCAAGCCGACCAACACATGGGAAAGCGCGCTGACGAAGCGAAAAGGAATGACGAACAACAACCGGTCGTCCGCGCGCAGACCGATGCGCTCCCGGGTGGACAAGGCATTACCCAGGATCGCGCCGTGCGACAGGATTGCCCCCTTCGGCTGGCCGGTACTGCCTGAAGTAAATAAAATGGTCGCAGTCGCGCCGGCAGGCAAATCCGCCACCCCTGCCACCTTCGAACAGTCGATCCCGTCGCCATCGACGAACGGCAGGCGCAGCTCGGACAATGCGTCGCACTGCCCGGCGGCACAAAGAACTCCCCGTGCGCGCGTCTTGGCGGCAATCGTACGCAAGTCGTCCATATTGACGGCCGGATCGATGGGAACGGCAATCACGCCAAGGCGCCAGGCCGCAAACATATCGATCCAAAAGTCGTTGCCGCGCCCCGTGGAGATCAACACCGCGTCTCCCTGGACCAGGCCGGAAGCGGCGCACACATTGCTCCGCCCGACGACGCGATCTTTCATGTCGGCGACCGACAAGGTCGCACCGTCGCAGCATAGGCAGTGCGCGCAAGGCGCTCTCTCGGACAAGGCTTCAAAGAGAAATGAGGTGATATTGCGGATGGTATCCAATTCCAGGTTCCTTTCTCGAAAATCCCTGCACGCCACGCGCCCGATACGGTTCCGGCAAGACGGGCGCCGGTGTCAGTCTTCGCTTTCCGCCGGTCGCCCCCTCCGCGGGACAAGCACGACGGCGTAATATCGAACCACAAATCGCCCCAAACGCCAAGCTTTATCGCACGTTTCCGGCACGCCACGACGGCGTCATATCAATGTCATTGAAACGCCACATAGATGCCACAAAAACGTCATGTCATTTCCATGGATTCATCAAATTTCTCCGAAATTTCTCTGCTATATTTTATTGCACACGGTTTGCATTTCGGACGAATGCCATGTCGAATCTCGCGCGGCTTTCTACTCGGGCATCCCCCGCCTTCGACCATGTCAATGCCGGACTCTTCGTTGTCACGAGACGAATATCAGGAAGCCCGCACTTCCTCCTGCCGTCAACCTGATCGTGGAAGCCACCCGTCGGTATTTGTAGTGAAAATTATTTTTTATAAAATTTTTCGAGAGTAGCTATGCACACATTTCTCAGCAAGCTTAGCCTACCTGTACGGACCAGCAAACCGCGTCGCTCTGGTCTGACTCTTGCAATTGATACGGGTTGCCCTTTCAATTATTTCCAGGACGTCATCGAGAGCCATTCGAATCTGATCGACTACATCAAGTTCGGCTGGGGGACCGCGCTCGTCACAGATTGCATAGAGCGGAAAATCAACATCCTGCACGAACAGGGATTCAGTTTCCTGTTCGGCGGCACCCTGTTCGAGAAATTTTTCGCCGCCGGCGCCTTCGCCGACTACCTGGCGTTTTGCGCCCGCTACAAGGCCGGCGCGGTGGAAATCTCGTCCGGGTCGATCTCGATGACGAACACCGAAGTGGCCGATGCCATCTCCCGTTGCCGCGACGCCGATCTCGCCGTGTTTTGCGAAATCGGAAAAAAGGGAAATGAAAACGCAAGCGCCATGTCGCTACAGAATTGGGCCGACGAGATCGCCTCGGCCAATCGCGCCGGCGCGGACTACATCGTCCTGGAAGCGCGGGAGTCGGGCACGGGGGGAATGTTCACCACCAAGGGAGACCTGCGCGACGGCCTGCTGGACCGGGTTCTTGAAGTCGGCGTTGCCCAGGACAGGCTGATCTTCGAAGCGCCGATGCGCCAGCAGCAGGCTTATTTCATCCGGAGGTTCGGCGCCGACGTCAATCTGGCGAACATTGCCCTCGCCGATCTCGTTTCCCTCGAAACGCTGCGTCAAAACCTGCGTTTTGAGACATTTGATATCGTCGCATCATAGAGCCGATGGATCCGATCATTCACATAGCCATAGCCTGTCATGACCTGGATGACACCCAGGATTTCTATAATACCAGCCTCGGTTTCAAGCTGGCCCGCCGGTATCACGATAGAGTCACCTTCGATTTCTTTGGTGGGCAACTGGTTTGCCATCTATCTCCGGCGAAGATCGACCCGGAGCCCAATTTCTATCCGAGGCATTTCGGCGCAACCTTCGCGAACCGCGACGAGTTCCTCCTGTTTCACAAGATGATGTTGGAGCGCAAGGTCCCCCTGTTCGTCGAGATGAGCGACCGATTCCAGGACAAGGTCGAGCGGCATCATTTTTTTGCGATTGCGGATCCGTCCAACAACGTCCTGGAATTCAAATGCTACCAGGACAAGAGGATGATCTATTGAATCGACACCATGAATTCCGGCAGGTCTTCGCGCTGCCGCGGGCCCCTCTACGGCGCGCAGCCTTTCGGAATTCGTTTTGTTTGGAGGTAGCGGATTTGGATATCAATACGATGGCCGAGATCGGAATGCCGGGCGCCGGCCTGGTCCTGCAAGTCAAGGCTTTGTTGTCGGACGAACTCGGATTGCCGCCCGATATCGGGGATTCCGAGGGCATTTTCAGCAGCGGCTATCTGCAATCGATCGACGTCGTGACGATCATTCTTCTGCTGCGCGAGAAATTTGCGGTCGTCGTGCGGCCGGACGAAGTCAACCTGAGAAATTTCGACTCCGTCGCACTGATCTCGAATTTCATCGAGCGCGAGCGGAACCGGCCGGCGGCCAGCGCCACCATTCATTGATGTCGCCGTTCGCACCCTCGGAAATGCCGGCCGATCCCCGCCCCCACATTTTCCTGTACCCCGGCCTCGGAAGCCAGCGTGCGGAAATGGGGAGCGACCTGTACCGCACCTTTCCGGTCTTCGCCGGAAAGGTCGACGAGGCGATTGGATATTTGCCCGAGAGCGCCGGCACGGCCGTCAGGTCCGTCTTTTTCGACGACAAACCGGCCGCCGGGGTATTGGACAGGCATGCCGCGCCGATGTCGATCGTGCAGCCCGGCCTTCTTGCATTTGAAGCCGCCTATACCGCCCTTCTGAAGAGCTTCGGCATCATTCCCGCCGCATCCATCGGACACAGCCTCGGCGAGCTGTCTTGCGCCGTGGCCAGCGGCTCCTATGCCTTGGGGGAAATCATGCCGCTTGCACATAGACGCGGCGAACTGTCCGAGAAGACCGAGGCCGGCGCGATGCTGGCCGTCTTCAAATCCGCCGAGGCATTGCCGGCACTCCTCCCCGACACTGCTTTCGACATTGCGCTCGACAATGCGCCGAATCATTGCGTCATTTCCGGACGGGCGGCGGAAATCCGGCGCGCAGCCCAACGGCTCGACACATTGGAGATTCGTTCGCAATTCATCGACGAGAGATTCGCGTTCCATTCAAGGCTGCTCGACTCCATACTCGATGAATTCGGTGAATCGACCCGCCACCTGAGGCCGGCCAAGGCATCGATGCCCTACATCTCGGGCCGCAGCGGAACCTGGATAACGCCCGCCGAAATCGAGAGCGCGAACTATTTCATTTCGCATTTGAGGGAAAAGGTCAATTTTCGAACCGGCATTGCAAATCTGGCGCGCGAGTTTCCGAACGCATTGTATTGGGAAGTCGGCCCGGGTGCGACCTTGTCGTTCTATGCCTTGATGCAAGTCTTCCCTCCGATTAACATCGTCGCTCCACTGACGAAATTGGAGGGGCCGCACGCGGTGCAGGCCACGTTGAAGGCCGTTCGCGCCGCCACGGACCGAAACGCCGCCTGAACGCCCCTCATAACACAGACATCACTCCATGCGCACAGGAAATTGGCTATTACGACCCTCCCGCGCCCAGCGTCGTGTTCGCTTGTATTGCTTTTGCTATGCCGGAGGCAATGCAGCATGCTTCATACCCTGGCAGGAGCTGCTAGATCCGGACATCGAGGTTTGCGCCATACAGCTCCCCGGACGGGGCGCGCGAATGGCCGAACCGCCTTACGGCTCCATGCAGGAGCTGGTCCACACGATCGCGCCCCTTGTCGCCCACGACAACAAAGTGCCGTTCGCGCTATTCGGCCACAGCATGGGAGGGCTCGTCGCGTTCGAGGTCGCCAGGCACTGCGAGGCATACAACCTGTCGCAGCCCTTGATGCTGTTCGCCTCCGGAATCGATGCCCCGCAATTTCCCGCTCCGCCGAAGATGCTGCACCTGCTTTCGGACGAAAACCTCCTGGATGAACTCCGGAGCTACAACGGCACGCCGGCACACATCCTTGAGGATCGCGAGCTCATGAGCCTCATCCTGCCGACCATGCGTTCGGATTTCGCACTGGTCGAAAATTATCGCTATCGCGCAGGCGCGAGGCTGGACATCCCCATCTCCGTCCTCGCCGGCAGGGATGACGATCCCGAGGCACTGCAGGACATCGACAAATGGCACTACGAGACCTCCGCGGAATGCGAGGTGCATTGGTTCGACGGGGATCATTTTTTCATCAATGAAGACCAGTCCCAGGATGCGGTGCTGCATCGCATTTCCAGCGACCTCATGGCCCGGTTGGAGAAATTCCAACTTGCCGGCTCGATCTGACCGGCACGGCGGCAGACAAAAGAACAAGCGTCCGCATATCGACGCCCTGGTCGGCCAGCCAAACCCGGGAAAGAACCAGCTGCGGCTATAATGTCCCATGCCGTCAGGGAGCTCCGGCGATAGCGTCGCGTGCCTGCGATCTTGGGGGAATGCATTCCCAATCCCTCTCAACTATTCAAGAAGACTTGCGGGGAAAACCCGCAGTAAAGACGCGAACCGGTAGCTTGGCGTCGTTCTTGCTTTTGTCGCCGGGGCCACCAATGCCGGCGGCTTCCTGGCGGTCCAGCAATACACTTCCCACATGACAGTAATTGTCTCGACCATGGCGGATCACATCGCCCTGGGCGCATACGAACTGGCTCTGACAGGAATGGGGGCCTTGGTTCCTTTTCTCGCCGGGGCAACGTGTTCCGCCGTGATGGTGAATTTCTCCCGTCGGCGCAATATGCATAGCGAGTACGCCTTCCCCCTTCTTCTGGAAGCGGGGTTGCTGTTTAGCCTCGTAAGACTTTCAATTCGAGAAGGCGCTGAGAATGCCTGTCCAGGATAGGACTTTATTGTAAAGATAAGACTTTATTGTCAACCACCAACAGTTATCAAGCTCACCCCATCTCGCCAGACCACCTCAATTTAACAACAAAGTGGTCTGCTACTCTTGCACTACCACTTATTGAATTTCCGTCAAGAAACTCAAAAAAATCATTGATCAATATGCATTGCGACCGATGCCCACTCCATTCTAAAACCTTGCCAATCCAGATGCCATGCCGCGTTGCGGCATACTGATGCAACATTTTCATAAACCCGCTTTGGTAATTGTGGCGGTCGCATCTGGTATGGAATTGGTCTAATTTAACTAAAACCACTTGACGGTGTTTTGACACAATCGCATCCTTCATCCCAGCTGCATAAAATTAATTCAGCAGCAGTTTGCAAGCAGAGTAGCGTGACGCGGGGCTTGCGGCTTTGAGGAGAATCGGTAACACCGGCGGTGCAAGCAGCTTGGCATGGGAGGTCGCCACGGCTGTCGTCGCCACCATGCCTGTCGGCCCGTCCGGCAGACGATTCCCCCCAGTCCGTCCGGCTCCTGCCACATCATCTATTGATCGAGGAGAGACTATGAACACGAAGGTATGTAGCACCCTGGCACTGGGTTTGATCGGCAGCATGTTGGCTGCTTGCGGCGGCGACGGTTCCAGCGGCAGCGCCCCGACCGAAGCAAGCAAATTGCAAGAGCGCCTGAAGGCATCGGCACCTGCTTGCGTAGCCTGGGTTTCGGGCGGCACCTACACCGCCGGTGAAGTGGTCACCTACAACGGCGCAACTTACACCGCTCTGGTCAACCAGACCGACTATGCCGGCACGGGCTGGAACCCGACGGTAGGCAGCCTGTACAAGGCTGGCGGCACCTGCAGCGGCACGACACCCACACCGACGCCGACTCCGACGCCAACGCCGACGCCTACTCCGACCCCAACTCCTACACCCACGCCGACACCAACCCCGACTCCGGGTTGTAACGCCGCCTGGGTTTCGAGCACGCCCTATAGCGGCGGTTCTAAGGTCAGCTACGCCAACGTGAATTACACGTCGAACTACTGGTCGCAAGGCAACAACCCGTCGACGTCCAGCGGCCCCGCTGGCAGCGGCCAACCGTGGACCTCGAACGGCGCCTGCGGCGGCACCACACCGACGCCGACTCCCACACCGACGCCGACCCCAACACCAACACCAACACCAACACCAACACCAACGCCTACGCCTACGCCGACCCCAACCCCAGGCGGCGTGTTCTTCAGCCAATACCAGGACGTGACCAACGACGCCAACTGGAACACCGGCGCGATCCAGACTTCCGTGACCGGTACTTCCGAGTCCGTCGTCCTGGCCATGCCTTCGCATAACAAGACGCTGACCTGGGCGTTCGCCACCGGCGAGTGCGGTTCCGAAGGCTGGGCAGGCATCACGTCTTCGCTCGAAGCTTCGAACGTGCAGACCTTCGTCAATGCCGGCAAGAACTACATCATCTCCACCGGCGGCCAGGCAGGCGCCTTCACTTGCGGCTCCGATGCAGGCTTCCAGACCTTCATCAACCACTACTACTCGGCCAACATGGTCGGCGTGGACTTCGACATCGAAGACGGCCAAAGCCAGGCTACCATCGATGCCCTGGTGGCCCGCGTGAAGGTTGCACAAACCAAGTACCCGAACATGCGCTTCTCGTTCACCGTGCCGACCTGGGCCCCAAGCCCGTCGGGCGCCACCGTGGCAACCAGCATGGGTTCGAACTCGCCCAATCCGTTCCCCGCAACGGGCACCGGTTCGATGGTGATGGCTTCGCTCAAGTCGCAAGGCGTGACGAAGTACTTCATCAACCCGATGGCGATGTATTACGGCGGCGTGAGCAACTCGGTTTGCGTGGTTGCCAACGGCCAGTGCGAAATGGGTCAATCGGCGGTCCAGGCTGCGATGGACGTGCATGACTACTACGGCGTGCCTTACAGCCAGATCGAAATCACGCCTTCCTACGGCACGATCAACTCCCCGGGCGAAGACTTCACCGTCGGAGACGTGGACATCCTGTCGAACTGGGCCAAGGCCAACGGTCTGGGCGGCCTGCACTTCTGGGCTCTCTACTACGACACCGGCCTGACCTACACCAACGAATTCGTCAAGGACCTCGGTCTGTAATCGATTGAGCGGTAGTTCAGCGCTAAAGCAAACCGGCCCTTCGGGGCCGGTTTTTTATTGCCTGAACGCTTTTGAAAACCAGACCTTTCGATTGGCTGCCAGGTAAATTTCCCGCGCCCCACAGATGTTTCATTAAACACAGGAAATTTATCAGACAGATTGTTGTCCCCAGTGTTGACATTCGCCGTGCAATTTAAGTTTCTGCAAAGACATAGGAACCAAACCGCGCGGCAATTGACGAAGTGACATGGGCCCCTGAATCGTTGCGACTAGGGCCTGTTGACATTTAATTTGGGAGATGCGTTCAAGCCAGAATGCGTGCTGGCAAGGCGCGCGGCGAAGCGAAGGCTGGTGCCTTCGCAAGCCGTGCAACGCGGCCAGCGCGCATTCTG
>Ga0134128_10001253_pt1 | contig 33078 bp, 36 predicted proteins | sample KB31754_FD_96462 | JGI IMG/M metagenome (GOLD analysis project Ga0134128, IMG submission 96462) | Terrestrial soil microbial communities with excess Nitrogen fertilizer from Kellogg Biological Station, Michigan, USA - KB3-175-4 | ecosystem: Environmental > Terrestrial > Soil > Unclassified ... | reverse complement strand
TCACTCTTTCTCAAGGGGGGTACCCCCATATGGAGGAACTTTACAGGTAGGTCGTCGTAACAAACACTGGGTGAAGCCACATGTTAGCCCGTTTCCTGTCAAACACCCGGGGCAATATTGCCCCGCTCCTTGGCTTTGTTGCCCTTCCGCTTATGACTGCCGTCGGCATGGCCGTCGACTACTCGCGAGCGAACGCCGATCGTACGGCGTTTCAAGTCGCCCTTGATTCGACCGCCCTGATGCTGTCGAAAACCGCCGCGACAGACTCAAACGCCGATCTGCAGACACAGGCCACAGACACTTTCAACGCAATGTTCAATCGGCCCGGCGTAACCGACGTTACGGTCACTCCGACATACAGCCCAGACGGCGGATCCAAACTGACGCTGTCGGGATCTGCGGTTGTTCACACGAGCTTCCTGAGCGTCATCGGGGTTAGCCAGATCGACATTAGCTCGACCTCGGTTTCAACATGGGGCAATACCCGCCTGCGTGTCGCGCTCGTTCTGGATAACACCGGTTCGATGAATGACGCGGGCAAGATCGACGCACTAAAGACTGCATCGCAGAACTTGCTGGGACAGCTTCAGGCTGCAGCCCTCCATGTTGACGACGTTTATGTTTCCATCGTTCCGTTCGTAAAAGACGTGAACGTCGGACCGTCAAACTACAATCAGAGCTGGGTTCGCTGGGATCTGTGGGATGCCGTCAACGGGAAGTGCAGCAATACTACCTATAAAAACCAGTCAACTTGCCTTTCCCACAGCAAAATCTGGACACCGAATGCTCACAGCACCTGGAACGGATGCGTAACCGACCGCGACCAGAATTTTGACACCACGAATGATGCTCCTGTGGCTGGCAGCACGCTTTATCCGGCCGAGCAATATTCGTCTTGTCCGGCAGCATCGGTGGTCGGGCTGACCAACAATTGGACCACTCTCAGCGCGACAATCAACAGCATGACCGCGAACGGAAACACCAACCAGGCAATCGGATTGCAGCTTGGCTGGCAAACCTTGACTGCCGCGCCGTTTACGGTGCCCGCGGTCGATCCAAACTACAAATACCAGACGGTCATCATATTGCTGACCGACGGTCTCAATACGCAGGACCGGTGGTATACGACCGCATCGTCAATCGATGCGCGTCAACAGAAAACCTGCGACAACGTCAAGGCGGCGGGCATCACGATATACACGGTGCAGGTCAACACCGGCGGCGACCCGACGTCGACCTTGTTGCAGAATTGCGCCAGCGACCCGGGAAAATTCTTCCTTCTGACCTCGGCCAATGAGATGGTCACGACGTTCGGTCAAATCGGTACGTCGCTCTCCAAGCTCCGCCTGGCAATGTAATTATATCGCTGCGGCGTAGGACGGCCCTAACCGGGCATTCCTACGCCGCTTTTCTTTGTCGCGTTCGCGTAATTCCGCAAACCCGCCAACTTCATATTAAGGACGGCTCATAAGAATTGCGCGCATTCGCTCTATTCGCAGCAGATGGCGTTTACCATTCAAGGTATTGAAAACATGCAGACAAGGTCCGGCAACCGCCTTGAGTCCTTACCGCTAACACTGGATTCAGCTGCTGCCCGTACACTGCCCCTTTAGTACCGAGGCCTAATACGGCAAGCGAGTTCAAACATAATCTTGGTGGATCGTCATGATGATCGCGTGGAAGAAGATTTGTCGCACGCTTTCCGCCTTCCGGTCGGCTCGCGGAGGCAATGTCGCCGTCATCTTTGCGTTTTCGACTTTGCCGTTGCTCGCGTTCGTCGGGACGGCAATCGATTACAGCCGCGCCAATTCGGTTAAAGCGGCGATGCAGACGGCACTCGACTCGACCGCTCTGATGCTCTCAAAAGAGGCCGCGAGCGACAGCGCCGATCAGTTAAAGGCTGACGCGCTGAAATATTTCACGGCGGTCTTCACCAAGACGGAAGCCAAGGACATCACCATCAACGTGAACTACGGCACCGACGGCGGCTCCAATATTGTGCTCAATGCCACCGCGTCGTTGCCGGCCGATTTCGCAAAATTCGTCGGCATGGACAGTTTCACCGTGAAAGCCTCATCCACTGCCAAGTGGGGCATCACGCGCCTGCGCGTTGCACTCGTACTGGATAATACCGGTTCGATGGCCGATGCCGGCAAGATTGATGCGCTCAAGAGCGCAACCAAGACTCTGCTTAGCCAGTTGCAAGGCGCTGTCACCACACCGGGCGACGTCTATGTGTCGATTATCCCCTTTGTCAAAGACGTCAACCTTGGCGCCACCAATTTTAGTGCGGACTGGATTTATTGGGGTACCGCTCCGGTAGACAGCAATGTCAACAATCCCGCGGATCCGATTCAGGATACTGCGTCAACCGACAACATATCGTGGAATGCCATCAACGGCGTTTGCACTGACACGGGTGGGACGGCCCACAGCACCCAGAACACCCGAAGCAAATGCTTTGCTAACGTAGGCACGTGCAGCAACACCAGCTACACGACGCAAAACACGTGTACTTCGAACGGAACATGCAGTGTCGGTGGGACAACGTCGCAGAGTACTTGCGCATCCTCGGGCACGTGCACCATATCCGGGAACAACTCGCAAAGCACTTGTACGGCCGCGGGTGCGTGCAGCCTCTCGCAATACACGACGCAGAGCACCTGCACCGGCGCCGGAACCTGCAGCATTTCTGGCAATAACACCCAGAACAGTTGCACGAGTGCCGGTGTGTGCTCCAAGTCGCAATATACACAAAAGAGTAAGTGCACACAGAACGGCGGCACTTGGACTGCCGGAGTCTGGACCGCTACGCCCGGTACCTGGACAGCCGGAGTCTGGACGCCTGCCACATTTACCGCCTTTGTCTGGACGCACGGCACCTGGACACCAAAGCAGCACAACGCCACTAACTGGAACGGTTGCGTGATGGACCGCGGCTATCCGGCGTCGCCGAACTCGCTCAGCGTCGCTGGCGCGCCACTAAGCGGGCCAGATACCACGTATTCTTTCGATACCAATGCGAACCCGCCTGATCCGGTAACACCCCGCTGGTCTTCGCTCTACCCGGCCGAGTCTTACAGCTCATGTCCGCAGGCGGTGAAAAGCTTGAGTTACGACTGGTCGGCCATGAACTCGCTCGTCGACAATATGTCGCCGGCCGGCAACACCAACCAGGGGCTCGGCTTGCAACTTGGCTGGATGTCGCTGATTGGCAGCCCGTTCACTGTGCCGCCAGAGGATCAGACGTATAAATATACGCACGTCATCATCCTGCTGACCGACGGTTTGAACACTCAAAACCGGTGGAGCACCAATCAGACGACAATCGACGCACGGCAGCAGATGACCTGCGATAATTTCAAGGCCGCTGATCCGACCAATGTAATGTACACCATTCAGGTCAATACCGGCGGAGATCCGACCTCGACGCTGCTGCAGAACTGCGCCAGCGACCCGAGTAAGTTTTATCTGCTGACGTCGGCGAGCCAAATGACGGCGACGTTTCAGACTATCGGTACCAATCTGACCAAATTGCGCGTCGCGCAGTAAACGTCAAATGCACGACGAGTGGGAATAATCAGCCCGCTCGTCGTCTCCATTCCTACAATTTACTTCGTATTTTTGCTCCGCCTGCGGCAATTGAGCCGTCTCCGCACAGGATGGGTGGTATTCCAAATCGTGCATTAACCACCTAGAGCACGGTCGCTATTGCCAATCCGACCCCTATTCGCGCAAACGATTTATTTCAAACATCTCATTTTCCGCAACTCATTACGCGCCTCTTCAACCCGGCGCCGTATGACGGCAAAAAAGACGTTTCGCGCGGGTCTGAATGATGTGGCGCATTCTAACTCATGTTCATCGGCGCGTCCGCGTTTGGGGGCGCTTCATCGGTGCCCGCCGCGGCAACGTGGCCATCACTTTTGCTTTTTCCCTGATACCAATGCTGATTCTCGTGGGCGTGGCGGTCGATTACGGTCGCGCCAATTCGGTGAAGGCTGCGATGCAGGTCGCACTCGATTCAACCGTTCTCGCGCTATCAAAAAACGCAGCCATACTCACGGCCGACCAGATACAGGTCTCGGCGCAGGACTACTTCAAGGCCGTATTCACGCGACCGGAAGCCGAGAACGTCAAAATTACGGCGACCTATTCAAACGCCACCGGCTCACAGATGGTCATCACCAGTTCGGCCGACATGGCAACCGAATTTCTCGGCATGATTGGCTACAAAACTTTTCACATAACAGCGAACGCGACCGCCAAATGGGGCGCATCGCGCTTGCGCGTGGCACTGGTTCTCGACACGACCGGATCGATGTCCTCCAACGGCAAGATCGACGCCCTCAAAACAGCCACGAAAAAGCTGTTGAGCCAGTTGAAATCCGCGGCATCAGTCGATGGTGATGTCTATGTGTCGATCATACCGTTTGCGAAGGACGTCAGGATCGAACCCAACTACGCGGCACCCTGGGATGACTGGGTCTATTGGGACAATAACGCCAAGACTGACCCAACATCTTGGGACGCTACGCATGGCACCTGCAGCACTTCGAATAGCATCCTGACTAGAAACAATTGCCGCGGCATCTGCTCTATTTCCGGAAATAACAGCGAAAGCACCTGTACTGCTGCCGGTGTTTGCTCGATATCAGGCTATTCGACGAATTCGAGCTGCACGGCTGCCGGCACATGCTCGATATCCGGCAAATCGAACCAGAGCGCATGCACGGCCGCGGGCACGTGCTCGATATCGGGTCATTCGACCCAGAGTTCCTGCACTTCGGCGGGCGTATGTTCGAAATCGCAGTTCACGACGCAAAGCAAGTGTATCGAGAAGAGTGGAACATGGACCGCGGGTGTTTGGACCGCGGGAATCTGGACCCCAGGTGTCTGGACCGCAGGCAGCTGGACCCCAGGCATTTGGACGCCTGATCTCACATCCCGCACCGAGTGGACGGGTTGCGTGACCGATCGAGGCCCTGTCCCTCCCAATCGCCCTCCCTCTGGCGGAAACGCCTATGACCAGACCGTCAATCCGGCGTCATTGGCCGATGACGACTCAAGGTTTCCACCGGACGAAAAGGCAACATGTCCCCCGGCGATGATGGAGCTCACTTACGATTGGCCAGCAATGAATGATCTAGTCGATGGTCTGACCACCAATTCAACCGATCGGGCTCGTGTGGGGTTGGCAATCACTCGTCGGCGGCGGGCCGTTTACGGCACCTCCCAAAGCTACCGGTTACGACTACATTGATGCGATCATCTTGCTTTCGGACGGTCTCAATACCCAGAACCGCTGGGACGGCGACGGGTCACACACCAGCACCGCGGTGGACGCGCGCATGCGCGATTCCGGCGGAACCGGCACTTGCGCAAATATTAACGCCCACGACATCAATCTCTACACCATCCAGGTCAACACCGGGGGCGATCCGACGTCGACGCTTCTAAGGAACTGTGCGGGGACCGCTCCTACCGAAACGATTGCAAGAAAATTTCCAGATCCCGATAAATTCTTCCTGCTGACTACCGCAGATCAGATCATTACAACCTTCGACAAGATCGGAACCGAACTCACCAAGCTGCGCATCGCGCAATAGAACTGCGCACAAACAAAAGCCCGGCGTTGCAAGCCGGGCTCTACTAAACTCTACGCGGACTCGTTACGCGACTTACTTCGTTTTTGCCATCATATTTTCGAATGGCTTGTAGGTTTCCTTTGCGAGATCGGCATACAGTTCACCGATCTTGGAAGCCTTTGCCACAAACCCCTCATAGGCAGTCTTGGCATATTCAGTCTGCACCTCGATGGCCTTATCGAACGACTTGACACCGAAGAGCTTCTCGAGTGCTGCGGTACCATCCTCGAACGCCTTCTTCGAGTAGTCCGCGACTTCGACTGCAATCGCCTGCGTGCCCTTTGACAGCGCACCCATGGCTTTCAAGGTCACATCCACGTTGTCCTTGCTGACCTGCTGGAGGTCTTCAAAATTCTTCACCATGTCATCCCTTCCCGGCCCGCATAGCGGCGCCAATGTGCTCAATTCGGGACCCGGCCTCTCAACTCCGGGAATAAAAACAATATACTGCACTGCACAATAAAGTCAAGGAATATTATTGCAGTGCAAAAACATCTTAAAATTCAGTGGATTGCCTTAGTAATTTGTAAACCGTGTTCTCCTACGGTCGTAAATTGTCGCGCCGCAGTGACGCTATAAATCGGCCACGATGGCTGCCTAGGGACGGCGGCAAACGGGGTTTGGGGGAGAATTGATGCCGCGTGGGGAGGCCTTTTTACGATCCGGTCTCTGCTGGTGCGCTCTAGGCCTGGCAGCGCTTGCGGCAACCACCTTCCCGACCACGATGGCGGAAGCCAGACGCCATCATCGCAGCCAAGCCGCTTCGGCCGAAAGCTACCAGCCCTCATATTCCTCAATCGTTGTGGACGCCAATTCGGGCGCCACCATGCAGGCAACCAATGCCGACAGCCCGCGGCACCCCGCCTCGCTCACCAAAATCATGACGCTCTACTTGCTGTTCGAGCGGCTCGAACAAGGCAAGATAAAACTGAACACAGAATTGCCCGTGTCGGCTCACGCCGCTGTGCAGGCTCCTTCCAAACTTGGCCTCAAGCCAGGCGAGACAATCAGTGTTGAGACCGCGATCCGCGCTATTGTCACAAAGTCGGCGAACGACGTCGCAGTCATTGTTGCGGAGGCGCTTGGCGGCGATGAACCGAGCTTTGCCAGATCGATGACGGCGAAAGCGCGCGCGCTCGGCATGACTCAAACAGTTTATCGCAACGCTTCGGGCTTGCCCGAAGAGCAACAGATCACGACCGCGCGCGATCAGGCCATCCTTGGCCGCGCGATCCAGGATCGTTTTCCAAACTTCTATCGCTATTTCGCAACCCGGACCTTTGATTTTCGTGGCCATACAATTCGCAATCACAATCATCTGCTGGGTGCCATCGATGGTCTCGATGGCATAAAAACCGGATACATCCATGAGTCCGGCTTCAACATAGTCACCTCGATCCATCGCGCCAATCGTCACATTATTGCGGTCGTTTTCGGCGGTCGCAGCGCCGAAGCGCGCGATGCCCGCGTGCGCAGCTTGATCGACAACAATATCAATATCGCTGCCATCAAGCGTACCGCGCCGCCGGTCATGGAGGGATGGGAAACAGCGCAAGCGCGCAAGGAGATCAAAGATGAAGACCGCACCGGCTCCGCGCCTGTTCGCGTTGCGGCCGTGGCGGCGCCTGCCTCCGATGCTCCACTTCCGGGCTCAACCGATCCTATCAAGCCAACCGCGGTAAAAACCGTAACGGTGCATCCGGGTGCCATGCAGACAGCGGCGCTCTCACCATTGCCGTCCGATAGCCGACAACTGATCCCCGCAGTTAGCATCAATCCCGCAAACATCACGACTGTCACGACCGTAAAAAACGAAGAGCCTTCGCCGATTCCGGCCCCGGCCTCTCAACCGGCGAGTAACAAGCCCGGTATCCTGGGCACACTGCCGGCCAAGGTTGCATCTGCCGACCCCATGGTTCCGGCAAGCACCACTGTTGAAGCGACTGTAAAGCCGCGCAGCGGATGGATGATCCAGGTCGGTGCGCTGCCGGACGAAAAAGAAGCCAGACTGCGCCTGGAAGCCGCGCAAAGCAGGGCCAAGGACTTGCTCCGAAAGGCTGATCCCTTCACCGAGCGCATTGAGAAGGGCGATAAGATTCTTTTTCGTGCCCGTTTCGCCGGACTCGAAAAAATCCAAGCGGAAGCCGCCTGCAAGCATCTAAAGCGTAGCGACATTCCCTGCATGATGTTGAAAAATTGAAAACCAAAAAAATAAACAGGATTGAGTCAGACCAGGAGCTGCTGATGGTCGAGTTTGTGGAGTACATCAGCGATGGCGACGAAGAAGAGTTTCCTTGGCTTCATTGATCCGGGCCGCGAGATACGTCGAGCCCCCCTGGTCCGGATGCAGTTTCTTCATCAACGTGCGGTGCGCACGACCGATGTCATCGGCGCTCGCGCCGGGTTCCAGGCCAAGGATCTGATAGGCCTCCTGCTCAGACATTTTTCCGCTTCCCGGGCCGCGCCGCCCCGCTGCCGTATCCGCTTGCGCGTGCTCACTCCAGCCGGAATCCCTGCGGTCAAGATACGCCATAAGTAGCGCGCGGCTTTCTTCATCGACCTCAGCGAGCATCGCAATCAACGTCTGGACGTCGAGACGTTCGAGTTCAGCACCTTGGTGGCGACCGGCCAACACATGCCCGCGCATAGCACCAGTGTCGTGATCGAGCTCCATCTCGAAATAGGCCGAGCGCACGCGGGAGGTTTGCCCGCCGCTTTTCTGCGTGCGAGCGGTAAATCCGGCGGGCCCGAAGGGCACCCATCCGAGCAGCCCCAACCCAAACGCGCCGAGCGGCACCGCGACACCTATTTCGCCGCGCAGGCCTAGAAATACGGCAAACCCGAGAGACAGCAGACCGCCACCGACTTTAGCCACCCGCGCTGCGACCCTGGGATCGGCTTTGGAAATGATGTTGAGAGCCCAAAGCGCAAGAACCAGGACAAGGACGCCAAATATGAGTGCGGGCATGACTATTTCAGTTGAGCCAAAAGCATTTGCGCGCCGGACGAATGTTTGGCTGACAGTTCGCGAAGGGCCTTGATGCCGCCGGCGGCATAAGCGGCAACTGCCCGCAATAATTCTCCGAGTTGATGTGCTGAACCTGCATCGAAATGACAATATGCGCCGCGGGAGAGACGAGCGATCTCACGATAGGCGCTTTCCGCGATTGCATCGTTGCCTTCCTGAAACATAAATACCGGAACGCCAAGAAGACCCAATTCCCCCGCCATCTGACATAGAGCGTCCAGTGGCTCTTCCATCGCGTCACCAACAAAAACAAGCGCCTGCACCTTCTTGGCCGCGTGCTCCTGGCGGGCATGACTGAGCACCTTACTGATCTGAGTTTGCCCGCCACGGCAGTCGATGTGTGACATCAATTCGGCAAGGCGCTGACTCTGAGTGACCCAGCCGGACGCTCGGCATTCATTCAAGCCGCGAAAATAGACAAGCTGAATATCAAGCCCGCCGATCCCTGACGCTTCACGAAACATGTCGGCCTGAAGGGTGCAAGCGCTATCCCAGGTCGGCTGTCGGCTCATTGTTGCATCAAGCGCAAAAATCAGCCGCCCACGCCCACCCTGAGCGGTCGATGGACCAAGCGCGCGCACCTGATCGAGGAAGGCTTTGATTTCTGGCTTAGACGAAACCGGTGCCGGCGTTTGCTGGTTATCCTTGGCCATAGGAAAATCCTACACCGAATCCGGGTTGCACGCCTGGTGCGCGAACAAGCCTCAGATGGCCATATTTAATGCGGATTCAAGCGCAGCAGGCCTAGCCGATTATGTCGTGCACCTGCAGTGGCTGGTCCATGACCGAGAACCATTCGGCGCGCGCCGCCGCGCGCCGCCTGCCATTTTCCGACAGCGGCAGGTTCAAAGCATTGAGCAATGCCACGACCTCCTCCCGCGCGGTGACATGCGAGAGGTTCGGACGCGTACCTAGCGTTTCCTCGTCGAGATCGTCGAGCGCGGTGAGGCCGCGTGGAAAAAATTCGCGGAAGACCACGCGCTCCGCAAAACCCTCCACGCAACGAAAACCCATTCGTTTCGACAGCTCATTGATGCCGTCGCCGACCAATCTCTTATTCCGCGAAACAAGGTTTGATAAACGGTTGCGCACCACAATCCAATCGGTGAGACGGCCATCGACCAATCGACGCTGCCGTCGAGCCTCACGCACCATTTCGGCGTAATGGCTTTCACCAGTGACGGAAAAATTCGTTGGATCGAGCGTGGCTAGAACATCAAAATCGAGGAAACTATCATTGAGTGGCGTCACGAGCGTATCGGCCATCGAATGCGCGAGCCGCATTAGGTAAGTATCGGCGCCTGGTGTATCGATCACAACGACGTCGTGACTGTGCTCGATCGCTCCAATTGCCGCGGAAAAATTCGCAAACTCCTCCGCCTCATTCGCTTCCAGCGAATTCCCCTCCGCGCGAGGAATACAATAATGAGTTGGTAACTCGAGCGCGATGCGAGCGCGCGCCGCCCAAGCGCGGCGATTGTCAACGTAATGCGTGAAGCTTTGTTGGCGAGAATCGAGATCGATCGTCGCAACTCTCTGCCCAGCCTTGAGCAAGGCAACCGCGATATGCAATGCGGTCGTTGATTTTCCCGAGCCGCCCTTCTCGTTTCCGAGAACGACGACATGGGCAGATTGAGCCGTCTCCTGAATTGGCTGGACCAACATGCCGCCCCCTTCGGCCGCCAGTCGATTGTCAAAATATTAGTGTACTCTAGTCAAGTTAATCTCGATCTGATCCTCAATTTGCTTTTGCACAACCTTGCCGGTCGTATTCCGGTTTTGCGACAATTGCCGACAAGGCCGCGAAATATGGCAAAGAGCCCGAAAGTCGTACGAACGGTTCCCTCTCTCCGCCGGACCCTGGAACTGTACAGGAAGGCCGGAGACCGAATCAGTTTGGTGCCGACCATGGGTGCACTTCACCGTGGTCATTTGGCACTTATGCGCGAGGCGCGCCGGCGCGCAAAGCGCGTCGTCGTATCGATTTTCGTCAATCCGGCTCAATTCGCACCCCATGAAGACTTTACGAGCTACCCACGCAGCCTTGCGAGCGATCTTAAAGCGCTCCGCGAAATGAATATTGACCTTGTATGGGCCCCCGCCATCGAAACCATGTACCCGAATGGTTTTGCGACCCGCCTAGCTCCGGAAGGAGCCGCCAAGGCAGGGCTCGAAGATGAATTTCGGCCGCATTTTTTCGGCGGCGTGACGACCGTCGTCGCCAAGCTGTTCACGCAGACCACACCCGATTTTGCCGTTTTCGGTCAAAAAGACTATCAACAGCTTCGCGTCATTACGCAAATGGCAAAGGATCTGGACCTGCCGTTGAAGGTCGTCGGAGTTCCGACCGTGCGCGAGACCGACGGATTGGCGCTGTCTTCACGAAATGCATATCTTTCGACCGCAGAACGCGGCGTCGCACCGATGCTCTATCGAATACTGAGGGATTGCGCGGCCCGCATCAAGGCTGGCGAGAAAATCGAGCGCGTGCTCAACGTCGGCCGCATTGAGATAGATGTTGCCGGATTTGTGCTGGATTACCTGGAGGCGCGTCACGCCATTACGCTCGCCCCAATCGCATCGCCGGCGGATGGCCCCGTCCGCCTGCTGGTTGCGGCCAAGTTAGGCAAAACGCGGCTCATCGACAATATTGCGATTTAGAGAAGCCCAAGCTCCCGCAGTTCCCGCCGCATGGCTTCGGGCATTCGTGAAGCGCCGGGCGCGGCACGCGACAGATCGCGCGGGATATCTTTTGTTTCCAGATACCGCCATCCTTGGAATGCGGCGCGGGGCCGTGGCTCGACGAGCACCACCTTACCGTCCAGCACAATGCGGCATCGGCCAATGCCGTCCTTATCGGTGAATGGGCGTACGTCCAAAATCCGTTCACGGCAGCTAATCTGGCCCCGAATCACCCAGTATAGCGAGCCGCCATTGATGAGCTCATCGGCCCGCTTCGGCACCATTCGTGTCGTGTGGATGTGCTCCGGCTTTTGTCCCCGCTGCTTTTTTTCTTTCAGCTTTTGCCGGATCCAATCTTCGAGGTCGGCCACTGAATCGCAGCCAACACACAGTTTAATCAGATGAAGGGGCATTACGCGTTCCCGACTAGCCTTCCGATCGCGCCAAAGGTGCAATTCGCAGAATAGTCGCACCTTCCGCCACTTGGGCCTCACTTGCGGCGACAACCTCGGCAACAATACCGTCGATCGGAGCAACCAGAGTGTGTTCCATTTTCATTGCCTCAATAATTGCAACACGTTGGCCTCGAGTGACCTGGGCGCCCCTCTCGACGAGCAGGTTTAATACCTTGCCATGCATCGGCGCACGCACAAGGCCACTGAGATCGCTATCCCCGGCTTCATCGAGTCCGATGTCACGCAAGGCGACTTTCGTTTGCCGGCCATTTCGCAATACAAATATTGCGCCGTCACCCGCGGCGGCCCACGCATCGCCCGCGGCGGCAAAGCCACCGACCCTGACTTCAGGCCCATCCGCCCCGGACAAAACCTCTGCAACCAGGACCTCGCCATCCGCAACGATCGGCATGGCCAGGTGACGCACCCCGGACAGTTGAAACGAATCTGCCGTGTCCCAAGGCGAAGTCACCTCCGGAATCGCTTCATCGAAACCTGCCAGCCGCAACCGTTCTTTTTCCAACAATTTTTGCGCACCATAAGCGGCGGCTGCGACATCAACCTCCCGCGATGCGGCAGCAAACTCATCCTGATTGGCGTCGATAAGCCCCGTATCAATTTCGCCTGATCGGAATGCAGGAACGCGGCAAAGCGCAGACAGGAAGCCGAGGTTGCTGCGCGGTCCAATGACGACGGTAGCGTCAAGCGCCGCAGTCAGGCGATCGATTGCTTCGGCGCGCGAAGCGCCATGTGCGATCATCTTGGCCATCATCGGATCGTAGTACGGGGTAATACTGCTTCCCGACTCGACGCCGGTATCGACGCGCAGACCCGCGGCCTGCGGAAAATTCAACGCAAGAATCTTGCCCGTTGATGGCAAAAATCCGTGGTCCGGATCTTCCGCGTAAATTCGCGCTTCGACGGCGTGCCCGTCAAAGTTCACCTGAGGTTGAGTCAGGGGTAGCCTTTCGCCGGCGGCGATCAGGAATTGCCATTCGACCAAATCAATTCCGGTGACAGCCTCGGTAACCGGATGCTCTACTTGCAGGCGCGTGTTCATTTCGAGGAACCAGAAACCGCCGGGCTTGAGGCCGTTTGCGGCATCGGCGATGAATTCTACCGTGCCTGCACCGATATATCCGGCGGCCTTTGCTGCAGCGACAGCCGCAATCCCCATGGCGGCACGCAGTTCCGCCGTCATTCCCGGTGCGGGAGCCTCCTCCATGACTTTTTGGTGACGCCGCTGCAACGAGCAATCGCGTTCGCCGAGATGAATTACATTTCCGTGCCGATCGGCAAAGATCTGCATCTCGATGTGCCGGGAACTCATCACATATTTTTCGATCAGTACCCGGCCATCGCCGAAGGACGCCTTTGCTTCGCGCTGCGCCGCTTCGAGCGCGGCATCGAAGTCAGCGTGGCGCTCGACGCGCCGCATGCCCTTGCCCCCGCCACCTGCAAGGGCCTTGATAAGCACCGGGTATCCGATTTCATAAGCCTTTTGCTTGAGGAATTTCGGTTCTTGCCTATCACCGTGATAGCCCGGAACGATCGGCACACCGGCTTTGTCCATCAAAGCTTTGGCACGGTGCTTGAGGCCCATGGCGCGAATTGCGGCAGGCGGTGGGCCGACGAAGGCTATGCCGGCGGTGCCACAGGCTTCAGCAAATTCAGCATTCTCGGACAGGAAGCCGTAACCGGGATGAAGACAATCGGCAGTTGCCTGTTTTGCGGCAGCGATCAGTTTCTCGGCTGCGAGGTAACTTTCGGGTGCCGGGGCCGCACCAATCGGATAAGCCTCATCGCACTGCCGCACGTGCAGAGCATCCCGGTCCGCGTCCGAATACACCGCTACCGTACGCAACCCCAGTCGCCTGGCCGTGCGCGCAATACGACAGGCAATTTCGCCACGGTTCGCGATCAGGACAGATTTGAACATTGGGCCCGCTTTTGTTGGCCCCAATACTAGCGTGCGGGCGGGGATGCCGCCTGAGCCTGTGGACGCTTTGGCGGCACCGGAGGCGGGTTGGCGACCGCCTTTTCCGTCCCTGCGGCGGCACCCGGCGGAGCGGCCGGCTTCGGCGGCGGCTCAGAATTCATAATGCTGACGGGCGGAATGGAGGCGGCAGAGGGAAAATCATAGCGGCTATCGAGAGGATGTGCCGGGGACGGCGGCTCTGGCGCGCTTGCGACGGGCTCCGTTGCAGTGCTCGAAACTTGCGGTTGTTTTTCGCGTTCGGGCTCATTTTTGTCCCATCCGGCAGCGTAGCGGCCGACGTAGGTGTCGAAAGCATGCACCTTCATATTGGATCTCAGCGTCGTAGAATCCTGCAGCATGGAGAAGGCAGCGCAACGCTCCACCGTGCAGCCGTCACGTGCGGCCAGTACGTGTGCGGCAATGCCGTAGCGATCGAGCTCGATCGCGCGGCGTGTCTTGGCAAACGCAGGCTGCAAATCAGGGCCGCCTTGTTTGGCAACTGACACAGCATCGGCGAGCAATGAGAGCCGGGCGGCAATATAGGCCACTGCCCGCGCCGTGCTTTGCGGATCTGCAAATACGGCTTTCTCGCAGGCGTTCTCAATTTCCTCACCAGCCAGTCCGTCGAGGCATGCAACCGCCGAGCCGGGGGATGCGGCGGTCAAATCGAGCTGCTGATTTCGTTCCTGCAACGCGCGTTGCGCCGAGGCGCGTTCACTTATCGCGAGGCGATCGAGCAAGCCGACGACGGCGATCGCAGCTATGACTGTCACAACAAGTGAAACGACCACGCGCGACCCGCTGCCACGAGCGACACGCCTGATAGCCACAACCACCATCACGAAAAACAACGCCGCCAGCGCGCCGGCCACAGGGGCCGGCAGTACCAGCGGCGTCGAGAGCAACCCGTCTATAAACGCGCTGTTGATGGTCGGCATAGGGCTCCGATCTGCTTCCGCAGGGTTTTGCCCGAGAAACGGTCCCCGTTCGTCGGGTCCGTGCGACTACTGGATCTTGGCTCCTGAGACCTTTACCACATTGGCCCATTTTTCGATGTCCTTACGCAAGTAGGCATCGAATTGCTCCGGAGTCATTACAAGCGGAATTGCCCCTTGCTTGAGCCAAATCTCCTTGACCTCCGGATTATTGATGACCTTGTTGATGTTATTATTGAGGAAACTAATGACTTCCTTGGGCGTACCTTTCGGTGCCATGACACCAATCCATATGGTCGCCTCATAACCCGGGACAGTTTCGGCAACTGTCGGCAAATCAGGCGTGAGCGCCGAACGCTTGAGACCGGTTGTAGCGAGTGCGCGTACCTTTCCAGCCTTAGCCAACGGCGACATCGTCGTTATCGCGTCAAACATCATCTGCACCGTTCCGGCCAACACGCTATTGCGTGCATCCCCCGAGGCCTTATGAGGGACGTGGACGATATTGGTGTGGCTCATCGCCTTAAATAGTTCTCCGGCCATGTGGTACGGCGTGCCGGGTCCCGAGGATGCGTAATTGAGCTTACCTGGATCCTTTTGGGCCAGATCGATGAATTCCTTGACCGTCTTTGCTTGGACGGAAGGATGCACAACCATCAGCAAATCCGAATAATTGATCGTTGCGACCGGCACGAAGTCCCGCATCAACTGAAACGGCTTGTTGGGCAGCAGCGACTCGTTGGTCGTATGCGTATTTGACATGATCAACAGCGTGTAGCCGTCAGGCGCCGACTTTGCGACCGCGTCGGTGCCGATCACTGATCCCGCCCCGGGACGATCCTCAACCACAAAAGATTGCTTGGTTTCTTCCGATAGATGTTGCGCAAGCACCCGGGCATAAACGTCAGCCGGCCCGCCCGCGCCGAATGGAACTATCATTTTGACGACGCGGTTCGGGTAATTTTGTGCCGCACCCGGACCCGCCATCATCACCGGCAATATCAATGCAGCCAAACGCAATAAAACGCGCATGAGTATCCTCCCCTTGTCACACGTTTTGTTCAGGACGGTAATAACGCCATAAATCTTCTTTTTATTCCCTCCGGCAAAGCGTCACGTGCCGCCGGCCGATTTGAAGCTCGGCACGAGATCACTTGCCGCGGCAAATGCGCTCTTTGCCTCCACCGAACTCATCGCCACGGTTGTGCGCAAATCCGTCACACCGCCGCCGCTTCCTACCGCCAGCACGGCAGCGGCCATTTGGACGTCGCTCGGTGCTTCGGCAATGGTGAGAAAATCATACTCGCCAAAGGTCAGGTAATAACCCAGAAGACGCCCCCCGATTTTCGATAAGAGCCGCGCAACGGTGTCAGCGCGATCCTCCGGTTTAACGATCATGCCTTTTATCGCATCGCGGGTGTAACGCCCTTGGGTGATATAGATCGGCATGTCCAGGCCTCCTTCGGCGCGATAACGCGCGCTCCGGAGCATCGTAGGTGCACGCCGAGGCAAAATCGCGACGCGATTTCGGCGGTCATGCGCGATCTAGTTGGCTTTCCTTGGCTACGCGTTCGAAGGCTTCGCCGGAACTCTTAATGCGGTACTGATAGTCGTCACCTTCCGAAGGCAATAACTTCACGACGGTGTAACTGCCAGTCGCCGCAGCACGGCCAAAAGTCGGAGAGGTGTAATAAACTGTCTCTCCGACATGATATTTGTGGGCCCGCAACAATATTTCCTGTGCCGCCATCGGCTGTACGGGCGGACTTTGGGTCCGGATCATTTTTGTCATCTTGACGGCACTGTCAGTCGCTCGAGCCGGCCGGGTATCTCGCCCGACAGGCAAACGAGCCGACTTCGACGCCTTTTTTGCCGTCGAGCGTATGCCTTTCGTAGTTTTCTTCGCGGTCCGCCCAGTCTTGGTCGACCGGCCGGCCGCTTTTGCTGAATGTCTGCTCATAAGTTCAATATAGCAGCAAATTTTGCCTGCGGGCAAAGTTTTTGTGACCGGAATATTAGTATTTTCAATAAGTTAGAGCGCACATGGTGACTTGACAGAGTTAACGGCGCATCACCCGAAAATGTCCGCTCTGCCGTCATAAATGGGAGACACACTACGCAGGGAACCACCGCCATCGCGCTGCGTTCTCGGGTGGGAACGAGGAGTTTCAACATGCGCGTCCTCATCGGGATAATTTTAGGCGCAATCATCACCATCGGTGGCGCCTACTTGTACGACTCACACAACGCATTGGCGTCGTCGTCGAACGCGTCGTCCGGCGTGCAACGGCCCATGGTGAATTGGGACGTCGTCAGCACCAAATGGAACCATCTTACCGGGCGCGCGCGCCAAGAGTGGGCACGCCTCGCCGGTTAGCCACTTAAGCATCAACCGGCCGGCTCACCTCTGACATCTTCACGCATCCCGACGCGAAGGGCATGAATGATCGCGCGCCTGTCCATGCGTGTTCCATCGTCTCCTTCAATCAGCAGAGGCGTTCGGCCCGTTTGTTCGAGATGGCGCGCCCACGCCAGTGCATCGTCCAGAGCCACGAACTCCTTGAAGAGCATTTGGGATTTTCCGAGTGGAGATACATCCGTGGACCCTTTTGGCCCGCTATAGACCCGATAAGTCATTTCTGAACCTCATGCCCACCTAAGCCCCAAACGTGGGCGCTATTCTTGGGCCCTATTTCCCAGCCCAATGGCGATAACGCGCGATCCGGATCAAAGTTCTTCACGGTTCTTCGATCGATTTCTTATCCCGGCAAGCGTGCTATCGTCGCCGGCGGGGGGCAGATTTATGCGAGCAGCTTATTACGAGCACAATGGCACTGCCCGCGATGTCCTCATCCTTGGAGATCTGGACACGCCGCGGCCCGGCCCAGGTGAGGTCCGCGTTAAATTGGCGACGTCCGGGGTAAATCCCTCTGACGTCAAATCCCGACAAGGTTCCACCCGTAAAATTGCTTTTCCGCGAGTCATTCCCCACAGCGACGGGGCTGGTGTGATTGACGATGTCGGCGCGGGCGTATCGAGATCTCGCATTGGCGAGCGAGTGTGGGTCTGGAACGGCCAGTGGAAACGCGCCTTTGGTACGGCTGCTGAGTTCATCGCATTACCGGCAGCACAGGCCGTACCTTTGCCGGAAAAGGTCAGTTCCGAAGCCGGAGCCTGCCTTGGCATCCCCGCAATGACTGCCGCACACGCGGTCGCCCTTGCCGGAATCGGTAGCGGTACAGTTCTGTTCGTTTCGGGCGGCGCCGGCGCGGTGAGCCAATACGTCATCCAATTCGCGAAGTGGAAAGGCGCCACCGTTCTCACCACTATTTCGTCAGCCGAAAAGGCTGCGGCGGCGCGCGAAGCCGGCGCCGACCACGTAATCAACTACCAACGGGACAATGTCGGTGAGCGGGTCGCTGAAGTCACTGGAAAACAGGGTGTCGATGTAGTTATCGAATTGGACCTCACTGCCAATGCCAACCTCATTCCGAACATTCTGCGGCCAAAGGGCAGCATTATCGTCTATGGCACCGGTCCCCAGGCCGTGCTCCCTGCCGCGTTCTGCCTCGTCAATACAATCCGCATCCAATTTTTTTTGGTCTATGAACTCGATGCGACAGAGCGCGAGCGCGCCCTAGCGATCATCGACAACGCGCTCAAGCAAGGCAGCTTGATCAATCGAATCGGGCCGCCAACTTACCGGCTTGATGAGATAGTCGCGGCTCACGAGGCCGTCGAACGAGGGAGCCTCGGAAATGTCGTCGTGACAATCTGAGAGTGCTGGCTGGTGCTGGACTGCTCTATCTGGCAGCAGCCGGCGTTCGCCGCCTGATTGCGAAGGCTTAAATCCGAGGCGCCGGCGGCGCCACCTCCGCTTCGGGAAAACCGGCGGCATCAAGCGCATTGCGCACCAGCCCAGACGCTTTTGCCACTTCAAGCAATTCGCTTGCTATTTGTAACGCCCTAGGTCGTCCTTTGGGGACAGCGACAGCGATCCCCGTTTGCTGAAAATTTCCGGAAAGCACGCGGGCACCGGGCAGCTTCGGCAACAGGCCCGCGAAGGAGTCGTGGGATAGGGCGAAGGCGTCACCCTGCCCTTGTCGTGCCATGTCAGTCATCTTGTCGACACTTGGCACTTCCTCGACGCTGGCGTTCGGCGCTGTGCGGCGTGCGCTGCGCGCTGTCGTCGTGTTCGAGATGGCCACGATCCGGCGGCCGGGCTGGTTGACCTCGGCGATAGTCTTGATGGAAGAGCCCGCCGGGACCAGATAAGTGCTCTCGATGAAGTAATAGGCCGGGCCGAACTCAACTCGCTTTGCCCGTTCTGCATCCTGCGGCATGAACGCAAGATCGCAGTCGCCGCTGGCCACCGCGTCGGTGACCTGTCCCGAATTGTCATATACCTGCAAAGTCAAAGGCAACTTCAGTGCGGCGGAAAATCCGCGGATCAAATCGACCGTCACGCCTTTTATATTGCCCCGATCATCCTTGATCGCGAAAAAGGCAGACGCCGCAGGCGCCGCCACGACACCACCACGCAATGTACCCGTCGGCGCGAACTGCTTAAGGTCATCCGAATTTGTCATCGCGCCCCGTTTAGCACGGGTTCCATTCAACGGCTACCGGCCCGCGACAAATCAGATGTTCATTTCCGCGGCGCAAAATTCTGGTTGGGAAATGCCGGAACGATCGGCTGCCGGATGCGAACAAAACCAACGCCCGCTGCCTGGTGACACGAATTGCACGCCTGGGTGAGATCGCGATACCCGGCAGAAAATTTTACGAAGTCCTTTGCGTCGAGAGACTTCTCCAATTGTGCAATCGGTCCGGTAATAACGGCATCAAGCATTTGCGCGAGCGGAAGATTTTTAAATCTCGGCACCATATCCTGCACATCCGACATCACCTCTTTTATTTCCCCGAGTTGGTAAGCTGCGAGTTCCCAATTTCGCGCTTGTCCCGCATACCAGAGCTTGGCGTGCTCGTTCTGTATAACTCCCATGAATTGCTCAAGCCCCGGCACGTAATTTTTTGCCGGCTCGGGCCCGGTCGGTGAAGGCGCTTGCGCATCCGCCGCCAATGGCATGAGCACGACGAAGCAGGCGATTCCGAGCACACGTAGAAACATCCACGAGCCTTTCCAATAAACTGGAAGCCAACCAAATTCTTAGGCACTGTCCGGCCGGCAATGCAAGCGACAGCCACGACATTATAATTTTTCTAATTCGAGAATCGTTTCCAAAGGCTCTGTCGTGTACAAGATAGTCGTAGGTATGTCAGAGAATCGGCGGTCGATTTTTCCTACCAGGAGGCTGGATGATGAGATTCATTATTGGCGTTTTTGTCGGAGCAGCGTTGATGCTCGGCAGCGCCTATTTGCACGATATCGGCGTCATCCACGCCGGGCCGAAACAGCCCTTCGTGAACTGGGACACCGTGATCGGCTTACTTGCCCACTAGTCAGAATTTCTCGACCCACGGACGCAGTTCTATCTCCGAACTCCAGGCACTACGCGGTTGATTGAGTATACTCAGATAGGTCTGAGCGATGGCGTCAGGATCGAGCAGCGAGTCCGGGTTATCGATGGATGGGGCTCGATTCGCGCTTCGAATGCCTCCGTCAATCACAAAGTGCGCGATGTGAATTCCCTGTGGCGACAATTCGCGCGCGAGGCTTTGTGCTAGGCCGCGCAGTGCGAATTTTCCCATCGCAAACGGAGCCGATTGAGCATAGCCCTTGATACTCGCTGAAGCGCCGGTGAAAAATATTGCACCTCGGCGCAGCGGCAGCATGCGGGAGACCGCCGCCTGCGCAACGAGAAATCCGCCAAACGCGGAAATCCGAATTGATTTCTCGACCTCGACGGGGTCCAACTCAATCAGTGGGCCGCGCGTGCGATAGCTGGGATTGTATACGACGACGTCGGGCACAGACCCTGCGTCCAGTTTTGCGAAAAGGCTGTCGACTTCGGTTTTGTTTGTCGCATCGCAGGAAAAGGTCCGTGCTCCAATATCTGCGGCCAGGCCGGCAAGCTTTTCCGTCGAGCGCGCGGCCAATGCTATTTTCAGGCCGGCCGTTGCGAAAGCGCGCGCAACGGAAGCCGACAAACCTGATCCGGCGCCGACAATCAACGCAGATGTGTACATCATGAGTAACCACCCGCACGCTCACTTACCGATCCGCTCAGGCCCGTGAAATGATAATTTAGGTACGATTCGCCGGCTTTACGCCGGCGGCGGATTGCCCACTAGAGCAGAAACATCAATGGCGAAAAAGCGAAACCCATTGATTGCCCGGCGACACACGATACCGGCGTATGCATACGATTGGCTCAAAGATCAGGTCAAAATCCTGTATCCAGGCTGTTTCGCGCTGGTCATGGCAACCGGAATTATTTCCAACGCTTTCTTCTTCGAAGGCCACCGCGCGGTGTCCGACGCCCTGTTCGCGGTCAACATTATCGCTTATCCCTGCCTTTCTGCGGCGACGCTGGTTCGGGCAGTTTGCTTTACGCGCATTCTCTGGAGCGATCTCCTCAACCCACGTCTGGTTTTTTCTTTTTTCACCATTGTGGCCGGTACTGACGTCCTAGGCATAGGATTCCACCTGCGCGGATTTGGGTCGCTGGCTCTCGGCATGTGGCTGCTCGCGCTCGCGATCTGGTTCTGTCTCATCTATTTGAGCTTCGGGGTACTTACATTTCTCAATACGGCTCACGGCGCAAACGTCGTGCATGGTGGATGGCTGATCGCCATCGTGGGCACTGAATCGCTTGTCATTCTAGGGACAATTATAGCAGCACCGCTCGGCCAGCTTGGCACCGCAATTTTCGTTCTCATCCACATGCTGTGGGGCGTCGGGCTTGTCCTTTACGGCATTTTCATTACGCTTTTTGCTCACCGGATATTCTTTGTCGAATTTGAACCGGAAGACATCACGCCGCTGCTTTGGGTCGTTATGGGTGCGGCTGCCATCAGCACGAATGCCGGTTCGACGCTGATCCTCAGCCCCACACCACTTCCCTTCCTGCAATCAATGCGGCCATTCATCGATGGTGTCACGCTGATTGCGTGGGCCTGGGCGACATGGTGGATTCCGTTGTTGCTTCTCTTCGGCATTTGGAAACATGGGGTCTGCCGCGTACCCCTCACCTACACTCCGATGTTGTGGAGTCTGGTGTTTCCGTTGGGCATGTATGCATTGGCCAGCCTGCGGCTCTCGCTCGCAACGGATTTTCCACCGCTGCACTCAATATCACTCACGATGGTCTGGATAGCGCTCGGCGCGTGGCTCGCGACCGGGGCCGGATTCGCAATTTCTTCCTGGCGAAACTGGCGAGTCTTCGCACGCCCTACATTCTGAACACGCCAAACTTCGTCTCCGCGACGGGTGCATTGAGCGCTGCAGAGAATGCCAGCGCGAGCACACGACGCGTTTCCGATGGCGCGATAATCCCGTCGTCCCACAGCCGCGCTGTAGCAAAATACGGATTTCCTTCGTGCTCGAACTGCTCACGAAGCGGTTGTTTGAATTCTTCTTCGTCAATCTCTGACCACTTCCCGCCGGTCGCTTCGATATTTTCGCGCTTGACCGTGGCAAGGACGCTGGCGGCCTGCTCTCCACCCATGACCGAGATACGCGCATTTGGCCAAGTGAACAAAAAGCGCGGGCCATAGGCGCGCCCACACATGCCGTAGTTCCCGGCTCCATAAGAGCCCCCGATGATTAGCGTAATTTTTGGCACCTGCGCGCAAGCAACCGCTGTGACCATTTTCGCGCCGTCTTTCGCGATACCGCCTGCTTCATAGTCACGCCCAACCATAAAGCCCACGATATTTTGCAGAAATAGCAGCGGAATGCGCCGCTGGCAGCACAGTTCAATAAAATGCGCGGCCTTCAATGCACTCTCGGAGAAAAGAATTCCATTATTGCCGAGAATGCCCACGGGGATTCCGTGGATACGCGCAAAACCGGTCACCAGCGTCGTCCCGTAAAGCGCTTTGAACTCGTCGAACTCGGAGGCGTCCACAATCCGCCCAATCACTTCGCGCACGTCATATTGTTTTTTGAGGTCTGCCGGAACAATGCCGTCAAGATCGCCCGCGTCGAGCGCCGGTTCCTGTGATTTCATCAATGGAATGTCGACGTTCTTTTTTATGTTCAGATTCGCGACAATGCGGCGCGCAATGCTCAATGCGTGATGATCGTCTTGCGCATAGTGATCCGCGACCCCCGATTTGCGCGCATGCACATCGGCGCCGCCCAACTCTTCCGCGGTCACGACCTCACCGGTCGCGGCTCTAACCAGCGGCGGGCCGCCCAGAAAAATGGTCCCCTGATTTTTGACGATGATGGTCTCATCCGACATGGCCGGCACGTAAGCGCCGCCCGCAGTGCATGACCCCATCACGACAGCAATCTGCGGTATGCCCAGCGATGACAGGGTGGCCTGATTGTAGAAGATTCGCCCAAAGTGCTCCCGGTCCGGAAACACTTCGGTCTGATGCGGCAAATTCGCGCCGCCGCTATCCACGAGGTAGATGCAAGGCAACCGGTTCTCACGCGCAATCTCTTGCGCACGCAAATGCTTCTTCACGGTCATCGGAAAATAGGTGCCCCCTTTCGTCGTGGAATCGTTACACACCACCACGCATTCACGCCCCTCGACCCGACCAATACCCGTAATCAGCCCTGCACCATGGATGCCCTCGCCGTACATGCCGTTCGCGGCAAGCGGCGACAATTCGAGGAACGGCGAACCCGGGTCGATCAAATTCATCACACGCGCGCGTGGAAGCAGCTTTCCGCGGCCGACGTGCCGCTCACGTGCGCGCTCAGAACCTCCCTGTGCCGCCTCCGTGCGTCGTGACTGCAACTCGGATACGAGCGCGCGCATGCGATCTGCATTCGTACGAAAATCGGCGGCATTCTTGTCAATCGACGATGAAAGAATCGCCAAGGCATCCTCCTGTCAGAGCGAAAGGTGCCTTGATGGAACCGGGAACGCAATGCCGCTGCCGTTTCATTGAATTTCCTTAAGTTTCGGAACCGAGGGGTCGTGCCGAACGTTTTATTACGAAGTTTCGACACCGTCGAAAAATTCGGGGGCAATCCAGAGGAGGATTCCCGTGAGGAAAGCGAAATTGTTGTCGACTGTAGCGGTGGCGTTGCTGTTAAGCGCCGGCGCCGCATCGGCGCAGACCATGAACAAAGACAAGCCGGACCGCGCGCCTGCAGCACAACAGAACGCGCCGGCTGAAAAAGTCGCGCCGTCAATGAAGCAAGGCGAGCATAAATCTCCGGCGACAACCGGACAGGCAACGTCTGAAAGCAAGCCGGGCAAGGCCCGCGAAACCACCGGCCAGTCCCCAAAGTCGGAGGATCACGAGAAAGCGACGATGGACAAGGACAGCAAATCAGCCCCCGCTGGTGGCAAGTCCGAAATCCGCTCCCGATCGGAGCAAAACGAGCACGGGCGGAACGCCAAGTCCGGCAAACCTTCGGAGACAACTGGTCAGTCCAAATCCGAGGAGCACGAAAAATCCTCGATGGATAAGGACAATAAGTCGGGAGCGGCTAGCGGCAAGTCCGAGTTCCGCTCACGAAGCGAACAAAACGAGCGTGGCGTGAACGACCGTTCGTCAAGCCAAACGACGACCGAGAAGGACCGTACGACGACCGGTCAAGGCGCGGCATCGGGCGCGGCGAAACTCTCGACCGAGCAGCGGACCAAGATCACGTCGATCATCCGTGAACACAAAGTGGAGCCCGTTCACCTTAACGTCTCGGTACGGATTGGAACCCGCATACCCGAAAGCGTGCACCTCTACACGCTGCCGACTGAAGTTGTCACGATCTATCCCGAGTGGCGTGGTTATGACTACATCCTCGTAGGCGATGAAATTGTGGTCATTAATCCGCGAACACACGAAATCGTGGCCATTCTCGAAGCTTAAACTCTCGCTTGTGGTGCCAGGGACTGGCGGCCGGACATCGTCCGGCCGCTGGTTCCTTCGTAAAAAAACGTGCGGTTCCGGGAACCGCATGCCGGGGCCTCTGTTGTTCGAAAGTGCCGTCAGTCGGCATCACCCAGGAGGCGCATGATGAAAAATACCGTTACCACTTTGACCGCCGTCGTCGCGCTCGTTGCGGGCGTTTCGCTTGCCCAAGCGCAGGGCACGATGGGAAAGCCCAGCTCTCCGTCCCCAAGCGGGAGCAGCATGCAGGCTCCACAGACGATCGGCAATGCCGCGTTCTGCATCAATACGTCTGCAAGCGGCGCCCTGAACTGCAAGTACGCGAGCCTGGCCGCCTGCGAGAAGGACGCCAAGCCGCAAAATCTGAATTGTTCGCCGAATCCAAAGAAGAGCACGACCGGATCCAAGCAGTAATATTCAGACAGAAATTTGTGCGCGTTGCGTTGTGAGTGAGTAAGGCCCTGTGCCGGTTACTGGCGCAGGGCCTCGTCGCGTCGATGAGTTGGCATATCTCCATGCTGGCGCCTGATATAAAAAAGCGCCACCCTGAGGGTACAGTCAGGGTGGCAAGCTCCCCGTCCGGGTTACTAAGCCCGTACCTCTTGGCGCTGGAAGGCAACATATCCGCCGACGAAAAAGAGAATTGTTGCCGCTATCAAGCCTACAATTTGCGGCCAAGCGACCATGATGCTGTCCCAGAGCGGCAACGGCGAGCCCATCACCGCACCCTCAAGCTGGCTGATGTAGACCGGACCAAGCGTCCGCGTGGTCGGATGCAAGAGTGCAAGCACGCTTTCGCCAAACAACGTCGCGGGCGATATCCGGGCCAGCATTTGACCGGCGACCACCTGCGTTGCCTGGTCAGCATTTGCAAAAAACGCCTCGGCGATTGCCGTCGCCAGAGCTGGCCAGATCACGCTGACGAATAGCCAGAGGCCGAGCGTGACCAGCGCGGCCGTGGCCGCCGATTGAAATATGATCGAAAACAGCATGGCAAGCGCGAGCCAAACCCCGGCATAGGCGATGGTCACAATCAAAAAGATAAAGGCGCGCGCCATTTCCTCTCCGCCCGGCGGCACGCCGAGCATGATCAACCCAAGGCCGATAACCAGAAGCCAGAGCGCAATCAGGCTGATCGATAGCGTAATCAGCCCGGCTAGGAATTTCCCAAACAGAAGCGCGTCACGATAGATGGGCTGCGACAGGATACGGGACAGCGTGCGCCGGCCGTGCTCCCCGTTTATCGCGTCGAAGCCAAGCCCGATCGCCATCAGGGGGACGAGAAAGCTGAGAAAAGACACAAATGACGGCAGCGGTTCGCGGGCTGTCGTGAACAGCCGTAGAAACAGGAATGGATCTTCGGCCGTAACATCGCGTACCTGCTGAATGGCTCCGTATACCGCCGCCAGCGCCGTCAAAACCACCAGCCATTCCAGAACACGCATGCGTGCGCTGGCGAAATGGTCGGAAAGCTCTTTCAGGACAACAACGCCCAAGCCTTGAAAAGCGGAACCTTCACGCCGCATGTGCCACCCCCTGCACGCTCTGGAAGTACCGCGTATAGATTGTCTCAAGGCTGGGCTCGTCGAGCGAAAGCCTGCTCAGCCGCGCGTTTGCCGCTATGACTTCGGCAGCAGCCTCAGCGCGCAGATCCTGGTCGCACATCAGCCGCCAGCGGCCCGCCACCGGTTGCTCGACTTTCCGGACGCCCGGCAGCGACGACAGACGGCGCGCAACATTGGCGCCCCCTTCAGCTTCAACTTCAACAGTGTATCCGCCGCCAAGCACTTGGCGGCCAAGCTCGGCCACAGTGCCCATCAGAGCTATGCGGCCCTCGTTGAATAGGGCCACGCGATCACAAACACTTTGAACGCGGTCGAGCAAATGCGACGACAAAAGGATGCTGACGCCGTGCGCTTTGAACGACCGGATCAATTCCAGTAGTTCGACGCTTGCCTGCGGGTCGAGACCATTGGTGGGCTCATCCAGAATTGCGACACGCGCATCTTTCATCACGATCTCAGCGAGGCCGAGACGCTGACGCATGCCGCGCGAGAAGGTGCCGACTTTCTTGTTTGCGACCGCGGTCAAGCCAACCCGACTTAGTGCCGCCGCAATTTTTTCCGCGCGAGAGCCGGCCGGCAGGCCCATCAGCCTTGCGGTATAGTGAAGATTGTCGGCGGCGGTGAGATTGTCATAGAAGCCGACCAAGTCCGGCAAATAACCGGCGAGACGCTTGATCGCGAGAGGTTCATGCATCGGATCGCGCCCGAAGACCCTGGCCTGTCCCGCACTGATGTCGCTTAGGCCCAGCAGCATGAGGATGGTGGTCGTCTTCCCGGCGCCGTTAGGCCCGAGCAACCCGAAAATCTCACCGGCGCCTACAGTAAAGGTCACACCATCGACGGCGGTCGCCGTGCGATAGCGCTTGGTGAGGCCTTTGGCCTCAATGACTGGCTCGCTCATCGCCGGCCATAGCGCGCGACTGCGCCGACCATGATGAGCAATGCAGCCCCTATGATGCCGACCCCGGCAACGCCCCACAGGGTCGACGTGGTGACGCTAACGCGGAAATTGGCGGTGCCATTCTCTCCTCGACTGGCTGCGGTCAGTGTCGTCACATAGTCACCCGCGATCGCCTTTTCAGGCGGCCTAATTACCGCCTGCACTTCCTGATGCTGGTTGGGAGCAATCCGCTCAATCTCCTTCGGTTCAAACGTGACCTTCCAGCCGCTTGGTGCCGAAGCGGACAGCTGTATGTTGTCGGCAGGTGCCGTACCCGTATTTGTGACGGTTACCGGCACTGAGCTGTCCCGGCCCGCGGTTGCTCGCGCGCTCAGCAACCCTTCCCTGCCCGCCAGAGCGAGCTTCGGCTGGCCGGTTATGTCGAGTGCGACCTGCGCTGTCGCGGTTGCGTCTTCGGCGGCGACGCGAACCGCCACCGGATAATGCCCCGCATCAACTGTGTCAGGCGCGGTGACTTTGAGTTTTACATCTTTGCTTTTGCCGGCATCCACCGGAATCGCGGTCAACTGCTGCGACCCGTAGGCCTCGGTGAATGATGTGTCGAAATTGCGAGGTGCCTCAGCTGAAAGGCTGACAAGCAGTTTTTTTCCGCTGTCGTTTTTGATACCGAGTGTGTATTCGAAATTCGAATGCGACGAGCCACGCAGTTCGGGGAGTTGTGGAGTCAGCGTAAGCTTCGCGGGCAATTGTTTCGCGAGTGTTACCTGCACGGGCAAATTAACATGCGAGTTCGTGCCATCCGCGCCCACTGTAAGCGTATGTGACCCAATTGCCGCGTCCTTTGGCACATCGAGGCGCAAGTCGAGCGTTACGCTGTCGTCGGTCGCGGGCATGGCTGCTGCGATCGGCTGGCCGCCCCCGAGCAAAGTCGCCGTCCAGCCAGCGGGGACGCCAGAGACCGACAGCGCCAGACGTTCCGGCGCGAGATCGTAATTACGTAGCTTGAGGCTGATGGTAGACGTGGTACCCGGCTGCACCGTAACCGCCGGATAGTCCGTCAGCAGATAAAGGCCTTTGATGTCTTTGGGGGGATCGGCGCTGGCTGGCGTAGTGACTGCAAGAAGCAAAGAAAATAACAGGAACAGGCGGTAGCGCATGGCAAAGCACTCCGTGCGGGGGCGATGCCCTCCGCAAGAACGCCGCCCCCCGCAGCGGAAACATGACTCAATTGTTGTCGACTATACCGGCCATGGTGCGGAAGATTTTGACAAAAATTGGGACTGCCGCTGCCGCAAACAGCCGCACCCCCGGCTCGCCTATTGTTGCAGTGCGACGCCGCGAACAAGCGGCCAGTCCGGCTCATTGCCCTTCATGACCCAGGATTCCCGGAGCGCGGCCGTGCGCCATTCGCCCCAAGCCGGCAGAGCCATGACGGCGTCCATGTAGGCGCGCGACGTCTCATTCACGGCCAAGCCATATGTGTAGAGACGCGATACGATAGGGGCGTACATCGCATCCACCGCACCAAAGTCGCCGAATAAAAATGCCCGTCCTTGCCCGAAGCGCTCGCGGCACTCGGTCCATAACCCCTCGATACGCCGCACATTGGCCATAACGTCGTCGGGTTGCTGACGCGGTCGAACTGGCAGCCACATGTTCATCGGGCAGTGCTTTCTTAGCGCCTGAAAACCGGCATGCATTTCGGCTGCAAGGGCGCGCGCATGGGCCCGGGCCTGCGGGTGCCGGGGCCATAGGCCCGCCTTTGGAAATTTCTCAGCCAGATATTCGAGGATCGCAAGCGATTCCCAAATGTGCTTGCCGGCGTCTATGAGCACCGGGACCTTTCCCGTCGGCGAATATTGCAAAACCTGCTCACGGCTGCCGGGTTCATAAAGCGGAATAACCGTTTCCTCGAACGGAATGCCGGCGACCTTCATGGCGATCCAGGGCCGCAGCGACCATGATGAATAGTTTTTATTGCCGATGACGAGTGTGATTGTCATATCGAATGCCGTCAGGCCTTTTTCCCAGGTGCGGGTGCAGAGTCAGGTGCTTCCACCGGCCCGCCAGCCTTTCTCCAAGCGCCGAATCCGCCACGGATATGAGCGACGGGCTTGAGCCCCATGCGTTGGGCGGTCTGCGCAGCAAGAGCGGAGCGCAGCCCACCCGCACAAAAGAACACGAAAGTCTTGTCCGCGGCGAATACAGCCTTGTGATATGGACTCTGCGGGTCGATCCAGAATTCGAGCATCCCGCGAGGGCAGTGAAAGGCGCCCGGGACCCGTCCCTCGCGCTGCAATTCTCGAATATCCCGGATATCCACCAGAACGGTGTCGTCACGCCCGACCAGCTTGATGGCCCCCTCCACAGGCAGAGTGACGATTTCGCGCTCGGCGGCCTCGCATAAGGCCTTGTATCCGGTGGTGATGGTCTGCGGCATTGAAAGCCTCCTGAAGCCTTGCATGCTGGCAGAGCGCTCGCGCGCACTCAAGGCAAGCGGTTGAAGCCAGCGCCGCAAGCGGGCACCATGATGGTGACCGCGAGGCGAAAGCGATGACATCCCTCACCTTGCCCGATCTGGCTGCCATTGCCTGGTTTCTCGGCGCGTGGATCACCTATTCCCAAATCATTGAAAAAACGCCGAAAGGCCGCAGCGGCCTCAATGCGCTGATGAACGGTTATCGCGACGAATGGATGGAGCGCATGCTCGCGCGTGACATGCGCATGGTCGATGCGCAGGTTACGGCCGCGCTGCAAAACGGAACCGCATTCTTTGCTTCAACGAGCCTCATCGCGATCGGTGGGGCGCTGACGTTGCTGCGATCGAGCGAGGAAATATTGACTGCGATTTCACAACTGCCGTTCGGCGCCACGTCGTCGCGCGATTTGTGGGATCTCAAAATGATGGGGCTGATCGTTATTTTCGTCTACGCGTTCTTCAAATTCGCGTGGTCGTACCGGCTGTTCAACTATTTTGCGATCATGGTCGGCGCCGCGCCACCCCCCGAGGAAAAGGCCACGGCCGCGGCACAGGCGTTCGCACACCGCGCCGCGCATCTGTGTGCGGATGCCGGACGTCACTTCAACCGCGGCCAGCGCGCTTTCTTTTTCGCGCTCGGCTATCTTGGATGGTTCCTTGGGCCGGCGCCGTTTGCACTGTCGACAGCAGGCATTCTGGTCGTCATGTGGCGGCGCCAGTTCGCCTCCGACGCGCGCAAAGCGTTCGAAAAAGATGTGGAGAACGTCGCTGTCGCACCACCGAAACGCCGGGCCCTTAAGCCATCCCCATCAAGACGGCAATAGCCGCGACAATCAACAGGGCGAGCGACGCCGCAAAGGCCGTGATGACCTGCTCACGGCGATTAGGATCGAGATCGACTTGCTGGTGTCCGGCCGGATCTGTAGCCGAAATTGGACGGAATCCGAAAATCATGGGCGCCCCTTTTTTTGAAAAGGCATCGTTTCGATGGTGCACGAGCACGCCAACGCGAACTCGGGCGCACGAATCGCCCAGACGATTCGACAATACTGTAGCTATGGATCGGCCTCAATTGGCCCGAAACGCCGCGAGACGTTTCAATGCGGCCAACGTCACGGCAGCTCAATTGTGGGCGGCGTTGGCGACATCGATGACCGCGCCGGGATAATGATCCGTCAGCATGATCACGATCATGGCGACGTAGAGGATCAACCACACCGATGCGATCGCAATCCCGGCGTCATGCTCGACGAACCGGTTTTGACGTTCCGAATGTTTGACTGATGTTGTCATATCGGGTTCTCAACGTCCTGCACCGGCAACGATTTCATTGGCCGGTCGATCGTCATTTGCAGAATATTCAGACCGCCGCTATCGGCGGGGAGCCGAACTCCTGCATTCGCACCGAGGAAAGTGAACACCTGCATCGCAAATGCGACGGCGAGAACGGCTGCTATCGCAACGTGGCGAGTTTGCATCTGAACCTCCCGTACTCATGAAAATTGAGACGACCAGTGCCGCTTGACCGTTCCTCACGATTATTCATCATTTTTGTCCAGCGAAGATTTTTGACTTGCACTGTCGCCGTTTAAGTGCCGAAGGATGTCGCTGCTGCAATGTTGAAAGCCTGACGCACGTGAAATTCTGACCGTGTGAAAATCAGACGCGAATGTAGGCGATCGCAATCGAAAGGGGAGCGTTTGCTTGGAAAATGGTTATTTGCGAGGTTCGGGCCGGCAGCAATTTATTTCGATTTATTCCGCAGTATTAAATTCTAATCAGACACAATCTCGTCGCGTGCCTTGGTGGCCATTATTTTGCTGCTTCAACTCACTGCGGCATCGATGAGCCGCAATTGAACGCGCTCCTCGCCTTGCCAGCGATCGATCGCAATATGACCCACCGCGTGTATCGCGCGGCCGCGATTCTCCAGCAGGGCCTTGCCCAGCGGCTGACCCGCGGCACGAAATGCAATTGCGTCGACGATTTTTCCATCGCCCGCGCGTAGTCGAAGTCGGATGTGGCTGTCGCCCACCGGATCCGCGTAGGCGAGCGTATTGGCGGCGAGTGCAAGCAGCGGTTCCGGATTACCAGCGCCAAAAGGTCCGGCACGAGACAAAATATCGGCCAGGGCAAGATTGAATCCGCCGGCCGAGACGGCACCATCGACTTTCAAGGAGACATCACGGCGCGCCAGTTCGACAGGACCGGCGAGCGTTTCTTCTAGGAAAGCGCGAAATGCACCAAGCCTGTCCTTTTTAAGCGTGATGCCGGCCGCCATGGCATGACCTCCTCCCTTGAGAAGAAGTCCTTCTTGCATGGCGCGACGTACGGTCCGACCAAGGTCGACGCCGACGATTGAGCGTCCGGAGCCCGTTCCGATTCCGCCGGGCTCCAAGGCAATCGCAAAGGCGGGCCGGCCGTACCGTTCCTTCAGGCGAGCCGCCACAAGGCCCACCACTCCCGGGTGCCAGCCTTCCGCAGCAGTCACGACAACGGCGCCCTTGTCTTCCAGCCCGAGAGCCGCGAGCGCCTCCGCTTCTGCCTGCGCGAGAGTTGTCTGCTCGATCTGCTGCCGCTCGCGATTGAGGCGGTCGAGCTCGGCCGCGATGCGCACTGCCTCACTGGGGTCTTCCTCGAGCAGAAGGCGCACTCCCAGATCGGCGCGGCCGATGCGCCCTCCGGCATTGATACGCGGCGCCAGCAAGAATCCGAGATGCCAGGGCTCCGGCGGGCCGGACAGGCGCGCGACATCCATGAGCGCAGTCATTCCCGCATTTTCGCGGCGCCGGAGCGCAATAAGGCCTTTGGCGACGAAAGCGCGATTGAGGCCTCGCAGCGGCACAACATCGGCGACAGTGCCAAGCGCGACGAGATGCAAGAACGACAGAAGATCGGGCTCGGGGCGCGCGGCGCTCCAAAAATTGCGCCGGCGCAATTCGCGTGTCACCGCGACCAGCGTCATGAAAACCAAACCGACGGCGGCAAGATGCCCCAATCCGGACAGGTCGTCCGCACGATTGGGGTCGACGATGGCAACGGCTTCCGGCAGAGTCTCATCGGCCTGATGATGGTCGATGACGACCGTATCGAGACCAAGCCGTTTCGCTTCTGCTAGCGGCTCCAGACTTGTCACGCCGCAATCGACCGTCACCAGCAGCTTTACCCCGCGCTCGGCGAATGAACGGACCGCATCAACGTTCGGCCCGTATCCTTCGAAAATACGATCAGGGATATGAATGTCGGGGTCGAGGCCACAACGCCGTAAGTAGCCACACAGCAACGCCGAAGCCGTCGCGCCGTCGACATCATAATCGCCAAAGATGGCGATGCGTTCGCCGCCGATTACCGCGTCGGCAATGCGCGCAGATGCAGCCGCCATGTCCGTCATTGTAGAGGGGTCGGGCATCAAGCGCTTAATCGTCG
>Ga0134128_10001248_pt1 | contig 33172 bp, 31 predicted proteins | sample KB31754_FD_96462 | JGI IMG/M metagenome (GOLD analysis project Ga0134128, IMG submission 96462) | Terrestrial soil microbial communities with excess Nitrogen fertilizer from Kellogg Biological Station, Michigan, USA - KB3-175-4 | ecosystem: Environmental > Terrestrial > Soil > Unclassified ... | reverse complement strand
CGTCACGATGCGCTCGCGGAATTCCTCCTTCGCCAACTCATATCCCCAGTCGCGAAACGCGCCCTCCGTAAACTTCATGATGTTGCCTTTGTGCACCAGCGTGACGACGCGCCTGCCGTGCTCAATCGCGTGCTGAATCGCGCGCCGCACCAGTCGCTTCGTCCCCGTCGGTGACATCGGCTTGATGCCCACTCCGGAGTCTTCGCGAATCGGTCTCTTGCCTTTTAGCATTTCGTTGTTCAAGAAATCCAGCAGCCGCTTCGCCTCCGCCGTCCCAGACCGCCATTCAATTCCCGCGTACACATCCTCGGTATTCTCGCGGAAAATCACCACGTTCATGCGCTCCGGATGCGTAACCGGCGACGGCACGCCGGGAAAATATTTCACCGGACGCACGCACGCGTACAAATCCAGCAACTGCCGCAGCGTCACGTTCAGCGAGCGTATCCCTCCGCCCACCGGAGTCGTCAGCGGCCCTTTGATCGCCACTCGAAAATCGCGTATCGCGTCCACCGTATCCTGTGGCAGCCATTCCCCGAATTTCTGGAACGCCTTTTCTCCCGCGAACACTTCCAGCCACGCCACTTTGCGTTTCGACCCGTACGCGTGCTCCACCGCCGCATCGAAAACCCGCCGCGACGCCCGCCAAATATCCCGCCCCGTCCCATCGCCTTCAATGAACGGAATAATGGGGTTGGCCGGCACACGCATCACCCCGCCAGCGTACTCAACCCCTTTGCCGTCCTTCGGCACCGCAACTCTGTTGTAACTCTGCCTCATGACCATTGGCTCCGTGGTGATAAAGATGCCGCGATTCCCACCGTAAACTGTATGGCGTCTTCGGATTGGCTCTGCTGAGTTCGTCAAGATATCACGTCCCAGGGATGGCAGGCCAGCGTCGAAGTTGTGCAGATGACGGTTTAGGTTTATGGTCGCGTCTGAGGGTGGACATAGCACACGTGATGCCCAAAGCGAATCATCCTAAGGAACTTCTCAAACGGGTTCAAACTTTAATGAAGAAAGAACGTTGGCAGGACGCAATCAAACTCGTAAAAGAAAACGCCTCCGTCGTCGAAAACTATTCGGAGTTGCTGTGGAACTTTGGTTGGTGCTACTTCAAGCTCGAACGGATGAATGAGGCGCAGAAATATCTCACAAGGGCCATACGTCTCTCTCCTAAGAGTTACCGTTGCAAGTTTGGCTTGGGCGTCGTTTATCTGGAAAAAAAGCAGTACCAGAAGGCAGAATCACTTCTCTCCGAGGCTCTAGAAATCAAGGACAATTATATCACTCGCATCAGTCTGGCCCTGGCTTACCAAGCGCAAGGCAAGCTTGAGGAGGCTGAGACTATCCACGTCAATGGCATCAAGCTCAAACCAAAAGAGAGCCAAAGGTACGAAGCATACGCCGACTTTCTTTCCGACATCGGGCGAGAAGCCGAAGCGGGGAAAATGACTCGCAAGGCCACAGAATTACAGAGGATAAATTGAGCACGCACTATTCTGTCTGTCTCACCACTCCCTCATAAATCTCTCTCACCATCCTCCGTGTCCCTGTCACCGCATCGTGCAACTCAGCGGACAGTGGTACGCCCCATTTGTCGAGCAATGTCCTCACGCGCGGAATCTGCGCAGGCTCCGGCAATTCCGCCGACGGACGGCCGAGCACGAAGCGAATCGCATGGTCGAGCGATCGATAAAACGTCGCCGCGTCTCGTAAAACACTCGCCCGTTCCCCATCCAGCGCGCCGGTCGCCTCCAAAAACGCAATTTGTTCCAAAACATTCGCTGACTGGACCTGTAGCTCAGTTCCCGCTTGCCCTGACGCAGGAAGGGTCCCGATGCCTTCCATCGTGGCTGACCTGAGGTCGCTCGCAAGCAGCCCGCGCGACAATTTCAAATACGCCACAATATAGTCAATGTCGAAAAATCCGCCCGCGCACGATTTGAATCCTCCTGCGCCTTCGCGACGCTCCTGTTCGAGCTTCGTCCGCGTGTGAATAAGCTGCCGCGCCAGCTCCCGAGCATCTCCGCCGTGCGCGGAAGAAAACCGCCGCCGCAGAATCTCCCGCAGCTCCGCCAGAATCGTTTCGCCGAGAACGATATTTCCCGCCACCGCGCGCGCCTTCAAATACGTCGCGGCTTCCCACGCTTCCGCGTCCCGCGAAAAATAATCGAGCAAATACGAAGCGGATTGTATGATTTCGCCTTCGCCGCCGCGCGGTCGCAGTCGCGTGTCGAGCGGCAGCAGCAGGCCATCGCTCGTGTAACTCCCCGCGATATGCAAAAAACGCTCGGCGACGCGCCGGCATTCGCCAACTTCATTTTCCTTCGCGCTCGCGTCCGTGAAAAACACAATGTCCGCGTCCGAGCCGATATCGAATTCATACGTGCCCAGCCGTCCCAGCGCAATCACGACAAACGGCGCTGCCTCGAACGACACCTCGCCACGAGCAATATTTCCAGTTGTGGCATTTTCCTGAACGGACGATCCATCTCGCATCGCCAGAGCCAACGCGCCGCGAAGCGCCTCTTCCGCCGCTTCCGTGAGCGCCGCAAAAGTGTCAAACGGTTTGCATTCGCCGAGCAGTGAACGCGCGACCGCGCGAAGCACGGTTTCGCGATGCTTGATTCGCAGCGAAGCGATTGTCGATTGGAAGGGAAGTGGCGGCGTGGAAGCATTTTCGCCTTCAATGATGCGGCAAATCGCGTGAGGATCGCGAATCAGCATTTCCGCGGCAAAATCGCTAAGCGAAGAAAGCTGCACGGCCACATCGATCCAATCACAATGCTCGTCGAGTGTGCGAAGCAGCGCCGGAGCGAATAGCGCCGCGTCAAGAAATTTCTCCGCGCTGCGCCGCTCAGCCGCATTTCCTTTGCGGCGATAATGGATGAGTCGTTCCGCGAGCGCCGGATAATCCACTTTGAGGTGCGCCGTCAGCGGATCGCCGCTTCCAAAAAAGGTTCCCAAAGCACGATCCGGATTCGCCGGCCAATCCACGGCATCGGGCTTGTCGGACGGCAGCACGCGTTCATGAATCGTGCGCACTTCCTCAAAATGCGCGCGCGTCTGCCGCAGCAATTCTTCGCCCGGCGATTTCGCACCCGCAGCTTCAATCCCGCAACGTCGCGCGATGCGCTCAAGCTGGCCCGGCTTGCGCGGCAGCGTGTGCTCCTGCAAGCCGTCGCGAAGTTGCAACCGGTGCTCCACCTTGCGCAAAAACTGATACGCCGAGCTGAGGCGGAAAAAATCGCGCTGCGTCAAATATCCTTTGTCATGCAAATGTTGCAGCGCGACCAGCGTCGAACCCGAACGCCGGCCCGTCAGCCACGGGTCGCGTCCGCCATGAATGCGCTGCAGGCATTGCGTCAAAAATTCGATGTCGCGAATTCCGCCCGGCGACAGTTTCACGTTCCATTCCGCGGCGTAATCTTCCGTCGAAGAAGCGCCGCGCCGCAGCGACCGCGAAATCTCCTCACGCGCATTGACGACTGCCTCCACGGCGGCAAAGTGAAATTCAGGCCGGTAAATCAACGCGTGAACGTCGCGAAGAAACGTTTCGCCCGTCGCAACTTCTCCGGCGGAAACGCGCGCCTTGATCAGCATCTGCAATTCCCATTCGCGCGCGCGTTTGCGGTAGTACTCGACCGCCGCGTTGACGCTGGTCGCGATGTCTCCCTGCTGTCCTTCGGGCCGCAGACGCAAATCAATGCGAAAAACCGCGCCCTCCGGAGTCGCTTCCGTCAGCAATTTCAGAATCGCCTGCGTCAAGCGAACAAAATATTCCAGATTCGAAATCGCGCCGGTGCCGCCGCCGGCGGTTTCGCCGTCGTGATCGTAGAGAAAAATCAAATCGATGTCAGAGCTGTAATTCAATTCCTGCCCGCCGAGTTTTCCAAGCGAAAGAACGGTCAGCCGCGCGGGTTGCAAATGTCCCGTCGCGTCGCTCCACTGCGGCAATCCGTAGGCATTTTCCAAGCGCTGGGCGCAAAGCCGCAGCGCGCGCTCGATCAGCACATCCGCCAAATCGGAAAGTTCGAGGACCGTGTCCGCAAGCGTCGCCAGATTCAACACGTCGCGAAGCGTGATGCGCAAGTATTCGCGCCGTTTGAAACGCGCCAGAAAGAGTGCGGGTGCCAGGTCATAGGCCATCGTCGAAAAGCGGTAGCAGTCTTCGAGCAAATCGTCGCGCGACTTGCGGCGGTCGAGTCCTTCGTGTGGTGTACGACGATCGAGCCACAGAATTAATTCGGGTTGCTGAACGAGCGATTCAGATAGGAAGCGGCTGTAGCTGAAGAGCGAGAGCAAATAATGCAGCGCGGCGGGATGCGCTTCGAGATGCCGCGTGACGTTTGCCGGGGCTTCGCGCAAATAGCGCTCGAGAAAGTTCAGCGCGTCGTCGGGACTGGGAACTTGCGCGAGTAGAGTCGGAAGCGTGGTCCACAGTTTGGGCGACAGCCGCGACTCGAGAATCGCAAGATTCGCCTCCGCCGCCCCCGGCTCATTGAATTTTATCTGCGCAAACTCGGTCTGCATGCATCAGGAAGCGTATCCGATGCGACCTCGCGATGCAAAGCTCAGGAGCATCGCAGCGTAGCGAATTACCATCCACTCGCCAAACTGCCGTCTTCACTGCCGACCGTGCTTACTTCGGCTCCCACAACTCAAAGCGGTTGCCTTCCGGATCCGTGGCCCAACCAAACTTCCCGTACGGTTCGTCCTGAACCTTGTCGTCGACCTGCACGCCTTCCTTTCGCAACTGCGCGAGCACGTAATCGAGATTTGCCACGCGGTAATTGATCATCAGCGCCGACTTGCTCGCGCCAAAATATTTCGTCGTCTCCGGAAAAATCGCCCATGTTGTGCTTCCTGTTTTCGACGAATCTTCTTTTTCCAGCCACTCGAACGTATGAAAACCTCCCTCGGAAACAATTCCCAGATGCTCGCGATACCACACCGCGAGTTTCGGCGCATCGTGCGCTTTGAAGAAAACTCCGCCGATGCCGGTGACGCGCACGTCTTTTTTCGCGTCGGCTTCCGAACTTCGCGCCGCCTGCACCATCATCCCGCACAGAAAACTCGCCGCCATTGCCGCCGAACTGACCGCCAGACCGAATCCGCTCATTTTTCGCTCCCTTCGCCTCTAAGTAAAAAGGGCATCAGGCCCGCGAGCCCAACGCCCTTTCTTCCGTTCGATTTTTATTTGGCCAAATGTCGTAATACATCCGGCATCTACTTCCGTTTCGGCAGGCCGACTCCTCCAACAGGCTCGGTGGCGACATTGTTACTAAAACCCGCAATCATTGGACGGCCCTTCGCCATGGCATCTTTCACGGACGGCAGCGACAGTGAAGCGTCATGACTCGCCTTGCTGTCCCACACTTCGGAAACCCAAATTGCGTCGGTATCGCTTGCATCTTTTGCGACGACATAGCTGAGGCAGCCAGGCATGTCGCCGATCCCATGCAGGAGAATGGCGATGAACTCATCGCGCTTGCCCGAAACGGTGGTGATTTTTGCGATCATCCCGTACATGGCGCCTCTTGCTTCTCCGGGTGCTAATCGCCCGCCAACCGTCACCCATGACGGCGCAGCAATAGCCGTCACCGCCATCGCGCTCGCGGCCAGAAACTCCCGCCGCGGTATTTCGCGGAAGTTCATTGTGCAGACTCCGTAAGACCGGTTGCGCCTCAGATGTCGTAGTACAGCATGAATTCGTAGGGGTGAGGGCGCATGCGGAGCGCGTTCACCTCGTTTTTCATTTTGTACTCGACCCACAAATCAATCAGGTCCTGCGAAAAAACGTCGCCTTTGAGCAAAAACTTGTGGTCGTTCTTAAGCGCATTGAGCGATTCCTCGAGCGAGCCCGGCATCGCGGGGACGTTTTTCAACTCCTCGGGCGACAAATCGTAAATATCCTTGTCGAGCGGCTGCCCCGGATCGATTTTATTTTCGACGCCGTCGAGTCCCGCCATCAGCATCGCCGAAAAAGCGAGATATGGATTGCACGAAGGATCCGGCGGACGGAATTCGATGCGCTTCGATTTCGGACTCGCCGAATACATCGGGATGCGCACTGCGGCAGAACGATTGCGCCGCGAATACGCCAAGTTCACAGGCGCTTCGAATCCGGGAACAAGACGTTTGTACGAATTTGTGGTCGGCGCGATGAACGCTGCGAGCGCGGGCGCGTGTTTCAACAGGCCGCCGATATACCACAGCGCGGTCTGGCTCAATCCCGCGTACGCTTCGCCGGCGAAAAGCGGCTTGCCCTTCAGCCACAGCGATTGGTGCGTGTGCATGCCGTTTCCGTTGTCCTGGAAAATCGGCTTGGGCATGAACGTGACGGTTTTCCCGTATTGATTCGCGGTGTTGCGCACCACGTACTTGAAAACCATCATGTTGTCCGCGGCCTTCAGCATGGTGTCGAATTTGAAATCGATTTCCGTTTGTCCGCCCGTGGCGACCTCGTGGTGATGGCATTCGACGTGAATCCCGCATGCTTCCAGCTGCAAAGTCATGTCCGTGCGCAAATCGAGATAGTGATCCGTCGGAGGAACGGGGAAGTAGCCTTCCTTGTAACGCGGGCGATAGCCAAGATTGTGTTCCGTGCGGCCGGAATTCCAGCGACCTTCTTCCGCGTCGATGAAATAAAACCCGTGCTGCTCGCGCTGGTCGAAGCGCACATTATCGAAAATGAAAAATTCAGATTCCGCGCCGAAGAAAGCCTGGTCCGCAATTCCGGTGAAGCCGAGATACGCTTCGGCCTTGCGCGCAATGTGGCGCGAATCGCGCGGATAGGGCTGCTTCGTCATGGGGTCAACCACATCGCCAAGCATGACGAGCGTGGGCGAATCGCGGAACGGGTCCATAAAGCAGGTATTCGGATCGGGGACGAGCAGCATGTCGGACTCGTGTATCGACGCCCAGCCGCGAATCGAGCTGCCGTCAATTCCAAATCCGTCTTCGAAACTTCCCGCGTTCAATTGATGAATCGGAAAGCTGATGTGATGCCAGATGCCGGGTATGTCGATGAAGCGAATGTCGAGAATCTTGGCGTCGTGCTTCGCGGCATAATCCATCACTGATTTTGCGTCCATCTAACCTCCCCCGCAGGCCTGCCCGCCGTGGCGGGTGGGTTGCGGCGTTCGAAATTTAATTTTGGGACGATAGCCTAGTGCTCCGGTTCCGTCAAGCGCACTCGCGCCGCCCTCAAAAAAAATCTCCAGTCCATTTTGGATGTCTCACCGCCGCGATTTGCGTCGGGCGAAAGGCAGCGTCGAGCCGTCGCACTCCAGAAGGGGAAAAACCACCCTTCGCGGACGGCGCTTAGGATGGGGCACCCTGCAAAAGCAGATTCCCTGCCTGCGGCAGGCAGGCTTCGCGCAAGACGCTCCCTTCCTTCGTCGCGGTAAACAGGATGGGCGGCGCCGAGGGCCCGTCTGAAGACGGGCCCCACAAAAACGAAGACAAAAGACGAACAGACTAGTCGTAGTATTCGGAACCGAGGTGGGTGATGAGGTCTTCGCCCATCATCCAACGCAAAGTGTTTTTCAGCTTCATCGACTGGATGAAGAGGTCGTGCTCGGGATAGAGTTCGGGCGCGCACATGGGCGATTTGAAGTAGAAGCTGAGCCATTCCTGAATGCCACGCATGCCGGCGCGTTGCGCCAAATCCAGGAACAAAACCAAATCAAGCACGATGGGCGCGGCGAGAATTGAATCGCGGCAAAGGAAATCAACTTTGATCTGCATGGGATAGCCGAGCCAGCCGAAAATGTCGATGTTGTCCCAGCCCTCTTTGTTGTCGCCGCGCGGCGGATAATAATTGATTCGGACTTTGTGGTAGAGGTCGCCGTACAGCTCGGGATAGAGCTTCGACTGGAAAATATATTCGAGCGCCCCCAGCTTGGATTCTTCCTTTGTCTTGAACGAGCCGGGATCGTCGAGGACTTCGCCGTCGCGATTGCCAAGAATGTTGGTCGAGAACCAGCCGTGGACTCCCAACATGCGCGCTTTGAAACCGGGAGCGAGAATCGTTTTCATTAAAGTTTGGCCGGTCTTGAAGTCCTTGCCGCAGATGGGGACATTTTTTTCTTTCGCGAGTTCGACGAGCGCGGGAAGTTCGGCGGTAAGGTTGGGAGCGCCGTTGGCGAAGGGCACGCCCTCTTGAATGGCGGCGTAGGCGTAGAGCATCGAGGGCGCGATGGATTCGTGATTTTCCTTCATGGCGCGCTCGAAATCTTTCAGGGTTGCGTGCGTGCTTTCCTGCTTGAGGAAAATCTCCGTTGAGGCGCACCAGACCATGACGGTGCGGGCGACTTTGTTTTTCTTTTTGAACTCGCGAATATCGTCGCGAAGCTGTTCGGCCAGATCGAATTTATTTTTCGCTTTCTTGACGTGCGTGCCGTGTAGTTTTTTAACGTAGTTCTGGTCAAAGGCTGCTTTCATGGGCTTGATATTTTTCAGGAAGGGTTGAACCAGATCGAGATGGCGCGCGTCGAGGACGCCGGCGTGCGTCGCGGCCTCGTGGGCCGTGTCCGGGAAAAGATCCCAGCCGCCGAAAACAATGTCGTTCAAATTCGCCAACGGTACGAAGTCGTGAATTTTCGGCGCGCGGCCTTCGGTGCGTTTGCCAAGGCGAATCGTGCCCATCTGCGTAAGCGAGCCGACGGGCAGCGCTTTGCCTTTGCGTACAAGTTCGACGCCTGCCATGAAAGTGGTGCTGACCGCGCCCATGCCGGGGGTCAAAACGCCAAGCTTGCCCTTGGGAGGCGCGATGTTTCCGGGTTTCCGCATGCAATCTCCTCGAATGAAATGAATTTGAGCGCGAAGTATGGTCTAGCTGAAAAGGCGCGCGTCAGGAAAACAAAATATCATGCGCGAAGCGGCAATCTTTTGCAAATCGTTTTGCGTTAATTTTTGCGAGCGGGTGGCGCGGCTGCGGATTTTTTCGGCGGAGTGGACGGCGTGAGGGATTCGATGCCGGACGTGGCGCACAGAAAAACGTACACCAGCACGATGGAGATGACGAGAATGGCGCCCATAAAATGTCTCCGAGTTTCGCAGAAGCGAAGTGCAACTGAAGGGCCAAAAGGGCGCGATTTTGCAGCGTTGATTTTAGAGGAGAAAGGGAATCGCGCGGGGAAAACAGTGTGCGCGAGGGGTGACACTGTCGTCTGGAATATACAGCGGAGCGGGAAAATCAGAAGCAAAAATGTGAAAAAGGCTGCAGCCCGGCGAAAGATGAATCGGAGCGAGTTACGAACGTTCGCGAACGCGCGCGGCGAGGGCGAGGGCCCACGAGCCTCCCCACAATGCGACGGCGATCAGCAGACTGGACCATAGCCCGGCACTGGTTCGCTTGCCAGGGAGGACGTAGGTACCGAGAACTGTGGGCAGATGTAGTGTAAACACCCAAATCGCAAACATGAGGCCGATGCCGGCCGCGCTCCAGCGCTGCAGAATGTTGATGCCGATGCTCAAGCCGGCGGCGATGAATCCTGCCCCGAAGAATCCGATCCAGAACTCGTGCCACGGAATCCACTGGGGTATCAGTGTTCCGATGGGCGCCAGAGCGAGGAAATGGTCCACTCCAAAGACGACAAAAGACACAGCGAGCAGATAGCGGCTCGCGCGCACAAGCCAACTGGGCGCCACGCTCTCGCCAGGCAGGAGCCAGGCGAGCGCTGCGATCGCGAGAGGTTCAAACACAAGCGTGCGCAGGCCCATACTACCTGGAAGCGCGGCATTTCTCGGCGCGTTGAGGACCACTCCACCCAGAAACATCAAGCTGCCCACCACCATCGCGGACGTTCGCAGTGTGCGCTTGAACAGCAATCCCGCTCCGCAAATTACCAGGATCGCGCCGAACAAATAGGCAAGCCACGGAATCGGGGGCAGAAAGGGAAGAACTGGGATGGCTTTGAACCGGGGATGGGATGGCAACGGGTACAGGAAAATGGCGCTCTGCGCGCAGACGAGCGTCTCGACGCCTAGCCCGATGATCGCGAGCGAGAACACGGGCCGGCCCAGGCTGAGCACCGCATCCATCGCGCGTTCGAGAAGGGTTCTTCTCGTGGAAAGTGGTTCAGAAATCGCCGGGCCCTCAGGATGGTCACACTAGCCGCCCTTCTGGCCAATGTCAAGAATGCCCATCCTACATTTTTCGGATGTGGACGGAGCCGAAGCCTGTGTCGATGTTGACGGGCGGCCCGCCGGAGCCGATGCGTCCGTTAATTGAGGAGCGGTTGCGCGTGTCGGTGACCGTGATGGGGAAGTCGCAGGAGACGTGGCCGAAGCCGGTGCGCGCTTCGAGGTCGGCGTTCAAATCGGAAGCCAAGCTCAAATTGATATCGCCGAATCCGGAAGAGAGCCGCCAATCCTTCGTTACGTGCGAACCCGCGCTCGCTTCGGCGCGAATAGTGCCGAATCCTGTTCGCAGGGAGAGCGATTCAAATCGGCCGCGCGCGTCGACGTCGCCGAAGCCCGTGTCGGCGTTCACGTGGCCGTCGAAGTCCGCTACGTGAACTTTGCCGAAGCCGGTGCGGAGAGCCAGCCGCGAGCCTGCGGGCACTTGGAGGTCGATGTCGACGGAAGCGGAGTGATGAAAGAAATGGAAATGCTCTTCGGGGACGCGGATGCGGATTTCGACGCCGCTGGAGTCCTGCGTGGAGGAAACCTCGACTTCGGATTCGGAGATGTGCCAGTAGGTTGTAGTGACGACAGCGTGAATCGAGTTGCCGGGAATCTGCGAGACGTGAACGTTGCCCCGATCGGCTTCCAGCCGCATTTCGGCAGACGGGGAAACGCTCCAGGTTTTGGACCATTGATGGTCGGACTGGGAGTCGTCATGGCCAGCCGCGCGAGGATTCGCGTGGGCGGCAGGGATGGAACAGAAGGCGGCGAGGGCCGCGACTGAGACCAACGTCTGAAATATCTCGCGCATGAAATCCTCCATCGCGCAGCGGGCTACATCTTTTCAATGTGGATCGAGCCGTCGCCCGTACGGACCATCAGCGGCGGTCCGCCGGAACCGATTTTGCCGCGAACCGTTGAACGCGAAATGGTGCCGGAAACAGTGACCGAAAAGCCGTCAAGAGAAATGCTGCCGTCGCCGGTGTGCGCGTCAAGGTCGGCGTTCAAGCCGTCAGGAAGCCGGACCGTGACGCTGCCGTCGCCCGAGCGCAGCGACCAGCCATCTTGGATTTTCGAGCCGGAGGCGGCTTCCGCAGTCACGCTGCCGTCGCCGGACTCAAGCGTCAACTTATCGAAGCGCCCGCGAACTCGGATGTGTCCGTCGCCTGAATCGGCGTGGAGCGCGCCGTCAAGCTCGTCGCCGTCGATATGTCCGTCGCCGGAGTGAAGGCGCACTTCGCCTTTCAGTCCGGTCGCGGTTATGCTGCCGTCGCCTGTGGAGATGCGCAGTTTGCCGTTGAACGCCTGTGAAGTCACGCTGCCGTCGCCGGTCTCCACGTCGAAGTCAGCGTCGCGCGGGACGTGCAGCTCGATACGGACGGAGCGATTGTTCCAGCCAAAGGAAAAATGGAACGACGGGACGTGGACCTCCAACGTGACCTCGTTGCCCGATTGGCTTTCCGTGATTTTTACACCGCTGTCGCTGATGGGCCAGCCGCGCGTGGTGACGTGCGCGTCGATTTGGCCGCCGTCAGAGGAGTAGAGATCGACGTGGCCGTCGTTGGTGATGACGCGAAGATTCGGCCGGCCGGAAAGTTTGTAAGTCTTCGACCAGTCTTCCCCGCGTGCCGGCGACGCGATGGCGAGCGTGGCCAGGATTAGGCCTGTGAGTGTCAAGGCAGTGAGACAGAGACGGCGCATGGGCGTCCTCCGTTAGATGGGATAGCCTGTTGCCTATAAGGATACGCGAAAAGGCGCGGAAAAGTTCCGGAAAACAGTCGAAAGTCGATAGGCGAAACGAGATTTGGGCTAGGCCGCCCGCGGGCTTGCCGGGCGCTTGCTCGCGGCCAGATGCTGCCACGCAATCAGAAACGACGGCAGGAAACATGCGACGGCGATGGAAGTCCAGACCGCCTCTTCAAGCCCTATCGGTCCGGTACGCGCGACCGCCGGAATCGCGACAATCACTCGAACGACGACAAACACCGCCGCAAAAGGATAGCTGCGAATCATCCATTCACGATGCTGGCTGATTCTTCCGGTGCGCACGCAGTAGAGGGCTGTGCCGGTCGTGAGAATCCAACCCAGGGCCTGTATCACCGATGCGTCAAGCAGGGTCGGGACGGGCAACTTCATCGAAACCACCACGGCGACGGGCGCGGCTATGGCAACGCAGCCGACGTAAACTCGGCCCATGACGCGATGCACTTGCAGAAAACGGGTACGCAGGCGGCTGGAAAACTGGAATATGCCCAGAAAAAGAGCGATCGCTCCGGGAATGCCGTGCAGGAACATGAGTGGCGCGATAGGCGAGTACCGTTGGCGGAGAAAAGAATCCGGCTGGAGCAGGAAGCGATCTCGCGTGATCCAAACGACCACCATCATTGCGACGAATGCGAGGAAAATTACATACTTCGCTTGAATCGAACGACCCCGTTGTCCCGTGGTGGCTGGAGTGGCCATGCGCCTCCGTTTTCGAAATGAATTTTTCCCGGAAAGGATCTAATACGCGCATTTGTAACAGACGCTTGGGGCGAAATCAATCGAATTTAGCGAGAAGATTCTTCGTAAGCTACACAGAGGCGCGGCGCTTTTGGGTGGCGGCCGTTGGTTTGGCGCGCAGGGCGGCGAGGAATCTTGCGAGAGGCAGCGTATTGAGAACGTCGCGGGGTTCGAGCCAGCCGCGGCGGGCGGTCTGCACGCCGTATTTCATGACCTGGAGCTGGGTGGTGGAATGCGCGTCGGTGGAAATTACGACTTTGACGCCGCGCTGCTTGGCGAGCCGCAGATGCGCGTCGCGTAAATCGAGGCGGTCGGGATAGGCGTTGCATTCGACGGCGACGCCGCGAGCGCGGCAGGCGTCGAAAACTTTTTCCATGTCGTAATCGAATGGATCGCGTCGGAGCACAAGGCGTCCCGTGGGATGGGCGAGAATTTGCGCGAAAGGATTTTCGATGGCGGCGAGAATGCGATCGGTCATCGCGGCGCGTTCGAGATTCATGTAGGAATGGATGGAGACGACGACGAGGTCGATCTGCGCGAGGACTTCGTCGCTCAGGTCGAGCGCGCCGTTTTTCAGGATGTCGACTTCGCTGCTGGCGAGCAGACGAATGCCGCCCACGTCTTTTTCGGCTTCGCGGATTTTTTTGATTTGGGCGAGCGTGCGCTTTTCGTCGAGGCCGTTGGCGACGGTGACGGCTTTCGAATGATCGGTCAGCGCAATGTATTCGTATCCAAGGTCGCGCGCGGCTTCGGCCATTTCCTCGATGGAATTCTTGCCGTCTGAGGCGGTCGTGTGCATTTGCAAATCGCCGCGAATGTCGGCGAGCGTAATGAGCGTGGGGAGTTTGCCGGCTTCGGCGGCCTCGATTTCGCCGGTCATTTCGCGCAATTCGGGCTCGATATAGGGCAAGTCGAGCTTGGCGTAGATTTCGGCTTCGGTTTTTCCCGCGATGGTCTTGCCGCCTTTGAGAGTGGTGAGCGCGTATTCGTTGAGCGTGTAGCCCATGGAATTGGCGCGGCCACGCAGCGCGACGTTGTGCTCCTTCGAGCCGGTGAAATAAAGCAGCGCAGCGCCGTAGCTTTCTGGCGGAATCACCCGAACGTCCACCTGCATGCCATTCGGCAAAAGGAAACTGATTTTGTTTTCGCCGTGTGCGAGAACTTGCTCGATAGGAGAGAATTTCAAAATGTGCTCGAAGATGGCGTCGACGGATTTCTGCGAATACTTTCCCGCGGGAATCACGATGAAATCGAGGTCGCCGATCGTCTCCTTGCCGCGTCGCAGGGAGCCCGCGAGCGTGACAGAGGCGATTTGCTTGCCGAGCGACTGAATATACGCAGCGACCTGCTCGGCGGTGGCTTCAGCGGCGTTGATGCGGAACCGGCCCGTGGATTTTTTGAAGAATTCGACTGCGCGCAGAATATTCTCTTCGGTTTTTTCGCCGAAGCCGGGAACGTCGCGCAGTTTTTGCTCGCGCGCGAGTTTGGCAACGTCCTCCACGGTGCCGGCTTTGAAATTCTTCCAGAGGAATGCGGCCTTCTTGGGACCCAGGCCTTGCAGCGAGAGAACATCGAGCAGGGTTGGCGGATACTTTTTCAGGAGCTTCTTGCGCAGGCCGTAATCGCCGGTCTTCAGGATTTCGTCGATGTGCTCGGCCATATTGTCGCCGATGCCGGGAAGCCCGGTGAGTTTTTTGCGGTCTTTCGCCAGTTCCTCGATGCGTTCGTGAAGGCTGTAGATAAGCTCAGCGGCTTTTTCGTAGCTGCGGTAGCGCCCGATAATCGCGCCGTCAATTTCCAGCAGCTCCGCCGTCTCGTGCAGTATCCGCGCAATCTCCCGATTTTCCATGGAGCGATTATAGAAGGAGGGAAGGATAAAGGGAATGAGTGCCAGCCGTTTGTAAGGTCTACGGGTCTTTTCTGTGATCGGCAAGTTTGTGCTTCGGAGCTGCGACACGCCTTGCCTCGAAGTAGACGTTACAGGCAGAAAAGATCAGCGTGTTGTGATTCTTTAGCCATACCTCGTCGCCTGGAATCTCAGCGGTGGCGCCAGTAATATTTGCCGGAGAATGCTAAATCGTGATTTGCTCAGCCTGTTTCGCATGAATGCCTATCTGTCGGAAATTTACTTGAGAACCGTTCGCGTCCGCGGCGGAATTATCGTTCTCGAACTGTTCGCCAGTCACGACCTTTGTGGTAGCAGTCGGGTGATGTACCAGCACGTCTGTCCACTGGAACGCGTCAGCGGAGTATTCGAGCTCTGTACCTAGCAACTTTTTCGCCTGGGATTCTCCCCAGCAGGAAATCGTCGTTGTGGGCAGGTCACGACGGACCACCCACTTACCCCATAGCTCCTCGGGTATTGTCTGCGCGGAAGCTGGTACGGCAAAACACAAACACGCACAAATAACCGGGAACGAAACAGTCTTCACGGTAGGCTCCTATCTGAAATCATATCGGCTTGGCCCTTCTCGTAGTTAAAGTTTGACGACGTTTGCGGCTTGCTGACCTTTGGGTCCTTCAACGATGTCGAATTCGACGCGGTCGCCTTCGCGTAGCGTCTTGAATTTGTCGCCGACGATGCCGGTGTGGTGGACAAACACATCGGGGCCGTCCTCGCGGCCGATGAAGCCGAAGCCTTTGGCATTGTTGAACCATTTTACGGTGCCGCGCATGGGATAGTTGATAGTCGATAGTTTAGAGTCGAAAGGTCAAGCGAGAAAAGACGAGACGTGCCCCCCACCCTTCGCAAAGAGCGGATCAGGATGGGCCACCCACAAAAGCAGATTCCTCGTCGCCATGGCTCCTCGGAATGACAAGTGCAGGAATCAGTGCGGTAATGAGAAGGCGAGCGAGTGCAGCGAATCAGCAGAAGCGCAAATAATACAAAATCGCGGCGACGGATTTGGCGTCGCGTAGCTTGCCAGTGCGAATCCAATTTTCGATTTTGCGCGGAGGGAAGGCGCGCGCGGTGATGCGTTCGTCGGCTTCGGGATGCGCGGGGCCGGCGCGAAGCCCGCGCGCGACGTAAATCACCATGCGTTCGCTGACGAACCCGGGAGTGGGGAAGAGGTCGAGGATTTTTTGCCAACGTCTCGCCGTGTAGCCGGTCTCTTCGAGGAGTTCGCGCTTCGCGCCGGGAAGCGGACGCTCGCCGGGATCGATGCGTCCAGCGACCAGTTCCAACAAATTGCCTCCAACGGAATGGCGATACTGGCGAATGAGGAGCAGGCGGCCGTCGTCGAAAACGGGAAGAACAACAATGGAGCCGTTGTGCACCACGATGTCGCGCGTGGCGCGAACGCCGCCGGGTTCGACAACCGTGTCGCGACGAACGTCGAAGACGCTCCCGTGGTACAGAGTTTTGCGGGAAATGATTTTCGCGCGGAGCGACATGCGAAGACATAATAACAGCCGATAGTCGATAGTCGAAAGACAAAGGCGAAATGTGAAAATCCCAAAGCAGAGAAACAGGTTTCTCGTTGCATCGTTCCCTACCCGCGGCAGGCAGGCTCGGAATCACAAATCGGAGCCTTGGTCGGGCAGAGACGATTGCGTATACTGGCGGGCGAATTAGCGCGAGCAAGGGATTATGTCAATCAACACGCTGATTATTGACGATGAACGCCCCGCGCGGGAGGAGCTTGCCTATTTGCTGAAGGCGTTTCCGGAGGTGAACATCGTTGCGCAGGGCAAAAACGGAATCGACGCGGTGAATTTGGTGAAGGAACACGCGCCGGATTTGGTTTTTCTGGATGTGCAAATGCCGGGGCTGGACGGGTTCGGCGTGATCAAAAAGTTGGTGGAGAAAAAAATCAAAGTGCCGCAGATTATTTTCGCGACAGCGTTCGACGAATACGCGGTGCAGGCGTTCGAAGTGAACGCAGTCGATTACGTGCTGAAGCCGTTTGACAAAGGGCGGCTGTCGAAGGCCATTCAGCGCGCCAAAAAAATGGTGGAGGCGAATTCGTCTCCCGTGGAGCGGCTGGAAACGCTGATTGGGCAGCTTGGCACGCCGAAAGCGGCGCAGCCGGGCCAGCCCGTGAAGCTGCTGTTGAAGGCGCAGCAAAGAATGTTTTTGGTGGACGCGGATGCAATGGTCTATGCGTCGATTCAGGATGGCACGATCACGATTTTCACGAAGGACTCGGAAGGCGTGTCGAATTACCGCACGATTGAGGAGCTGCAGGCGTCGCTCGACTCGGAGCGCTTTTGGCGCGCGCACAGGTCGTACTTAATCAACATTGATCACATCAAGGAAGTGGTGCCGTGGTTTAAGTCGAGCTACATGCTGAAAATGGATGATAAGCGCGCCAGCGAGGTGCCCGTGAGCCGCGCGCAGACGCGCCGATTGCGCGAACTGATTAAGATGTGAGAAGTGGCGACTGATCAGTGGCTAAAACAGGCAAGTGCATCGCGACGCGGGTGGAGCATTCGCTCAATCAGGATCAGAAGATACTGCCGCTGTCTCCTGCGGAGTTAAGTACGGTGGGGTCAGGACTTCATACAGTGCGGGGCCGGGATTTTCCGGAGTGACTCCGTAGTTGGGCGCTGCGCCGCAACGATTGGCAGGATTGGCGAGCAGTTCGTTGATAGTTTGGATTGCTTGTCGGCGGGCGATGCCGAAGCCAAGATGGCAGGGAGCATCCTTCCGGCATTCACCGAAGCCCGCGCGCACTTTGTCGGAGGTCAGAATGGAATGCGTGACCATGTACGCTCTGAATTCGGTGCGATAGGTCGTGAGGTTCCTCGATTGATCGATTCTACCGGTGCGGCTGATTGCGCTTACGAAGTCCTGAGCATCCGCGACATGACTTCCTTCGTGGCCGACGGCTGCCTCTAACTCTACCGCGGGCAAGCCGGGCCGCAAGATGACTCTCTCAATGGCGCGGAGTCCGTTTGGTGAGGTGCGGTCGCCACGGACTGCGTGGCTGGTAGAGCTTTGCATGTCTGGTCCCGGGTCGCCGAACTCGACCGTCACGCCTTTGCCATACGCCTGCGCGGCGCGAACGACGTCGGGATCACTCGACTGCAAATCGTGACGGCGAGCAAGCTCGAAGGATTGGTCCTGTGGCGAATCGCAAAGGTCGGTGTCGGCGCAACGGTACATTGTTGTGGAACTCGGCAAGGGAATTGCCGCGGGGATGGCCGTGGAGTGTGCCGCGGAATTCCGCGAGGATTGCGGCATCGTCGCGGATGTTTGTGCCGGCAGACGTTGCGGCAGGAAACCAAAAGCCGTGGGAACACACGCCAACACCAGGGCGAATCTGAGCAGTTTGCTGCTACGCACGATTGCTTTCGGCATCACGCGCTCACGGACACTTTCCCCAAGTTTACATCGTTCGAGCCGAATCTTTCGAGGAAGGTTGCCTGTTGTGGAGCGGCGTTTCCTTTGCTGGCGGCCGGGATGTCAACTCGCGAATAAAATTGCCAGTTTGCGATAATGCGCGCGATGCGGAGCTCGTGGTAGCATTCCGATTCTACCTACCGGATGGATTTTTCGCTCAACTCGGATCAGAAGATACTGCGCGACACGGTGCGGCAGTTCATGGAGACGGAGATGCGTCCCGTGCTGCGCGCCTACGAGCGCGAGGAGAAATTTCCGGCGGCGGAGCTGCGCAAACTGGGCGAATTGGGCTGTTGCGGGATGCTGATTCCCGAAGAGTGGGGCGGCGCGGGGATGGACACGGTCAGCTACGTGGTGATGCTCGAGGAAGTGGCGCGCGTGTGCGCATCGACAGCGGTGACGCTGAGCGTGACGAATTCCGTGGTCGCGGTGCCGCTGTGGAGGCACGGCACCGAGGAGCAGAAGAAAAAATATTTGCGGCGGCTGGCGAGCGGCGAAATCCTCGGTTCGTTTTGCCTAACAGAGCCGCAAGCGGGCTCAGACGCGGCGGCAATTCAGACGCGCGCGGTGCGCGACGGCGACTTTTACGTGTTGAATGGGACGAAAAGCTGGGTGTCGAGCGGCGCGCACACGGGCGTCTACATTGTGTTTGCGAAAACGGATCCCGCAGCGGGCGCGAAGGGCGTGACGGCGTTTTTGGTCGAGCCGGCTTTTCCGGGATTTCGCGTTGCGCGTTATGAAGATAAGATGGGGCTGCGCATTTCGAAGTCGGCGGAAATTTCGTTGAGCGATTGCCGCGTGCCGGCCGCGAATCGCATCGGAGAAGAAGGGCAGGGGCTGAAAATCGCGCTGGGGGCGCTCGACGGCGGGCGCGTGGGAATCGCGGCGCAATCCGTGGGGCTCGCGCAAGGTGCGTTTGAGGCGGCGGTAAAATACGCGAAGCAGCGGCGCGCGTTTGGCAAAACGATTGGCGAGTTTCAGGCGATTCAGTGGATGCTCGCTGATATGCACACGGAAATCGAAGCGGCGCGCGGATTGCTGTACTACGCGGCGTGGCTGCGGGATCAGGGCTCGCAGAGTCGCGGTTCTCAGGCGTCGCAGGCGAAACTGTACGCCAGCGAAATGGCCAATCGCGTTTGCGCCAAAGCGGTGCAGATTCACGGCAGCCAGGGATATTCGCGAGAGAGCGACGTCGAGAGATATTACCGCGATGCGCGCGTGCTGACGATTTATGAGGGCACCAGCGAAATGCAGCGCACGGTGATTGCGCGAGAATTATTGAAGACCCGATGATGTTATTGGAGTCCGTGTAGGGGCGGGTTGATCCCGCCCGCAGTTTGCGGTATCCGAATCGAGAGGCAAGGCGGCGTAAAGCCGCCCCTACAAAAGCATGGCGCACGGGACAAAAAGAAAGCGAGTGCTGAGCGGGATGCGGCCCACGGGACCGCTGCACATCGGGCATTACTTTGGCGCGCTGTCGAACTGGCTGAAGATGCAGGACGCGCGCCTGCCCGCCACGGCGGACGAGCCCGACGGCTCGCCGGAGTTCGAATCCTTCCATTTCGTGGCGGACTGGCACGCGTTGACGACGCATTACGCGGACAGCTCGCAGGTCGCCGCGAACACGCTCGCCGTGGCGACGGACTGGCTGGCGGTGGGGCTTGATCCGAAGAAGGCGACGATGTTCGTTCAATCGAACGTGCCGGAGCATGCCGAGCTACATCTGCTGCTGTCGATGATTACGCCGCTGTCGTGGCTCGAACGCGTCCCTACGTACAAAGAGCAGATCGAAAATTTGCGCGAGAAGGATTTGGGCACGTATGGCTTTCTCGGCTATCCACTGCTGCAGAGCGCAGACATTGTCATGTACGGCGAGCCGGGGCAGAAGCTGCTGGTCCCGGTGGGGGAAGATCAAGCGCCGCATATCGAAATGACGCGGGAGATCGTTCGGCGATGCAATTCATATTTTTCTTTCAAAGTGAAGGATTCGATTTGGGAAAAACAGAATCGAACTGCTTTGCAGAAAATCGTCGAGATGGTGGCATCGAGCCAAGATAACCTGAATTCGTGTTTGGAACCGCCGATTGATGTCGAGAAACGGCAGCGAATGAGATCAGCGATTCGTCGACGCGCAGCGGAAATCGGAGTCGATAATTTTTTGAAGCAGGTTGGGGGTTACGAGCAATTCTTCATTAGAGAAAATGTCCTGCAAGAGCCGGATGTTATTTTGACGGAGACGCCGCGCGTCCCTGGCACCGATGGGCGGCGGATGGCGAAAAGCTACGGCAACGCGATCTGGCTGAGCGATCCACCGGAAGAAATTCGCAAAAAAGCTCACAACATGATGACGGACCCGCAGCGCGTCCGGAGAACGGATCCGGGGCGGCCAGAGGTTTGTCCCGTGTTTGCGTATCACAATTTGTTTCCGGAGAAAAAATCCGCCGAGGACTGCGCGCGCATCGAGCGCGTCGACCGTGAATGCCGCACCGCCGCAATTGGCTGTGTCGATTGCAAGAAGCTGATGGCCGACGCGCTGGTGAAATGGATTGCGCCGATTCAGGAGCGCCGCGCGAAGTACGAAGCGAATCCCGCGGAAGTGTGGGGCGTGCTGGAGGATGGTTCCCGGCGCGCGAAACTCGTGGCCGAGCAGACCATGGAGCGCGTCCGCAAGGCCGTGTTTAACTGGGAGGGCGCGGGACGCAAGCCCGCCGTGGCGGCCAAACCCTCCGTGGCGGGCAAACCCTCCGGTGAAGGCAAAGTCGCGGGCGACTGACTCCCCGCGCCTCTTTGCAAACCGTTAGGGACAGGCCCACATGCCGCGTTTCCACAGGCACCTGGACTTTCGCTGCAACGCGCTTCGTGCTAGCCTTGCGGAAGCGAAAATCCGACATGCGCCCGGCGTACAACAGATCGAAAGGCACCTCAAAACCACCGAAACCCGCCCGAAGACGGTGCTCTCTGATCGGTAATCAAATGCACAGTCGCATTTGCGTAAGACCCATACAATCAACCAGTTGCGTTTTCTTGAGCGGTAATGAATTCACATTGCTCCAAAGTTCCAAAGCGCATCGAAACGCGTGATTCCTCAAGGCGCGACCACGCGAATGGAGGGTTCGAGATGAGACATTCTCTGGTAACGACGATGAAGATATTTTTCGCGGGTTTGGCGGCCTTTGCGATTTGCTCCGTAGGCTCGTTGCAGGCAAATGGGCAAGCTCAGCCGGGCACGCAAACCCAGGCCACTGCGCAACCGGCTGCAACGGATTCGGGGCGCAAGCCTGTGCTCGTGGAGCTTTTCACGGCTGAAGGCTGTTCGACCTGCCCGCCGGCGGAAGCGATGGCGCTAAAAATGGAGCAACAGGTCCTTCCGGGCGCCGACGTGATCATATTGGAAGAGCACGTGGATTATTGGAATCAATATGGGTGGATCGATCCGTTTTCGTCTGGGGAATGGACTGAAAGACAGCGAGATTACGTGTCCAAACTGGCCGACAAGAGCCCGTATACGCCGGAGATGGTAGTGGACGGGCAGACTCAATTTGTGGGCAACAATGGCCGCGAGGCGCAAGCGGCTGTCGAGAAAGCTGTACACGAGCCAGAAACAAATATCACGGTTACGGAAGGAAAACAGGATCCCCAAGATTCGGGAGATTTCGCGGTTTCCGTGGGAGAGCTGGAAGGAAATACAGCTCGCGACACTGCGGAGGTTTGGCTGGCAGTGACTGAGGACGGGCTGCATTCGTCGGTCACACGGGGAGAGAATGCGGGACACGTGTTGAATCACGCGGCAGTGCTGCGGTCGCTGCGCAAGATTGGAGTGGCGCAGGCGAAGGGCGGTGCATCCTTCGCGGGAGATGCGCGCGTGAAGTTCAAGTCGGAGTGGAAACGCGAGAATTTGCGCGTCGTCGTGTTTGTGCAGGAGAAAAAAAGCCGGAAGATTCTTGGCGCGGCCTCGGCGAAAGTTGCAGGCTAGAAGCTCGTTGAAAAAAACTCATTTGCTGTCATTCCGAGGAGCCGCCGCGGCGGGCCCGCCTGCCGCAGGCAGGGAATCTGCGTTGCGTTTTTGCAGACCGCGGACCTATGGCGGAGACCGAGATGACAGCCGAAAGCACTTTTTTGAACCATCTGCTGGAAGCCGCTGCGAGGGAGAGAAGGTTGGAGTGAACAATCGAGCAGCGCGGAGCACTCGGCTTCCGTGAAGCCAAGGCCCGACGCGCGGCAAGTTCGCAAATTCTGGACCGTGGCGTGGATCGGGCTGGTTGCCGGCACGCTGGACATCACGGAGAACATCGTCTTCAACCATTTTCGCGGCGTCACCATGAAGATGATTTTCCAATATATTGCGAGCGGCTTGATTGGCATGAAGTCATTCACTCTCGGCGCCGAGTCGGTGGCGCTGGGCGTCGCGATTCATTACGCGATTGCTCTGACGTGGACGGTGGTGTTTTACCTTTTGAGCCGCAAGCTCCTGATTTTGACGCGCCAGGCCGCCATTTGCGGGATCGTTTACGGCGGCGTGGTCTACGTCATTATGAATTTCGTTGTATTGCCGCTGACGGCCGTGCCGCACGCGCCTCGCGCGATGACGTTCGCGTCGCGGGTCAGCGGAGTACTGGCGCTGCTGTTGTGCATCGGGTTGACAATTTCTCTGTTGATGCGCGAATACGCGCCGCCGGAATAGCCGCGCGCGCAGCGACGTCGCAATAGGGTAAACTCAGGGGCAACAAATGGCGGCGAACGCACAACCGGATTACAGGATACAACTGGCGGCGTATGAAGGGCCGCTCGATTTGCTGCTGGATTTGGTGCGCAAGCAGGAAATAGACATCCACAATATTCCCATCGCGAAAATCACGCAGCAGTACCTCGATTATTTGCATCAGCTCGAAAAATTGAACGTGGATGTATCGGCGGACTTTTTGTACATGGCGGCGACGCTGATTTACATCAAGTCGAAGATGCTGCTGCCGGTGGATCCGCTGGCGCCTCCGGAGGAGCAGGACCCGCGCGGGGAACTGGTGCACAGGCTGCTTGAACACGAGAAGTTCAAGAACGCGGCGCAGATGCTTTACGAAAAGCAGCAGCTCGAGGCGCATGTGTGGTCGCATCCGGATTTGTCTTTGTATGACAGCGAAGGGACGGAGGGGGAGCTGATCGTTTCGCTGGTGGACCTGGTGAAAGTGTTTCAGCAAGTGCTCGAGCGGCGCAGGGAAGTGGCGAAGATCGAGTTATCGCACGAAGTGGTGACGGTCGCCCAGATGATGGAGCAGTTGCGGACGCGGTTGCTGACGAGCGAAGGGCCGGTGTCGCTGGCGGAATTTTTCGAGGCGTGCCCTTCGCGACGCGCGATGATTGTGGCGCTGCTGGCGGTGCTCGAAATGGTGAAGCTGCAGGCGGTGATGTTGACGCAGGAAAAAGCGTTTGGAGATATTTTGCTGCGGAAGCATAAGATGTTCGATTTGGTGTTTGAGGGCGGGGAAGCCATGTCGAAGATTGATGAGGAGTATCTGTGAGGCAGTGGCGAGTGACTAGTGGCGAGTGAAAGGCAAGGACGAAACTCGAAAATGCAAAAACAAGAGGGAAAGAACAAGGAAACAGGAAGCAAGGACAAGGACAACGATGACGGAACAGGAAATGCAAAGTGCGCTAGAGGCAATTATTTACGCGGCGGATGAGCCGGCGACGCTGGATCAGATTGTGGCGACGGTGGGCGGCGAGCGAGCCGAGGTGCGCGCGGGGCTCGACCGGCTGGTGGCTTCGTATGCTGTGGAGGAGCGCGGCGTCGAGATTCGCAAAGTCGCGGGCGGCTGGAAAATGTACACGAAGGCGCAGCATCATGAAGTGGTGCGCAGATTCATCAAGGGGTTGCGGCCCCCGCTGCGGCTGACGATGCCGGCGCTCGAAACGCTTTCGGTGATCGCGTACAAGCAGCCCGCGACCCTGCCGGAAATTAACGAAGTGCGCGGCGTCAATTGCGGCGGCGTGGTGAAGACGCTGCTCGAACGGCGGTTGATTACAACGGCGGGGCGCAAAGAGGCGGTTGGGCGGCCGATTTTGTATCGCACGTCGAAGGATTTTCTGATGCGATTCGGGCTGGCGGATTTGGAGGAGTTGCCGAGCCTGAAGGAGTTCGAGCAGTTGGCGCAGGCAGCGTTGGGCGCGGATGAAGGGATCGCGCCGACGGAGCCGGAAGAGGCGTCGGAGGAAGCGGTGCCGCACGGTGGGCCGGAATTGGTGACGCGAGAGGCGCGGGCGAGCGATATGCAGGCGAACGAGAAGCGAGAAAATGACGCGCAGGAAAATAATATTGAGGCGGGCGATGCGCGCACGGCGGGCGAGCAGGATTCGGCGGCTACGGCGCAGGACGAAAACGCGGACTCGTCAGATAGGGAAAGGCACGGTAAAGCAGCGGGGATTTGAGAGGGCAGGTAAAAGTGTGACGCCATGTGCACCGCTGCAATTTAGGATTTAATTCCGATGCAAAGCAAAAGGTGGGCTGCCCGCCTATGAACCGGCTCGCCGCATGTGCACTCATCTTATTGTTCAACGTGAGCCCCGCGACTGCCCGCTCTTGTTTCGCTCAAGAAGGACAAGTTGAGCGCACGCTGCCGGTTATTGTGATGAGTCCGAATGAAAAGTTTGCCTCCGACCTGAAACCGGCGAATTTGAAGCTGATGAGCGACAAGATAGCAGTAAAAGGCGTCACGCTTGACGATGGCCCTCGAAAGGTGGTCCTTCTCCTCGATATCAGCGAGAACATGAATAGCGAGGATGCGCCGAGCAAGAGCATTCGATGGAATAACGCGCAGGAGATGGCTAAAGGATTCCTCGCCACACTTCCCCGCTTCGATTGGGTTTCGTTAGCTGTCTTTGCGGAAAAAGAGAAGGAGGTTGTTCCGTTCACGCATGACTTTGATTTGGTCCGAAAAGCCATCGATGCGCTGCCCGCTTTCGGCTCCTCACTTGCGCAACGTAGTTACGGGTCGGGGACGCATTTCGGAGGTGCTTTATCGGCCATTCTTAAGGCGCAAACACTGCCGCCATCCTTCGGAGACTCCGTCGCTGTTTTCTCCGACGGCGCATTTGTGGATGCTGGAGATCCCACGCAGAATTCGCTTCGGGCGCAGCTTCTTGCGCGGGGGATTCGCGTGTTCTTGTTCATTGCCACCCCTCGGTTTCGATTGCCTTTGACCGTCGCTATCGGAGATCCGATTCTTTTTGCTACCATGTTTGGAGGGGGGCCTGACGTCGTTCTGAGTGATATTCCCCGATACCAAGCCCTGAAAGACGCGGCTCCGTTTTTCAAGGCCACAGGGGGTGTGACGTTTCAAGCAGCGCCGCTGCACATGCTGGAAGAGAGCTTCCTGCCCAAATCGCTCGAAAGGATAACGAGAACGGCGGGCGAGGTCGTTCAGAAAACCTACGCGGTATCGCTAATCGTCACCGAGCCAATTACGAAACAGCGCAAAATTAGAATGGAACTGCAGGAAAGCAATGGGAAGGCGCTCCCCAAGCTGATACTTCTGTATCCTGAATACCTAGAGCCGACACCGTAAAGAACTGTATCAGGCCAATTCGGGTAAGCACCTTAAGCGCGAAGCGGCGCGGCAGGCGAGGCAAGACAAAGCAGATCCCTCGTCGCATGGCTCCTCGGGATGACACGCGTTGTTTTTGTGGCGGATGGGCAATGGCAGCGGCGAGCAAATAAATTAAGATGGCGTGAAGGCTTAGGTATCTTGGTTGCGCCTTAATGCTGAGCGAAAAACCGGCGGGGATTTAGCGCGGGATTGAGCGAAAGGAATACATGGAAGAGAGGCTGCAGAAGATAATTGCGCGGGCCGGGGTCGCTTCGCGGCGGCACGCGGAGGAATTGATTACGGCCGGGCAAGTCGCGGTGAACGGGCAAGTGGTGACGGAGCTCGGAACGAAGGCGGACACGGCGCGGGATCACATTCGCGTTTCGGGGAAACTGCTGCGCGAGCGCGAGACGAAAGTCTACATCATGTTGCACAAGCCGGACGGAGTGGTATCGACGCTGCGCGATCCGGAAGGAAGAAGGACCGTCGCGGATTTTCTTTCGGGAGTGCAGGGGCGAGTTTTTCCGGTTGGCAGGCTGGAATATCACACGTCCGGGCTGCTGCTGTTGACGAACGACGGAGACTTGGCGAACCGGATGATGCGAGCGCATGCGTTGCCGCAAAAATATTGCGTCAAAGTCTCGGGAGCGTTGAGCGAGGCGGAGTTGCGCGAAGTGCAGAGCCGCGGGCGGGTGAAAATGCAGCGCGCGAAGGGCATGCCGGGCGGTTGGTGGGACGTGACGACGGCGGCGGTCAGCAAAGATGCGTTTCGCGACGCGCTGTTCGCGAGCAAGCATCCCGTCGAGAAAATGAAACGGACTGCGGTGGGACGTTTGGAGCTTGGGCCGCTCGGGCCGGGGGAGTATCGTCACGTGACACGCGATGAAGTGGCGGAATTGGAACGCTCGGTGACTCGGGCAGAATTGCATCCGGAAGGAAGCGGCGAGATTGTCGCGGCGCGCGGCGGAGCGAAACAGGCGGCGCTCAGAACTAAGATCGCGAACGCCGAACGTCTTGGGAGAAAACCCCACGGTCATAAACCGGGCATGGGACACCCGAAGAGACCAAGGCCAAGCCGGGCTACCCGCCAATCGGCAGGTCGGCCGGCGAGCGATCGTTTTTCGAAACGGAAGCACTGAGGAACGAATGACGAACCGTTCGCACGGCGAAAATCCGCAGTACACGATGCCCCCGCACGACGAAAAATCGGAATCTACAAAGCATGCGCATGACGGGATTCCACAGTACATCCGCGAAATTGATGCGTACATTCCCGGGAAACCAGTGGAAGAAGTGGAGCGCGAGCTGGGGATACGCGCGACCAAGCTGGCGTCGAATGAAAATCCGCTGGGACCTTCGCCGATGGGAGTGGAAGCGGCAAAAAAGGCGCTGCGGGAAGCGAATCGCTATCCGGATGGCGGCAGCTACTATTTGCGCGAGGCGTTGGCGAAGCGTCTGAATGTGCCGCGAGCGAATATTGTTGTCGGCGGCGGGTCGACGGAATTGATTCACGTAGCCGCGTCGGTGCTGCTGGGGCCGGGCGAGAGCGCCGTGACGTCAGAGGGATCGTTTCCGCTGTACTACATCGCGGTCGAAAAGATGGGCGCGAGATTGATCGCCGTGCCGCTGAAGAATTACGTGTTTGATCTTGACGCGATCGCGCGTGCGGTCGAGCCAGAGACGAAATTGATTTACGTCGCGAATCCGAATAATCCCACAGGGACAGTGTTTGACGCGGACGCGTTCGCGGAATTTCTGGCGAAAGTGCCGGAGCGCGTGCTGGTGGTGCTCGACGAAGCGTATTACGAATACGTCGAGATGGCGAACTATTCGCGGTCGATTGAATTGGTGCGCGAAGGCAAGAATATCCTGGTGCTGCGAACGTTTTCGAAAGTGTACGGGCTGGCGGGGATGCGTATTGGGTACGGAATCGGCCCGGCAGAACTGCTGACGGAATTCGACAAGATACGGCTGCCGATTCCCGTGTCGGGCGCGGCGCAGGCGGCGGCGTTGGCGGCGCTCGACGATTCCGAGCACGTGCGGCGTTCGATTGAAGTGAATCGCGAAGGATTGGTGCAACTGGGAAAGGGTCTGCGCCAGATGGGCGTGAAGTTCGTGCCGTCGGTGGCGAATTTCATTTTGGTGGAAGTGGGCGAGGGCGCGGACGCGTTGGCGGAAGAAATGCTGAAGCTCGGAGTGATTGTGCGTCCGATGGGCTGGATGGGATTTCCGGAGGCGATTCGCGTGAGCGTGGGGGCGACGGAGGAGAACGATGCTTTCTTGCGCGCGCTGGCGCGGTTGCAAAGGCAAGTGGCCGAGCGTTAGATGCGCGCGGCGCGATCAGTACCCAATTAGGATGGGATGAACGACAAAGTGAAGGCCGACGAAATTGCGCATTTACTGGAAAATGCGCGGACGATTGCGGTGGTCGGATTGTCGTCGAACAAAATGCGGCCGAGCCATGGCGTGGCGGAATATTTGCAGCGAGCGGGGTACAAGATTATTCCCGTGAATCCAAACGAAGCAGAAGTACTGGGGGAGCGGGCGGTGGCGCGTCTGGAAGACATCCGCGAAAAAGTGGACATCGTGGATATTTTCCGGCGCTCGGAATTCGTGCCGGAAGTGGTGGAGAGCGCGATTGCGATTGGCGCCGGAGCGGTGTGGATGCAGGAAGGCGTGATTCATGCGGCGGCTGCGGAACGGGCGCGCGCGGCGGGTCTCGAGGTGGTGATGGATCAGTGCATTCTGAAGGAACATGCGAGGCGATTCCGCGGATGAGAACACGAATGAGGAGATTTGGCCATCGGTCGGTGATTTCGGCGGCGGCGGTGATGATTTTGTTCAGCGCGTTTGCGGCTGCGGCGACGAATGACGACAAAGCGGAAGGGCGGCGCTGGTGGGACGATGTGAAGTATCTGGCGAGCGACAATCTCGAGGGCCGCATGACGGGAAGCGCGGGCTATCAAGCGGCGGCGGGATACGTGGCGGAACGGTTCAAGAAAGAAGAATTGAAACCCGGGGGAACGGTCGGTTATTTCCAGCCGGTGCAATTTGAGTCGCACCAGATCGATGAAGTGCGCACGACAGTCGCGATTGTGCGGGGAGATAAAACGACGAACTTGAGATTGGGAAGAGAAGCGTTCTTGCGGCCCACGGGTGATACAGCGAAGCAAATTGATGCAGGAATGGCGTTCGTGGGGTACGGAATGTCCGTGCCCGAAGCGAATTACGACGATCTGGCGGGAATGGATTTGCGCGGGAAGATCGCCGTTTATCTGACTGGCGGGCCGTCGACGATAAAGGATCCTTTGCGCGCGCATGAGGAGTCAACTGGCGAACGATGGAAGGCGTTGAAGGCGGCCGGAGCCATTGGGATTGCGACGATACCGAATCCGTCGGCGCAGGAAATTCCGTGGGAGCGTATCGCGGGGAACCGGCAGCGGCCTTCGTTGGAGCTCGCGGACGCGACGCTGCGGCAAGATCAGGGAATGCAGATTGCGATGACCATCAATCCGCATGACGCGGATGAGTTTCTGGCGGGGTCGGGACACACGATGGCGGAGATTGTGGCGGCGGCGAAAGCGAAGCAGCCTTTGCCGCGTTTTCCGCTGACGGCGAAAATACGCGCGACGATCACCGTGGAGAATTCTCCGCTGGAAGCGCCAAACGTTGCGGGAGTGATTGAGGGCTCGGATCCGGAACTGAAAAAAGAATATGTGATCGTGAGCGCGCACCTGGATCATTTGGGCAAGGGCGCGGCGGTGAATGGCGACGATATTTACAACGGTGCGATGGACAATGCGTCGGGCGTGGCGGCGTTGATTCAGATTGCGCGGGATTTTAGCAAATCGGGGACCAAGCCGAAGCGATCCGTGATGTTCTTGGCAGTGTGCGGGGAAGAAGAAGGCGAGCTCGGCTCGTGGTATTTCGCGAATCATCCCTCGGTGCCCGAGAAAAATATCATTGCAGACATCAATATGGATATGTTCATGCCGCTCTTCCCGCTGAAATATTTGCAGGTGCAAGGGCTGGATGAATCGACGCTTGGCGACGACATTCGCGCGGTGGGGAAGGCGGACGGGATCGACGTGATCGAAGATGAGCAGCCGTCAGCGAACCGATTTATTCGCAGCGATCAGTACAGTTTTATACGGCGAGGTGTGCCGGCGCTGGCGTTCAAGTTTGGATACGTGAAGGGATCGCCGCAGGAAAAGATTTTCGATGATTGGGTCCACACACGGTATCACGCGCCGTCGGACGATGTCGATCAAAAGCCGGTCGACCAGGAAGCGGCGGGGAAATTCGCGCACATGCTTTTCTTGCTGGCGGATCGCGTGGCCGGTGAGGCGGCGCGGCCGTCGTGGGAGCCGACGAGTTTTTTCCGGAGATTCGCGGCGCGCAATTAGCGCGTCACAACCTTACCGGTCAACGACGACTGTTTGCATTCTGCCGACTGTCAGTTTCACGGTGTAATTCCGATCTCTTTCCCTAATGATGATCTTATCGCAATGTGGCGAAAAGCCGGCCGCCCTCACGAAAACATCATAAACGCCGCCGGCAGGTCCATTGAAAAACGCCCAGTTTTATTCGTCGCGATGCTTCTGGTGGCTTTCGTCCCGACATTCTTTTTTACGGCGGCGAGACCAACTGGGTCCCAGTGGATAACCACGAACGCGTTTGGTATCGCAGCACCGTAATGGTCTGTGACGGTGCCTGAAAGCGTGGTCGCGCGAGCGGGAGCCGTGGCCAGAAGCACGAAAAGCAAGACCGTTAGCGATTTCATTGAGCGGATTGTACTCAATCGTTGGCACCTCGTGCAATTCGCTGCACGTCGGCGGCTATCGGTAACGGTTTCGACGCCGTGAATTAAAACAACGGGTAGAGGGAGATTTTGTTGTTGCCGGGTTCGGTGACGGCGATGTAACGGGCGTCGGGTGAGAGGGCGAAGCTGTGGTAGATGAGATCGTGGAGTATGGGAGTGAGATTTCCACCGGGAATGGAGACCCAAACGAGATCGCCCAACTGTTTTTCCGGGCCGCGTTTGAGGAGGATGCGCTGGCCGTCGGCACTCCAAACGACGGTACCGTACGCGCACTGAACAGTAGCGGCGGTTGCGGGAGTCGCCAAAGAGCGGACTTCAAGGCTGTCGCCATCGCGAAAATAGGCGACTTTGTCGCCGTTGGGTGAAACCGCAAGCTGGCCGATATAGTTGTCGAGAGTTGCGAGAGTTTGTTCCGTGCCGTGGAGAAGATCGAGACGGACGAGTTTGATCGGACCCGAAAGGGCTTCGTCGCGCTCGATGGCGATGGCGGCGTTGCGCGGCGCGTCCCAGACGACGGCAGTGAAGAAGTGGCCTTTGAAAATCACGCTGCCGGCGCCAACGGAGGGATGGGCAAGGCCGACGTTGTAGAGTAATTCGGAATTGGCGTCGCGAACGAGGTACGCGACGGAATCTGCGTCTGCGAGCCAGTTGGCCTGGATGGCGTCCTCAATGACACTGGTTTTTGTGCCTGCCACGGGAATTTCCTTGCCTTCGTCGGTCATCAGATCGACGAGGCGGCTTTGATGAGTGTTGCCTTCCGCGTCAGTGACCTGATCGATTTGCATTTGAACCGTGAGGCGGTGGCCGTCGGGAGAAAAGGCGACACGTTGGATGGAAAAGCTGAAGGGAAGAGGCGACTTGACGAGTTTTTCGCCGTCAACGATGAGCTTGCTCTTGCCGTTGGGAGAGAGCATCCAAATGTTGTCGCGCTCGATGGTGTAGTGCTCGAATTTGAATTGGCGGAACACAGCGCAGGCAATGCGGCCGTCGGTGGAGACGGAGTAGGTGCGGCAATCGAGTTTGAAACTCGCGAGCGGCTTATCCTGCGCAGGAGTGCGTGGAGCGGCGGCGAGGCAGACGAATATTGCAGCGACGAATAACAGCAATTTGGAGATGTGGTCCGGGCAACTTTGTGGGGAGCTACTGCTGGTCATGAGTTCGAGTCCTTTTTCAGGTCGAGCTTAGAATTGTGCTTCGATGCGTGTGCCGAGGTTGAGTTGGGCTTTGGCTCATGCTTAGGCTGCGAATCGAGCTTTGCATCGGGCGGCTTTGATTTGATGCGGCGAATCTCTTCGAGGCGCTGACGAATGCGTGCTTCGACGCCCTGATCGGTTGGATGATAGTAGACGCGGTCGCGAAGACTATCTGGCAGGCAAGTCATGTTCGCGACTTTCTCTTCCGTGTTGTGCGCGTATTGGTAGCCCTTCCCGTAGCCGATGTGCCCCATCAAGCCCGTGACCGCGTTGCGCAGATGCAGCGGGACAGGCTCGGCTATGGTGCGCTGCAAATCTTCGGTGACGGAATTGTAGGCGGTGTAGACGGCGTTTGATTTTGGCGCGAGCGAAACATAGACGGCGGCTTGGGCGAGTGCAAGATGGCCCTCGGGCGCGCCAAGAAAATCGAAGGCGTTCATTGCAGCGAGCGCGATTTGAAGCGCGGCTGGATCGGCGAGGCCGATGTCCTCGCTGGCCATGCGAACGAGGCGGCGCGCGAGATACAGCGCATCTTCGCCGGATTCGAGCATGCGCGCGAGCCAGTAAAGAGCCGCGTCAGGATCGGAATTTCGCACGGATTTGTGCAGCGCGGAGATGAGATTGAAATGCTCCTCGCCGGCTTTGTCGTAGGGGAGCAGTTTGTGTTGGAGGACGTCTTCGAGACGTTCGCGCGAAACGACGCGGCAGCCGGCGGAATCGGGCGCTGTGCCGAGGACGACGGCTTCCAGAGTGTTGTAAGCAGCGCGGCCGTCGCCATTGGCGATTTGCGCGATACGGTCGAGAACGTCGTCAGAAATTGTGACTTGCTCGTTGCCAAGGCCACGCTCTTTATCGGCGAGTGCGCGATGAAGGAGATCGATGGTCTGCTCGGCGGTGAGCGCGTGGAGGACGTAGACCTTCATGCGCGAGAGCAGCGGCGCGATGATTTCGAAGGAAGGATTTTCGGTGGTGGCGCCGATCAGGAGAATCGTGCCGGCCTCGACGTAAGGAAGGAAGGCGTCCTGCTGGGCCTTGTTGAAGCGATGGACTTCGTCGACGAAAACGACGGTGCGGCGGCCGTAGTGGCGCGCGCCTTCGGCGGCGATCATCACCTGCTTGATTTCCTTGATGCCCGACATGACAGCGCTGAAGGGAACGAATTCGGAGCGCGTTTTCTTGGCGATGAGGCGCGCGAGAGTGGTTTTGCCGCAGCCGGGAGGTCCCCAGAAAAGCATGGAAACCATGTCGTCGCGCTCGATTTGCGTGCGCAGAGGCTTGCCGGGGGCGAGGAGATCGTCCTGGCCGAGGACTTCATCGAGCGTGCGCGGACGCATTCGGTCGGCGAGAGGGCGCGAGCCTTCGTTGGCGGAGGGTTCGGGTTCGATGGCGCGAAAAAGATTCATGATGATGTGTCGCGATACATCGTGTCGAGAGTCATTGGATGCCGCGGCGCTGGCGCGCGGCTTCATAAAGGATAAGCGAGGCGGCGACGGCGGCGTTCAAGGAGTCTACCGGCTCCGCAAGTTGGATGCGAATGAGCGCGTCGGCGCTGCGTTCGATTTCGGACGGAAGGCCGGCGCCTTCGCTGCCGATG
>Ga0134128_10001247_pt1 | contig 33176 bp, 22 predicted proteins | sample KB31754_FD_96462 | JGI IMG/M metagenome (GOLD analysis project Ga0134128, IMG submission 96462) | Terrestrial soil microbial communities with excess Nitrogen fertilizer from Kellogg Biological Station, Michigan, USA - KB3-175-4 | ecosystem: Environmental > Terrestrial > Soil > Unclassified ... | reverse complement strand
TTTGCGAACGACATCCCGCTCGTCGCAGTAGCAAGCCTTCTTCGATCAAACCCACTCCGAGAGTTTTCACTCCCAATTGTTCAAGCTTCAGAGAAATCGCCACATCGCCATGTCCATAGGCATTGGCCTTCACCATCGGGCAAAAGAAAGTTCCTGGTGCGATCAGTTTTTTAATTTCACGCAGATTATTTTCTAAATGTGAAAGATTAATCCACGCAGCCGTGCGCCGGTATTGCGTCATAGCGGGACCTCGAAGTCAGGAACAATGGCCTGAGCTGGCTTGAACATGCAAACCTTGTTGCCGCCGCGAGAAACAATAAATTCCAAGGCTTGCTGAGTCGATTGATCCAAAGTTACAGCATCTAAAGACAGCGACGGATACTCGCTCACGCCACTGGCTAAGGTGACTTGCACACCATTGAGGGCAAACGAATGATTTTCAACGATACGACGAAGACGCTCGGCACGAAGGGCCGCGCCCTTACGAGCGCAATGTGGAAGAATCAAAGTGATTTCATTGTCGTTCGTGCGACAAGTGATGTCGTTCACACGACTGGTTTTTTGCACGAGTGTCGCGATCGATCTTAAAATCAAATCGCGATTGTGAGTGCCAAAACTTTGTTCGATCTCAAGCAAGTGATCAATCGCAATTTTAACCAGCGACACCGGCTTTTCTAAACGGCGAGCCCTTGCCATTTCCTCGTCTAATTTTCGAAAATAGTAATTGCGATTAAAAAGCTCGGTCACCGAATCATGAAAATCAAGACTGTCGGCCTTTTTTTGTAAATGCATTTTTTGGTAAATCAAATCGAAAATTAAAAATTCATTCTCAATGCTGGCAAATTGGAATTTCTCATCTCCCCAAAAAACCAAAACGCCTTCGACCCAGTTTTGCACCAACAGAGGTTTCCACTCAAAACGAGAAACATGCAGACCTTCTTTTAAAATCTGCACCAGAGCTTGAGGCAAAACACCTTCGCTCAATTGCTTCGGCAAATCTTTCGATTCCGAAGGCTCCAATCGACTGCCAACGCCTTTGATGTCTTCGACGTCCACACCTTGTGCTGACAAAGCCACAAAAGAATTTACGGTTGGAAGATATTTAAAGAAAATCGCTTTGCAAGAAAGCCTGCGAAAAAAAGCGAGCACCACTTCATCTTTATTCACGCAAGCTTTATAAAAAGCGATCTTCGCTGAGATCGGAGATTCTTTTTCTGCATTGTATTTTGTTTCAACTTGGCCCAGTTCTTGATTTTTCTGAAGCAAATTTTCGTTTTGATAAGTGAGGTACAAAGTCTCGCTGACCCGATCCGTCGCCCACAAAACCCGCGCTGGCAAATGCGCTCCCGTCGGCACCAACTCGCTGAAATTATATTCGCGGTACTCAAACAAGGTTTCACTTTGCGCCACCGGAGCAATGCAGACAAATTGCACTTCCGCGTTCAGCGTCAGCACTTGTTCGACAAATTCACTCAGCGGTGTCGTCAAAGCTTCCGATGAAAAAACTAAAATATGCGGAGGTTGCGCTTTCAGACGCTCGATCACCGCTTCTTGAGAATGAAGCAGCGAGGCTTGATAACCGGCCTCAATCAAAGAAGCACTGAGCTCTGTGTTGGCTTCGCCCGTTGGTAGCAGCACAAAAACAGAGAACTGAGCGCGCAGTTGATCAATGCTCATACCCGCTCTCCGGGCCGACGAACAGCCACGTGCACTTGATCCAACTTATTTTCTTTTTTCTTCAAATCAATTTTTGGCTTGTCAATTTTGGACGAAAATTGTTTTTCATCCAAAAGCACCGTCGGTTCAAATTCTTCAACCGGAGCTGGCGGCAACTGATCAGCCATTGGCGCTGCTATTTTTTTTCCCGCCAAGGGATCCTCGACGTCTTCATCATCAATCATATTTTCAATCGTTTTATCCACCAACAAAGAAGACACCACTGGCTTCTCAACCACCTGAGGAATCTCCACCACCGGCTTTGCCTCAACCACGGCCGCCGTCGGAGTGGCTATTTTCACTGACGGAGTCGCCGATTGAGTCACTGATGATGTCGTTCCAAAATTAAAGCGTATTTCAACTGTCGTGCCTTTGCCTTTTTCTGAGCGAATATTCATTTCACCCTGAGACTCCTTCACGATTCCCAAAGCTGTCGACAATCCAAGACCGACATGGCCAGCATTCGCTCTGGTCGTATAAAAAGGCTCAAAAATTTTCTGCATGTTGGCGGCGTCAATGCCTTCACCAGAATCTTCAATGGTCAGCACAATTTGCTCGGCGTCTTTGCCAAGCTTCACGATCAGTTCTTTTTTCGAAACTCGCTCCATGGCTTCGATGGCATTGACCAAAATGCTTTCCACCCCTCGAGAAACCAACTCTGGAGCAAAAGAAAAATCGGGAACGTCTTGCAGGTCTTTAGAAATTTTAACGCCTTTCGAAAGCGCTCGGCCCTCAACGGCTTTCAGTGCTTTTTGCACCGAAACACTGAGCGAAGCTTTTTCTGTTTTGTATTTATCTTCGCCGGAAAAAATCAAAAGCTTCTGCACAATTTCACGAGCAGCTCGAGCTTCATTTTCCAATCGCACCAAATGCTCAAGCGCTTTTGAATCCGACGAGTGCGTTTTCGCCAACTGCACATGTCCCAAAATCGCCGTTAGTGGATTTTTTAATTCATGAGAAATACTGGCCGCAATTCTTGCCGACGCCGACACGGACGAGCGTTCCGCCATGCCATCCGCCAGTCGTGGAGTTGGAATATTCACCGTCGAAATTGATTGCGGACCTTTCGGAGCTGCGGCATTGGCTGCCTGAGCCGCCGCTTGAATCGCTTTGCTGCCTTTGGCTGAAGAATCTGATGGTTCAACGAAAGCAAACAGCGCAGCTCCGACCAAAGCAACCCCAAAGCCGAGAAGAATTAATTGCCAGCGAATTCCCTCGCGGTTTTTCAGCAGCTCTTGCATTGGCGTGCTGATCACCGCATAGACATTGGTGGCGCCGACTTGCTCATACATGCCTTGAATTTCTTGGCCTTTGAGATTTTTAAAAAATCCCGAGCCCGAAGAACTTCCTGCTTTCACGAGAGTCGCGACCAAAGGATCTTCACTGAGCAAGCTTCCCACGTACTCAGGCACAGTGTGTCCCAGCGCTTGCGCTTGCAAGTTCACCAAATAAACTTGGCTCAGTTGACCTTTTTGACGATCCATTAATTTTTGAAAAACTTCAGGACCGAGAAGGCCCACTTGCCAAGTTGCTTGCTGCGTAGACTCATCACCATTACGAATCAACATCAGCAAGTAAGGTTTACGCTCAGGATCCAACAACGAGTACAGATTCACCGAACCCGGCTTCACATCTTCGGGCTTGACTGATTTGAGCGCCAAGCCGATGTACGAGGTCGCCCAAGCCCGCGTCGATGATTTCGTCTGATAGACCACTCCAGAAAATTTCCAATCCATGCCTTCGCTGGAAGCCACCGGCGTTGCCGTCATCATCGCTTGAAAAACAGAGACCGGCTCCGTGTTTGAAAAATCTTTGCCGTCCGCCGCGACTTTTGGATAACTGACAACGAACATGTCTTTGAGATTTTGGATTTGGCCTTCGAGAGAAGAAATGATCAGTGACATTTGCGCGCGCGAGCCCGCTTCACTCCAATTCAGTTTATCGCCGAAAAACAAATTGTCGACACGCCAAACCAAAAGGCCGACAAAAATAGCAAAGGTAAATAAAAATAGGGTGACTGTTTTCGCTCGCATACCGTCCAGACTTAATTCTAGGTTTAGGAAGCATTGAGAATCAAGCAAGAGTCCTTGGACAAATGAAAAAAAACGCTCTAAATTCCGCTCGAGTGAAATGCTCAAGGACACGACGGATGAAAAACTCTCGCGCTGAATTTTTAATTATCGGCTCAGGCCTTGCTGGTCTCGCCTTCGCTTTGAAGGTGGCCCACAGAGGGAAAGTCAGCATTATCACCAAAGATGAAGCGCCTTCTGCAAACACAGCTTATGCTCAAGGGGGCATCGCCGCCGTCATGTCGGAAGACGACAGTTTTGAATCTCACATTCATGACACTCTGCGAGCAGGTGCTGGTCTCTGCAAAGAAGATGTGGTTCACGACATTGTGATGCAAGCTCCTGATCGAATTCAGGATTTAATAAACTGGGGAGTTCACTTTGATATCAAAGAAGGCTCGCAAAAAGCCGATTTAACGCGCGAAGGCGGCCATAGTGCCAGGCGCATTTTGCATTTCGAAGATCACACCGGTGGCGAAATCCATCGCGCTCTTCTCGCCGCTTGCCGAAAACATCCCAACATCGAAATCAAAGAAGAACATTTTGCCATCGATTTGATTCTCAATCGTCAGGTCAACCCGAATGATATGAATCCTTCTCGTTGCATCGGCGCTTATGTGCTGAACCGAAAAACCGGCGAAGTTTCCATCGAACTTGCGAAGTCGACAATTCTTTCTACGGGTGGTGCTGGAAAAGTGTATCTCTACACTTCCAACTGGAGTGGTGCCACTGGTGATGGCATCGCCATGGCTTACCGCGCGGGCGCTCGCATCGCGAATCTCGAGTTCATGCAATTTCATCCGACTTGTTTGTATCACCGAGACTCGCGCAATTTTTTGATCAGCGAAGCTCTGCGCGGCGAAGGTGGCGAGCTCATCGATGCTCGTGGCAATGCCTTCATGAAAAAATATCATGAGATGGGAAGTCTTGCTCCTCGAGATATCGTTGCGCGCTCGATTGATGCCGAGATGAAAAAATCCGGTGACGTGTGTGTTTACTTGGACATGCGAAAACATCCGCGCGAGTTTTTGAAAACCAGATTTCCAATGATTTTTCAACGCTGCTTGGATTACGGCATTGATATGTCGACTCATCCTATTCCAGTGGTTCCTGCTGCGCACTTTTTGTGTGGCGGAATTCTCGCTGATAAAAATGGCCGCACCGATGTCGGAAGCCTTTGGGCGCTGGGTGAAACTTCGTGCACGGGACTGCATGGGGCAAATCGCTTGGCCTCAAACTCATTGCTGGAATGTTTGGCGATGGCGCACAACTGCTCGATCGAACACGACAACATTTGGTCGCAATTGGAAATGCCAAGCGAAGAACCGCGCGAGTGGATTTATCCCGACGAATCCAACGCCGATGAGATGATCGTCATTCACCACATGTGGGATGAGATCCGACGACTGATGTGGAATTATGTCGGCATCGTGCGCTCAAACAAACGTCTTGAGCGAGCCTCGCATCGTCTGGCAAATATTTTGGAAGAAGTGAAAGATTATTATTCCAACTTCAAACCACACTCGGATATTTTGGAGCTCAGAAATATTGCGACGGTGGCAGAGCTTTCAGTTCAGTGCGCTCTTCGTCGCAAAGAATCTCGCGGCATTCATTACAATCTCGATTATCCTTGGGCCGACTGGCACGAAGACGACGAGACTCGGGGACTTGCCAAAGACACGATTCTCTCTCGCGGTTTGTGATTTAAAATGAGGCCTCATGATTGCAAAACAAAAGGCTGGTGTTACCAGCCTTTTGCTTATTCTCCTCCCCTAAGAAGGAGGTACGAATGTCGGATACCAAGCGCCCTATAGTTGGTTTTCGGGATTTTTTGAGATTACTTAAGCAGATTTTGGGATTAGCCCTGCTGATCCTCGAAATTTGGCGACGGGTCTCTGATTTCTGGAGGTAAGTTCATTGGCTTCAACGTGTACAACAAGTCATTGAATCGAGATCATTTCCGGAGGAGCTGAGCTCACGGATGAAGGCTGGTGGCACCACCAAATTTGAATGGTAAAGACCTCGACCATTGGCTGACTTTTCTTGACCGTTTTTCACTCAGCCGAGATGATCTACGGATGAAAACGAAAACTTTTTTTAAAATGATGTCGTCAACGATTGCGGCCATTCTTTTGCCGGCTCTTTTTCTTTCCAGTTGTGCGACTTATCCGCCGAATCCCAATATCCCCGAATTAAGTCCTGAGGGTGATTATTACTCTGCTGTCGCAGCCGCCTCACAAAAACGGCAAGTTTATGATGGGCTTTACGAAATTCTTGAAATCAATGCAGTGCTGGTCAATTCGAAAGTGGCTGCCGGGCGAGTCGATCAAAATGCGCGCATGTATCAGTGGACTCGCGAGCAGTACAATAAAGAAAAAGCGGATATGCAGACAGACCTCAGCAAACAAACTGAAATTATCCTGGGATTTTTTGTCCCCAGCCGCAAAGAAGATAACTTAGCGAAAAAAACTTCTGTCTGGAAAATATTTTTGGATGTGAACGGCCATCGTTACGAAGGCCAGGCGACAAAAATCAAAGCGCTTCCTGCTGAAGTGCGCGCTCTGTATCCAGATCATGTGAGGTTCTACACTCCATACAAGATCGAATTTCCGGTGCCCATTTCGATGGTTGAAAATGCCGAAGCTAAATTCACCGTGACCGGCCCTGTGGCCTCAGCCACTCTCGATTTTCCGCCCAGCAAATAACGGTACGGCGTACCGTTATTTTTCCCATTATTTTTTAGAGGGCGTTGCCGTTGTCGGTGAGAGTGTGTTGTCCACAAGCTGTGAAAATCATCACATAATCATCAGTGGCATCTTTGAATTCGATGCTGCCTTTATCAAAACCGCAAGACGATCTGTGTAAAGCCGATGATGACACTGTGAAGTCATCAACGTCAGCACTGTTTTTCAAGAGTGAAAAGGTGCTGCTGATCACAACTGCTCCACCAGATGAAGCCGAGCTCACATTATCAGGAGTGTACTGATAGCTCGACTGACCTTTGACTTCACCTGAGTCAGATGAAAACGTATATTTATCATCAAATTTTTTCGCCGCACTCAAACTGAGCAGCTCGAGACCACCACTGATTTTCCCAACCCCTGCCGCCTGAGCAAGAGATCTTTCCATTTTTTGATCTATATTAAGATCAGAGTTGGTTGAGTAAGAATAGCTGCCAACAACAATCCCCATAGATTGAAGCGAAATAATCTCTTCGATTTTGTTATCGAAGGCAACCGAGACGGATCCCGTGTCGTCACTGCTAGTTTTGATTTCAACCGTACCCACAGGATTGCAGGCATATTTAAAGATCACGTCACCAACGGCAACATCATGAATTGTAATACAAGGAGCAATGGGAGAAATTCCACCGACCTTCATGTTTGGAAAAACAACACCAGAACCACCTTGACTAAGACCCGCTTGCTGAGCCGCTGAGTTACTAATATCCGAGGCCGCTGAGTCTCCAAAGTACTGTGCCATATTTTTCGCATCACTTTGACTGAGTGAAGAAGACGATGGCGCGTTTGGTACTGGTGCTGCCGCCGCTGATTCTACACTGGCCGAAGACCCATGACTTGAGGAACACGCCGACAGCACTCCGGCTGAAAGCGGCAGTATCAAAATGAGAAAAAGTTTGTTCATAAATCCCCCGTATACAGAGGGAGAAGCAAAAGCCTCGCCAAGCTTGAAATCAAATTTAACAATTGTTAATTCACCCAATCGCCAAGAGATCCACAAAGGTGAGAAGCGTTTAGGCAGCTGCTATCTAAACTGACAGCGTCTCAGTCAGAGACGACAGTGTCGGGCGAGAAGCCCCACGACTGCAAAATATCTTTTTCTTCCGAGGCCGACATGGCTTTTTTAAATTTTGCACCCGACTGCCCTTTCACACGACGTTCACATGAAGCCCAATCGCGATGTCTGCAAACAGTGCCACCTAAAAGACTCAAGTAAGAGTACGCCGGTTTTTTTTCCTGCTTCTGGCGCATCTCTGGCAAGCCTTCATCTTCGGGCACATCGTAGATCGCAATCGAATATTGCAAAAGAGGTCCCTCGTAAAGGGAGATCCATTTTTTCTGACTGAAGGCCACAGCAATTTCATCGCAGCGCTCATTGCCGGGAGTCCCGATATGACCGCGCGAATATTTCCAATCAATTTTGGCGTCACCTTTGCGCGCACTTGCTAAGCGCGAAAGTTCTTCCCACAAAGTGCGATGAGAGACATCACCACCTTCGGCATTCTTCCACTCTTTTTTTCGCCAGCCCCAAATCCATTGCGTGATCCCGCGAATGACATAGGTCGAATCCGTGTAAACAATGACGGCTTCACTGCGAGCTTGAATGGCTTGCAGAGCTTTGATCGTGGCTAAAAGTTCCATCTCATTATTGGTGGTTTGATCTTTGCCACCACCCAACTCTTTAATTTTTCCTTCCGGAAAAGCCAACACCGCCGCCCAACCACCCGGCCCTGGATTTCCAGAGCAGGCGCCGTCAGTAAAAATCACGATGGAGTTCATATTTATCTTGTCCGTCATCAAACCAAAATAACAGGGAAGCTCTAGTTCTGCAAAAGCGGAGTTCCCTTTTGCGGCTCGCTATCCATCTTTTGATCACCTTAAACTCATAAAAACGCATAAGACCGCCGTGGGCTTCTGAAAAAGCGGCACATCTCCTGCTGAATATTGGATGGGATTCCTCTGTCTATTTGTTCGACAGGGTTTTGCCATTTGTCCTGACAGTTGGATGATGTACGTAACCGCTTGAGGAGTTTTTTAAAAGTGAAAACGATCTTTGGATTGTTCATTTTGTTGCTTTCAGTCGCATTGCCAGCGACCAGCTTCGCTGCACCTTCGACGTCTATTATGTCGGCGGAAGAACAAGCTGCCATGCAAAAGCCTTGGGATTTCTCAACCAGTTTTGGACACTTTGAGTCTCTCTACAATCGTAACGATGGCTCACGAATTTCAGCCAACACTTTGAATACAACTCTAGGATATAAATTCAATAAAGACTATAAACTGACGGGCGAAGTTGATCTCGTTCAAGACACTCTCGATTCTGAGAATAATGATATCAGCGGCGCAAGCCTCGCTTTAGCTCATTCAAAAATCTCGGTGGCGGATCGTTTGCTGGATCTGACTCCTTCATTGTCATCGTCTATTCCTGTTTCACAGTTTGATCATCACACATCGCTGCAAACCTCTCTCGGTATGGCGCTGAAAACAGAAATCAATCCAGAATTTCTTTTTAGCAAAAAATTGTCTTTGGCACTCAGTTTATCTGGAACACGGAATTTTCACACTTACTCTGAAGGCCAAGACGGCACTCCCAATACTGAATATGTTGCCGTTCAAGATCTCAAAATCGGTTGGGAATTTACTAGCTGGCTTTCTTTTGCTTTCGATGTCGCGAACATTGATCTTTGGAGTTACAACGGTATTTTGAGCGAATTTTATGCGCACTCGGAAGAATTTGATTTCACGATCAACAAGCAATGGAGTGTGGCTGTGGGACAGTCTTACGGCAATCCGCTGAGTCCCTTTGTGCCGGTTTGGCAAGCGGACCAACAAAATTATAATTTTAGTTTGATCGATCAACGTTACTCGACAGTGTACGGATCCGTGACTTTGACTTATTAAGGGAGCGAATATGAAAAACGCGACGACAACAACAATTCGGAATCTGATGGCTGGTGCTTCTTTGATTGCAGCACTTTCTGCGTGTACGAAATCACGCCCCGCTGACATCAATGATGATGAGACCAAAGCGCAAATCTTTGCGATCTCTGATCTGCAGGGCCAGCAGTACAACATCCAAACCGGAGCGGCACTGCAATCCATGAGTGATTTGCAAAACGAGCCCCATGCTTTGGCTGAAAAACCTCAGGTCGCGATCAAATCTTCAAATGCTCCCGATCGTTTGCAAAATATTTTTGAATCGCTTCCCATCTCAGCTCAGTCGGGACAAGCTTATCCCGTGCGTTTGTCTGTCGACGCTAAAGCTGTGACTTTGCTTCGTATCGTTTCTAACGTCAATGATCTGACGGACGTCGAAAAAGGTTCGATGATTCAACAAACTGTGACGGTGAACAAAACTCCGCAGCAAATGAATTTGGTGCCTATGGCCCAAATCGTCGTCAAAGATTACGGAACACTTTGCCGCATCAAAAATGACAACGGCGAAAACACCGCCAACTTAAAAATCTGTCACACCGATTTTTCAAAAGCCACTCACGTGCAAATCTCATTGAAAGGTGATGATTTGCAAGCCGCTCTCGGCGATCACCAATTGGATCAAGTCTTCTTGAAAGATCGTCTGAACGGAAAAATCACGACATTGTCGGCTCTGCAACAGCAGATGAAGTTTTCTTTGTATCCCATCACGGATGACAAAGTTGTGACTTACGTTTCGACAGACGCTGGATCGCAAGTGAATTTGCTGATTTATAAAATTGCTAAAAAATCGCAAATTACTGACGATAAAATTTTGCAGCAACTGAAATCCAATCTGAAATTGGGACAAGTTGTTCAATGCCCAAAAGAAGTTCTTTCGACTCTGGCGACAGCGGCCGACCAAGCCGATTGTGTGCTGATGCTTGCTTACAATATCAAAGGTGATGCTGTTCGTGCTGAGACTCAAACCACTGACGACTTAGGTCGTCCGGGAATTAAAGTTGATTTGAAAAAAACAGCCTCAACATCTTCAAGCCTTTTGCAATTTGATGAAGCCGTGCCTGCGACAGTCGTGAATCCTTCGGATTTGACTCAGTTGAATCCTTACAACACGGTTCGCATTTCCGATATCATGAATAAAGAATTTATGATGCGCCGAACTTTTGAAGACGCCGCCTCGACCTTGACTGGTTTTGGTCCCGGCGCTTCAGGCTATATGGATTTAGTGAAATTCGAACTTCAAGATAAAGCTTTGGTTGTTCGTCGTGTGCTCGTCATCAATGGCGCTCGCGATGCCACCAATGTCGACAAAGAAGAAGTGATGTCGATTCCCGTGACTTACAAAAAAATTGACTCGGCAACAACTTCATCCGTCGCTCCTCGCTTGATTGATGCGACAAAAGCAGATGCCCAATATGCTTTCTTGGATTGGACTGCCAACACGATCGGCGCAACAAACTCGCCGTTGTCTTATGCCAGCGATGGTCCAGAGATGTGTTTTAAATCGACGTCTCGTCAAGACGTGACGGATCTCGATAATCGTATTCAGGACGGAGTTTTAAGCTTTTCGATCAGTGGCTCTTATACTTTCGAGCCTTCTTGTATCACTTTCAATTCACTCAATGACTATTGGTACGGCGGCGGTATGCAGTCGAACTTTAATATCAAAGAGCGCATCTCTTTCATGGTGAACAAAGGCACACAAGATGCCAATCCAGGAATGAGCGTGGCTTTCAATGCGCAGAACGTGATGGGTTATGGCGTTTTTACCATGGACCAAATCAATCCGGACCAATACGGAAATCGCATGGGTGTGATCGGGACTGAAAATGCTCAGCCAGTGATTTATGATTTCTCGAACGGAAAACAACTTGTTTATCATCTTGGTGGTTTGCCGGATGATCAAAATTCTTGGGTTTACAAAGCTCTCGTGGATGGAACCAAAGAAGTGGTCGCTGATTGGAATCAGTCTCTGCACCGAGCTTTCGTTGGAACTTCCTTGGATCGCAGCGGCGACTTTATCGTTTTGAAAGTTGATGGCATTGACGACACCGTGGGTCACTTGGGTGATTTGGATCGCAGTTACATTTGGAATTTTACAAAAAATATGGATTCGGGATTGTTAGGGCTTTCACAAGCAGCGCCAAATCCGCGCTCGGGTCGCATCGAACAAAATAACGTGCTGATGTACAGCGGTAATTTGATCGGTGAGTTGGGTTACATTCGTAATTCTGTTCGTAAACAATTGGCTTACCGACAAATGAAAGCAGCGGCGTTGGATGCTTTGAAAAAACAAGCCAATGTTCAAGATGCACAAAATGTGAATCTGCCAACAAGCGGTGATAATGGCGGTCTGGATGTTTACTCTTCAGAAAATGCCAGCATGATTAATAAAATCATGAAAAATCACGTGGGTTCTGATCCAGTGATCCTCGGCCAATCACAGAGCCGACAAAGCATGCTGAGCAATGCGCTGAATGCCCGCTCGCAATTGGCGATCATTTTGCCTGGGAACAAATCTTTGTTAGCAAAGAAAAATCAATATCTGTCGAAGACGTCTGACAATTTGATTCTTGAGCACATTGTTCAGCAAGCGGTTGCGCAAAAGTTGACTCGTGATAGCAACGGTTTGACGGCCCTTGCTGCCATCGAGCTTTTGAAATCGACAAAAAATATATCCGCAGAACAAAAACAAAGTTTGCTCAACGATGCTCGTCGTTTGACTTTGCAATCGAAGTTCAACAAAAACTTCGACAAGGGACCCAACTGTATTCTTTCTGCCGAAGAATTTGAAACAGCCATGGGCACAGACCCTGATCTGTTGGTCGAAGCAAAAACGGTTGATATTTTTAAGAAGTGGTACAAAGCAACTTTGGCTCATGAAATGGGTCACTCGTTGGGGCTGACTCACAACTTCGAAGGTTCGGTTGATAAAGCCAACTTCTTATTTGCGAATGAAACTGCCAGCGATTCTTCTCGCAACTACTCGTCGATCATGGATTACGTTCCGGATCAGTATCAACGTTATGGCGGTCCTGGTCCTTACGATGTGCGGGCTTTACGAGTGGCCTACACAGGTATGATTGAAATTTCTCCGACTTTGCAGTCGTTGGTCAAAGATGGCCCGAGCGGTAAAGTCTTGTCATCGGCTGATGGCAAAACTTCGATTCCATTGACGAAAGCTTCTGATGATTTCTATTACGAAATTCCATTGGCGACTTATCAGAAATTGGCTTTGGGCAATCAAACTTGGTGGAGAATGGACACGTCGACTTTAAAAAAATTCCCATTGAAAAACTATATGTATTGCACGGATAAAGATATCGGCAACGATCCTTTATGCAATCGCTGGGATATGGGAACAACAGAGCCAGAGATCGTGAAGTATTATGCTCAACAATATAAAGACAGTTATGCGACAGCAAATACTCGCGGTGACGATTTGATGAAAATTCCGTCACGCCAAAGATATATCGGTCATATGCTGATGAACTTCTTTGGAATCCGTCCATTTATGGAAGAGGGTTTCTACCGCGCCATGTTTGGCAGTTACTCGCAAGATCAAATTTCGAATGCTTTTAGTGCTGGGTTCGAAGGTTATAAGTTCTTCGTTGAGTTGCTCAGTGCTCCAACGGAAAATTTGGAATACTCGTCGATGGATCGCTTTCATCTTTTTCAACATCCTTACGAACTGGATAACAAAGATAAGGACGGAAAAGACATCACTGTGAAGGGCACCGACAATATTCTTGTGGAAACAAAATCGATGACGGACTTGCTGATTCCAGGTTCAGATTTCGACGTGTCTACTCGCGGAGTCGAGGACGATAAGAGTTTTGCTTTGTTGATGCTGACTCTGCAAGGGATCGGCGGCGATCGCTATGATGCTCATAATTTAACCTTGTCGTATGCTGATTTTGAAAATTATGTGATGCAAATGAATTCATCAGCATCACCGCTGTTTTCAGTGATGCGTGGTGCGCTGTCAAATACGACGCCATCTTATGTTTTTGGAGAACATGGTTTGGCCGCATTGCCGATTGATGATTACAAAGTTGATGTTTCAGACTCGAATGAATTTCGTTATCACTTGCTCACCGCCACAGCGATAAACCTTGAGTCTTCAAGTCTGACGGACAAAGGAAATTATGCGACCCTCTTCCGAGTTTCAAGCAGTCAAAATGGAACTCCGAAAGATCGCTTGGCTGTCGCGAGCTTAGACCAATCACTGACCAGCCCTGCGTCCGTGAAATATTGGGCCATGGATAATGCGAATGCATCGAAAAAAATGATCGATACAGCCGCACGCAATCGTCGCTATATCGAGAATGCAAAAGCCATTGGCGACGATATGCTGAAACTTTATCAAGCTGCAAAAACAAAAGATGCCGCAGCAACAACTGCTGCTACCTTTTCAAGTGCCGCATTCACTGGCGACCCGACAGTCGATTTAAAAAATTCAATGGCCGCCAATGGAGTCAGAGCATCGGATGTCACTTCTGAGGCCAACTTCGATGCACAAGCGACCAAAACATTGGCTGATCTTATGGCCATCAATACTGACGGGGCTCTGACTTCCGACAGTGCTATTGCGAATTTTCAAGCCGAATACAAAGCGCAAACGGGAAAAGATGTGACTGTCGAACAAGCGCAGAAATTGCTGCTCTCTCAAGATGTGAATGAGGCTTTACAATATATGGCTTCACTCGATACGCTCGGGACACAATTGCAACAACTGACAGATGACCAATTGAATTCGGCCGCTGTTCAAGCTCAATTAAGTCAGATCAAAAAAGCGAGCAGTCAAATTGCTCAGCAGAATGCTTTGATTGGTGTGGCAGAAAAAACTATGATCAACAACAAATCTCTTGCTGTCGATAGCCAAGGGAATGTCACTGCGGCGTCGGACCTCGGCGATATGGTTGCAAAAATTGCTGACGATCAAGCTTTAGAAAATCAACACGGAATTATTATTCAGAATCTGCAAGTTCTGAATCAATTGCTGGTGAACATGCATCCTGAGATGAACCGATACTAAATGTGAATGTCTTCGACTTGGCAGGTCTCAATTTTTGTGAGGCCTGCCAAAGGATAAATGACCGCAAGCTTCACCGATTCATTCGGCTGAAGCTTTTTCATTTTAGCTAGAGCCCACGAATAAATTTTTAACTGATCCATTGCTTTGTCTAAATACTCAGGACTTCCGGTTTTGTAATCCACCACCCAAGCTTGCTTGTCGGAATCCACGCCCCACAAATCAATTTGACCCTGAATCAGCTTTCGCGAAGAAGTAGAATCACTTCGCTTATCATCAAGAACGGCAAAGCCCCACTCGACATAACCTTGGCGAATCAAATCCAACCATAGTCCCTTTTGATCTTGAATCAAGTATTTCAGCGCCGCTTGTTCTTTTTCATTAAGATCTGTCAGCAAACTCTCAGGTCGAAATTGCGGATCTTTGATCGAATGATATTTGATCGACTCAAACACGCGGTGAATATCAACGCCAGTGATTGCCTTTTGCACACTTGCAATCGACATTTTTTTTGCCACACTTTGCGGAAGCTTCGCTTTTTCTTGTCGATCAAGAATTTCAGTCACTGACAAGGTCTGTAACTGAGCTTTCTCAGCCCCAGGATCGTGATATTTTGCTGAGGGCACTTGCTCTGTCAAACGCGCTGCTAGTGCAATCACGCTGCTCTCAATATTTGAGCGCACCAAGTAACTGTAATTATCACTGGTTTGCAAACCCGGTGTTGTCAGCAGCGGAAGCCTTGCCGCCCACGAAGCCGACGCGGGTTTTTCACTTGAGATCAAAGTGACTGTTTGCTTGGCGCGCGTGAGTGCCACATACAATTGACGATCCAGCTCAAGCGCTTCACGTTCACGACGTTCTTCCACCAACTTCTCACCAAACTGCGAAGTTTTTTTCGTGCCTTCAATCGGATCTGGCAAAGCCAAAGTCCATTTTCCATCGCGCTCATCGTAATTAAAAAAATCAGGTCGAGCGATATTGCTTCGTCCACCCATATCCGCCAAAATCACATGATCAAACTGCAAACCTTTCGCCGCATGAATAGTCATCATATTCACACGCCTTGGTTCAACCACGGGCACGGCATCGCCTTCGCCCGCAGATTCCAAATCCAATTCGCCAATTCCTTGAGATTTTAAAAATTCAAGATATTGAAAACCGGGCTTTCGTTCTTGCGCCCGAATCAAAGTGACAAGCTTCCAAAGATTAGCCTCACGTCGTCCGGCGACATCAATTTTTTCTGAAAAATCAAAATAGCCGAGACGCAAAAGTCCTTCAAACCAAGCCTGACCAATTCCACATTGTGCGACCAGAGCCAAAAGTTTTTTTAGCTCTGCAATCCGTAGATGTGTAAGCCCTGACAGCACTGACCAGTGAGACGTCGCGCTGGGCTTGGTGAATATCACATCCAAAATGTCTTGATCACTGACAAAGCCAAAAGGTGAGCGCAGCAAAGTGATCAGATTTTTATTATCATGCGGATTGATTAAAAATTTAAGCAATGCAAGCGCATCAACAATTTCACGCCGATCAAAAAATTGCCCGGCTGCATGGACCTGAGCCGGAAGTCCCACTTTTCTCGCCAAAAGCGCCATCTCTTCAAGATCATCATTTCGTCTTGAAAGAATGCAGATTTTTTCTAAAGCGACGCCTTTTTTTTCTAATTCCAGGCAACGATGAATGGCTGTCGTCCACTCTAAATATTTACGAGACATATTGTCTTTATTTTCAGCCAGCACGACCACTTGCGCGACTTCTTTTTCGACAGCAAGATCCCATTCTTTTTTTACTTCGTCCTTCACGTCCTTCGCAGGTTCCATTGGCGAAAACTGAGGACTGAGGCCTTGAAAGAGATCATTGAAAAACAAAAGCAATTCAGGGCGTGAACGATAGTTCATCATTTTCGGGACGCAATAACCGCCAGCGGCTTGAACCTGTTTTTCTTTCTCGACAAAAACTTCAGATCTGGCTCCGCGGAATAAATAAATACTTTGTTGAGGATCACCTACGACAAAACTTGGTTTTGGGCCCATCAGTGATTTCAGCAATTCCACTTGCGCTGGCGAAGTGTCTTGATATTCATCCACCAGCCAGTAGTCCCATTTCTGACTAAAATGCATCGCTGTCTCCGGCGCTTGACGAATCAACTTCAAAGAGAAGGATTCCAAATCTCCCATTGACAGTTCGGCACGCTCAATTTTTTCTTGAAATAATTTTTCACAAAGAGCGCGAGCGATTTTCTCAAAGGCCGCCGTCACACTTTCATGTTTGGCGGCGAAGTCAGTCGTGGTATTCCAGCCTGACATTTTCTCTAGCTTTTTAATGAACTCTTTCTTTTGCTCGTCCGTCGCATCCGAAATTGTTTTATTTTTTCGCACCGAAGGCAGCGCATCTGAGAATTGTAAAAAATCAGAGGTGACTTGAAATCGCGCTAAAGTTTTGGCCAATTCATGCCAAGCTTCATGTTCTGTTTCAGAAAATATTTTTTCAGAGAGCGCGTGAGCTTCACTCACCAAGGCAGCGCGCTCCGCGGCGAAGCCTTGAAGAATATCTTTTTCTTGAAGGCGCGGCGGTTCGCCAAAGCGCAGAGATAATTCAAAGTAGGTGAGAAAGGCCGACAACACATCATCGAATTCGGCATCTTCAAGAACCGTCTGAAAAGCCAAGGCCAAAGATTCATCTTTGCTGCAAAGATCGCGCAAGGTTTTTTTCAAGAGGAACATCTGGCTTCGATCATTGACGATCTTTAAGCGTGGGCTGAGTCCCATGGCCGAGCCAAAACGTGAAAGAAAAAGGCTCAAGACTCCGTGAATTGTCGAAATATGCAAATGACTGGGGCTTTTGACAAAGTCAAGCAGCGATTGATTTTTCTTTTCGAGCGCTTTGTGAACCAAGCGCTCGCGCAATTCTTGCGTGGCCTTTCTAGTAAATGTCGTCACTACAAAATGCGGATACCTTCCATGCTGAGCATGAAAGTTTTCGGCAAGTTTTAACACTCGCTCGGTGAGTTCTGTGGTTTTTCCGGCACCGGCTCCGGCGCGAACCACAATATTTACAAGTTCAAATGGGGCGCTCGACACTGCTGTCTCCATGCACAAGTCACACAATCTTTTTTATCCAAAGGCTCTGGCGCTATTTTCCCAGCGACAATTTTCTGTGTGAGTTCAAAAATCAATTTGCCAATTTCGCTTAAAACTTTTTCTTTCTCATCCGCCGCGACCCGATTTTTCTTCGTATCCAAATCAAATAAAGCCCCTGCTTTTTCCGTGACCTTAAAACCACTATCGCGATTCATATTCTTAAGAACCATATAAACGGCGGAGACCACTTCCACCTCTGAAAAGTCTTCCACAAATCCCTGTTCCAAAGCCAAAGTATAAAGTGCCAACTGCAATTGATTTTCTTCGATCCATTTTGAAATGGATTTCAGCTGCCCACCGCTAAGTTTATAATCAATCACCGTCGCCTGTCCGGCACGATCTGTGTCGATACGATCGATTTTTCCCTTGATCAAGACACTTTGAATAAACTCGTCCGCATTCTGAGTCCATTTTCCTGTCGTGGCATCGATATAGAACTGAAAGGATTTTTCGCGAGCATCCGTTTTCGTCTGTGGAAAACGCTGGCGCCATTCTTTTTCAAATTGCAAAAATCTTTGCGCGAGCTTGAAATGCTTTTCTTTGATCGATTGCCAAGCGAACTCATCATAGATTTGCAATTTCAAATCAATGCGAAGCTGATCCAGGATGGGCTCGACCTCATTGTCCTTCCAATCGAAGCGGCGAGGCTCTTCAGACAATCTTTCCAAAAGGCCGTGAGCCAAAGCCCCCCGCTTGCGACGATCTAAATCTAAATCCACCAATGGCAAATCCAAAAGACGAAATAATTTCTCTGCCGCAAAAATAAACGGACACTGCCGATAGCGTTCAAAAGACGTCGGCGACAGCGACGGCGGATTCACCAACTTCACGGAAGGCAGTTCTTCAAGGCCCAAATCTTCATCAATGCGAGTTTCGGTTTCAACAAGCATTTCTGGCTGAAGGCCCGTGGCTTCACTGAGCCACTCTACCGAAGCGCGCTGACGCTCATCCCAGCGAAGCTTTCGTTCTTCGACGGACTTTTCCTCAGGGAGCAAATCGCTTCGCTCATCATCAGCAATCTTCATCCAAAAAGAGCTTGCGGCCTCAGCACTGCCGGAAACTCCGGTCTGTGGATAAAAGTATTGGCTTTCTTCTGTTTTATTTTCGGAAAGCCAGCGCAAATCAAATTCCAACGAACTGATTTCTGGATGCTCGATAAAAAAACCAAGCTCTGTCGATAACGAATTCACATCCGAAGGATCCAGCAATAAATTTTTCTTTTCTTTGAGCTGTGATTCACAAAGCCCTAAGAAAATTCGGTGCGAGATCACCATCGAATCCGCTGAGGACAGATTGGTGACTTGGACTCCGTCAAGGTTGGCGATTTTCCAGCGCACTTCTTTTTTGGCGATCACTTGCTCCAGAAAATAAATCCAGGATGACAAACTCATGCTCAGCCGATCATCCGCATTGGCTAAAAACTCACGCAGACAAGTTTCTAGCGCCGTCAGGTTTTCGATATCTCGCCAAGATCTCAAAGCAAAACCCAAAAACTCATCGCGGCCAATGGATTCTGTCGGCAATAATTTTTCATCAAATGATTTTTTGATTCTTTCATGGCGAACCAAATCTTCTTCACCCAAAAGCTCTGAGAACAAAGCATAAAATTCTTCATAACGCAGAAAGGGTTCTTGCAGATAAACCGCGTTCTCAAGATCAGCGAAGCTGACCTGATGACTGGAAAGTCGCAGGCGCGACAACCACTGCGAAACATGCGGCAAAGTTTGCAAACGAAAAGTCTGATCCTTAGCGACAGGAATTCCTTCTTCGGAAAAAAGTGGCGCCAGCATCGACCAATAAACTTCGATATCCGGCGCAATCACCGCAATCGCTTCGGCTTTAATCCCATGATCAAGCCAAGTGTGCACTTGGCGAACCGCTGCTTTGCTTTCTGCCAGCAATCCTGAAAATTGATGAGCCACTTGCCGTGACGGCGAAGTTCCCGATTTTTCCACCACCATTTTTTCATGCGGCTGCGCACTCAGGAGACGATAACCTTCAAGAAGGTAATCATACTCGTTGGTCCATGCCGTTTCGGGAATCAAAACTGTGACCTCGCAAAATTTAGCCATTTCCAAAATCAGCTCCGCTTCCGTGCGAGAAAGTTGCGAGCTTAAGTCCACCACCAACGGTCGCTGCCAAAAAGCGCCAAAGAATTGCACTTCATTTTGCAAAAGGCCTGCGACCCAAGCCGGAGCCATACGATCCTCAGCTAAAAATTGATCCACATATTTTTTGGACAGCAAATACCAACTGCCCCAACGTGAAAGACTTTCTGGATGTTGCAAAAACCAATCTTGCATGCGCTCGTGGCCCAAGGGATGCGAGTGCACCGCGATAAACGAATCAATAAAATCGGCGACCACGCTATCGGCATTTTGGCTGAGTTGAATTTTTTCTGACTTCAAAGACTCTTTCAAAGATGTGCGCAAAAAATCAGAAGACACAAAGCGCATCTCCGGTCGCACTCGACGCAAAAGAGAGCGCCATAATTCACTGGCGCGCAGAACGCTGAGATCCTCAAAATATCCTTGGCTTTGCAAAAAAATTTTCTGAATTTCAAACTTGGTGCGCAAATCAGAGACCAACCATGACATCGTATTTGGATCAAACGAGTCCAAAAACTGTTTTTTCTGTATTGGCGAAGAAAGTCTGGCAAGACGAAGCATTTTCTCAGTATAATGTTGAAATGAAACTTTTTAGAACAAATAAAAAAGTGATGAGCTGGGCCATGTATGATTGGGCCAACAGCACCTTCGCGACAACCATCATGGCGGGCTTCTTCCCTGTTTTCTTTAAAGAATTTTGGAGTCACGGCACCGATCCGACTCTCACCACAGCTCGTCTAGGCTCTGCTATTTCAATTGGCAGTTTTATTATGGCCGCCTTAAGCCCCAGTCTTGGCGCGTTGGCCGACAAGAAAGGCTATAAGAAATTATTTTGTTTTCTATTTATGCTTTTAGGAATTGCCGGCAGCGCGATGATGACTTGGATTCCGCAGGGACTTTGGTTCATGGCTCTTGTCGCTTACACCATTTCAAATATTGGCTTCAATGCCAGCTGCGTTTTTTACGATGGGCTTCTTCCCTCTGTCGCGCCGGGAAGAGAGTCTGATTATGCCTCGTCTCTTGGATATGGCCTCGGCTACTTAGGTGGCGGAGTGCTTTTTTCTTTGAATGTTTGGATGTACTTAAGCCCTTCAACATTTTTCCTTCGTGATCAAGCTCAAGCGGTGCAAATTTCTTTTCTCACCGTGGCGTTGTGGTGGGGACTTTTTTCCATTCCTTTATTTAAAAATGTTCCAGAGCCTGACGCCACTCACCCTCATATTTCTTTTTGGCAAGCGACTTACGACAGCATTATCAAGCTCAAACAAACTTTATTGGAAATGATGAAAGAGAAAAATACTTTTATTTTTCTCTTGGCTTACTGGCTCTACATTGACGGCGTTTACACAGTCATGACCATGGCCGTAGATTTTGGAATTTCCATGGGCCTTCCTATATCGTCACTGATTTCTTCGTTGCTGATTGTGCAATTTATTGGTTTTCCGTTTGCTTTGATTTTTTCTTGGCTTTCGAAAAAATGGGGCTGCCGCATTCCTATTTTGATTTGCGTGATTGTCTACGGCATCACAGTCATCGGCGCGACTTACATGAGCAAAGCTTGGCACTTCGCCATGCTAGCGGTGATCATCGGTATCGTCCAAGGTGGCGTTCAAGCTTTGAGCCGCAGCCTTTTTTCACGCATGGTTCCCGCTGGCGAAAGTGGCGAGTACTTCGGCCTCTTCAATCTGGTCGGAAAATTTGCTTCGATCTTAGGCCCGATCCTTGTCGGCTGGGGCGCTTACCTCTCGGGAGATCCACGCAAAGGCTTGATGGGACTCTTGGTGCTTTTTGTGACCGGCGGAATTTTGCTATGGAAGGTGCGAGAGCCCGCACCAGAGGCCAGCACTTCTGTTTAATTCCAACCAATAACTTGATAGCCACGCTCTTTGAGACATTCGTTGACGAAATTTCTCTTCATTTGATCTGGCGAAAGAGCCGCTGATGTTCCCGCCACCGTTCCGCCAATCGCCGCTCCTTTGAGCGCTGTCGATCCCGCATTCGCATGAGAAAAAAGTCCTGCCACAGCTCCGGTGGCTCCGCCGACGACCATTCCTTTACCAGCAGCCGTGGCAATTTGTTTTCCTTTATTGGATTGAACATAATTGTCCGCAAGGTCTTCACAAGTTTTGATATCTTGATTGGCCACATCTTTTCCGACAGAGACTAATTTTTTGTTCGGATAAAGCTGAGGAGAAGACGCACAGCCTGCAAAGAGCAAAGCCGATATTAAAAAGCCACCACGAAAAAATATTTTTGAATTCATAATTAAGCTCCGATGATTTATTAACTTTTGTTAATTATCACTGAAAAAACCGAGAGATGTTAAGACTTATCAGCTTGAATGCAAACGAAGTGTTCCATAAGCCCCCCGCAAACAGACTATCGTCGTTGTTTCAGTCGTCGACGGCCGCCGTCGGTGTTGACGATATGGAAATCGGGATCGAGAGAAAGCTGCAATGTCACTGCCGCTTGAATCCGTTGATCAGGAGTTTGTCCGGGATAAAATCCGCGCTCGACGGCGTAAGAGGCGACATCAAAATTCAGTAACCACAAATCAAATCCCGCTCCGTAAGTGAGATAGCCTTGATACAACCCCGCTCGCACATCCAGAAAAGCCAAATTCGCTTCGACACCCATGTGAATTTTTTGACCAAGCTCAGTATTGGCATCGGTGATGTGGCGATACTCAAGCCCTGCGGAAAATCCCAAGAGCGGAATCGATCCGTCAACAGTCATTCCCATCACCAAATCATTTTTTTGCGCTGGCGGAGTCAAGGTTCCCCTGGTTAATTGAAAAGCCGTGTCGCCCAAATCTCTCCACGACAGTGAAACTGTTGGATTCAAAGGCTGGTCACTCATGCGCGCGACAAGACCCGCATCAAGACCGTAACCAATTCCAGAACTCTCTAAATTTTGCAGCGTCGTTTGCAAATTCATCGAGCCCGAAAATCCCGCCAAAGTATCAACGCCAATGGGTTGATCCACCGAACTCCGACTGATGCGCTTCACATTCATCCCGAGCGCCACATGCTCGTTCAGAGGAATCGCTCCGCCGACCACAAATCCATTATCAATATTAACCAGCGTTTGAATTGTCGGATAGGAAGGTCCGTGCAGAGTCAAATCACCATAGCCCGTATAAAAAGCACCAATTCCAAAGCAGGGAAAAGTCAGCGTTGAAAAACCTTGAGCCGTGAACCATTGATTGTTGCCATACAAAGAACCAAGCCCACTGAGTGATCTTACATTTTGAATATTCTGAAGATTGTCATTGGCTGCTTGCAAAGGATTGGTCGGATTGCCATTAGAAACAAGCCCCACATTGATATTCATGATCGACCAATTCATTCCCTTGGTAAAACAAGAGTAACCTGGATTTTGATAAAGCGAGGCCGCATCGTCTGATGCAAAAACATACACGCCACCCATGCCCAACATGCGTGTTGTCTGAAATGGCTCAATGTATTCACTCGCCAGAGAGCGAAACGCAAAAAGCATCAAAAAAAGAAAAGTCATCTTCTTCATGGACAACATGCCGCCAAAGTGGGGCCATCCACCGGATTGCAGACATCATCGATTCCCAGTTGGTAACTGGCATTGGCAGTGCTTGGTCCGGTTCGTAAAATATCGCGCACCAGTTTGATATCCGGAGCCGTCACGGTCGCCGCATCGGTTTTTGCACAAGTCGCACCGCAAGCGGTGCTAATGTTAGAAAGAGCCGCGCCCACAGTACTGGCCGGAATCACATTTGTTAACGCGGTTAAATTTGTGGAAACAAGACCAACACCCGTTATAACTTGGGTCACATCCGCATCTGAAATCGAAGGCACATTGCACGAGTTATATCCCGCATCGACAGCTCCATTGCCAAGCCCTCCAACACCATCTATGTCGGCATCCGAGCGCAAGTATGTTCCAATTTTCACCATCCCAAGCACGGCGATAAATAAATTTTCACCCTGAGTCCGTTGCGCCGGATTGGCACTGATTTGTTCCATTTTTAATTGCGCCAACTGACAAGACCCAGGGTTCACAGCCACCTGAGTGAACGCATTCATCAAATATTTAAAAATCGTCGAGCCCGCCAGCGATGCACTGCTGAGATTATTAAAGTAAACAATAAAATCCAGACCACATTGCCCGGCTAAAGCTCCCGCCCAAGTTTCAATGACATCTGTTTCGGCTTGGCGAGAGGGTGAAAGCGACGCCAATTGCGTGAGGGCTTGATTCCAATTTCTGCTGTCCACTGATTTTAAAACTTCTTCATAAATCGCATCATCCGAGGTTTTATTTGCTAAACCCGAATAGACATTTCCGCAGGCCATGGCTGCGAAAGTCGTTGCTGCTAAAAGAAGAAGAGAAATCCGTTTCATCATTTTTTATCCTAAAATCGAATGGCAAATTTCAAAACAAATCGGCGATCTTCCTGTGGAGATCCATCGGGTCCAACATCTTCGCCGTAGCTCGCCAACTGAAGTTGAGTGTGCTCGCTGGCAACTTCGAGCCCCGCCGTCCAATAATGTTGATTCATTCCCGCACGCAGAAACAAACAATCACCATAGTTGAATTCGTAACCCACGTGAGCGTAGCGCATTTTGTCTTTCGCTTCCGAAGCCTCTTTCACTTTGTCATATTCTAAAGTGAATGAAGAGCGCGTGGAATTTCCGTGAATGGGAAAAACCGCCAAAGCCACATCCACATCTTGAGTCACAGATTGCGGAACTGTTGTGGTGTTCATTCTCAAACCTTTAGCTGCCGAAAAACTGGTGCCACCGATGTCATGCACCACCGCTGATAAAGTCGGAAGCCAAACCCAAGGTGCTGTCATGACAATTCCCGCGTCGCCGCCAACACCAAGGCCTTCACTGCCATTGCTTTTAATATCCATCGGCTGAGTGGGATCGAGAGCTCTATTGATTTCAATTCGCGAAATCATTTTGGCGGCTCCGCCAATTTTGATCCGACCATCGAAGAATTTCAGATTGAATCCTAGATAAACACCCAAATCATCTTGATAGAATGTCTGCAGCTGAGTCCCCGCCGTATTCATTTGCGCATCTAAAGTTTTTCTTTGAATAATTCCAATTCCAAAATTTTTCGCCACCAAGGACGGAAACAATTGCTCACGCGCGTGATAATATTTATCACGACTGACATTGAGAGATTGCGAGACCTGACCTAAGTTCCATGGGTCACTGAACTGTTGAGCTTTGTAAATCGCATTGAGATTGGAACTTCCATCCACTTCGGGATCGAGAATCGTGCCATAAACATCGCGCAATTTTCCAAGAGCCGCCGGATTCGCCAGCAGCGCCGTCTCGTCATTGACAACGGCGATCTGTGCTCCGCCCATGCCCAAAGCCCGCGCTCCGATATAGTCCTCGCGGACTTCGGTATTTTGCGCATATCCTTTTTGAGGAGTTAAAAGAAAACCTCCGATTAGCGCCGTTAAGAATAAAAAAGAGAACATCCTGTTCATAAACTTTTTATCGGATTGAGACGTTCTCAGCTTGAGACATCTTCATAGAAACTAGACGTTCGTCAGTCCAGCTGTGGAGAAGACTATAAAATTTAGATTTAGACTTCTGTTTTCCTCGGGAAATTTCGATAAAATAGAAGTATGAAATCATTCTCATTGGCCGTCGCCATCACCACTGCTTGTTTTCTCTTAACCAGTTGTGGTCCCACCGACGCCGATAAAATTTCGGACGCACAGACTTGTTTAAATACAGCCACTCCAGCCAATGCCGACCTTTGTGTGGCGATGGTTGCCGGAATCACCAGTCAAAGTGCGGCGCTGATTCGTTGCTCTGGAGCTTTTATCAAACAAGGATATGGAGACCCTAGCAAAGTGGCCGGTGCTTTATCTCAAATTGATGGCAGCAGTGGTGCCACACAAAGTATTGCGATGATGACAAAATTATCTTTCCAATACGAAAGCACCATGGCGGCAAACGTGACCGATGCCCAAACCGCACAGAGCGATTGCAATATCTCTGAATCTCCAGGACTTATTTTTTTAGTCGGAGTTGCGGCAACCGCGACACAAGCGGCTCAGTTGGCAGGCTCTTCTCCTGGCTCTGTTAACTCGGCTGATGTCACAACTGGACTTGGGACTATTGCCAGCGGTGGAAATCCTGCTGCCGCTGCCGTTGTTGGAAATGCGGCACTCTCGATTTATGGAACCAGTTGTTTGAATGGAAATACCACGGCTGGAAGTTTTTGCACTCAATTTCAGTCTGTGATTGCCAATGCGCCAGGCACTGATCCAACCAGTGTCGGTCAATTTCTCGCTCAATGTTATACGGCTCCAGCCACAGCGGGCTGTCAGGGATTTTAATTTCTTCTAGATATCGAGATTCAATCGAACCATGTAAATGCGATTTTCTTGAGGATGATCGTAAGATCCAACATCTTCACCATAAGTGACAGCATCTAAATTAAAAATACCGAGCAACGCTGAAACTCCGGCGGTGAAATATCCTTGATTGAGTCCGGCTCGGTAATGCCCTTTCCACCAGCTCGACACAGACCAATCAAACTCGAGGCCCAAGTGCAGCGCTTTTCGCCAATTTTCATTCGGGTGACCGATGTCGCGAATATCTACCTCACCCCGTCCGCTAAAAATCCAGAAGTCGGGATAATCAAATCGCGTTCCGACATCAAGCACTCGGTGCAAAGGCTCTGGCTGTTGCAGATTTGTTTTATTGAGAAGATGAAAACTATTTTTAAATCCGTAGTCGCCGACATTGCGCACGACAGCCGCAAAAGTTGGTTTGGCATAGCGAAAAAAAGATTCCCATCCTTCGGGATTGATCACGGGCGTGTACATCACACCAACATCACCATCAATTGTATAGCCGTCACTGAGATCCGTTTTTTGCAAGTAATGCGAATTCACAGCCATGTCCAGCGCGTTCACTTCTTTATTGGCATAGGCCCGATCAATGAATTTCCCCGTCACGCCCCAAGAAAATCTTCCGGGCAGCAAACCGTGAATGTCATTTCCATAACCAAGAGCAAAAGTCGTATCACCGTAAGCTCGCACATTGAGTGCAGGTGCTGCTTGATTGATGATTTTGTATTCGACGGTGACATCCGCGGGAATAATTCCAACACTCCAATGTGGCTTAGCCCAAATTCCTTCCAGCAAACCGGCTTTGATTTTAAAACTTTCGCCGTAATACTTTTGCAACAAATTGGCATAAGCCGTGTATTGATCTGACTGATTGGCAAATTGCTGCTTACTGATATTGTTCACATCTTTATAAAAATTGGCGGCATCGGCAGAGGCTCCCAGATCTATTGAAAGGTTGATCTGGTTCGAATCTCTTCTGGCTAAAGCCGCCGGATTATAAAAAAGAGCGCTGTAATCGCTGGCTGTGGCGATAAAGGCATCGCCCATGCCGAGTGCTCTTGGTGATTCATACTGATGGTGAATGCTCGTAAAAACGCCAGCATCCGCAAAAGCACTGAAAGAAAGGCCACTCATGGAAAGAAAAATGAAAAACCCAAGGAAGATCGTTTTGGACATAAGAAAAATTCTATTCTTATTTCCACAATTTGGGATATCATTTCTCCATGCACCATCGATTGATTTTCTTTTTTTTGACCTTGGTCCTGACAATATCTGCCTGGGCCGCGCCAGACACGCAGTTTGAACCTAATTTGGTTGACGCCAATCCAGCATCTCGCAAAGAAAATTCAAAATCAAAACCTTCTGTCGAAACTGAAACTGTTACCCCGACTGATGTCGGCCAGCCAAAAACTCGCGCGACATACGAACTTTCTGAACCTGCTCGGCAAGTTTGGACACAAGCAACCAATGTTGTGCTTGGCTACACCGATGGCATTTTTGACAAAAACAATCAGCAATTTGATTCCAGTTTTACTTTTGGCGTTCAGCGCACGCTTTATAGTGATCATGACACTGCCAATGAATTTGGTGTGCAAATCAATCGCATGAGTTTGATCGGCGTTGATTGGGGTTATAAATGGCTGATCTCAAGCGCTGAAAACTATGAACCCTTTTATAAACTTGGCGTTGCCGCTTATTATGATCCTAATGATCATCTTGCCAACTTCGTTGATTATCAGCGCTATTTGATTCGCGGAAGTGTTGGAGCTGAAAATTTATTTCGCAGCTTCCGTCGCCTGAAAGCCGAAGCGGGCGCGGGTATTGGCCCTGTGGGCGTCAGTGTTTTTGCAAATTTGATTTATGCTTTTCCGGATTGAATTTTAACTAAGACTTGTCGCACTGATTTTTCTAGATCCTCAATGCTGCCTTCATTTTTAATCACATAGTGTGCGCGCTCTTCTTTGTGTGCCATCGGCAATTGAGTGCGCAATCGATCTTGAATATCTTGATCACTCAACTGATCGCGTTCTTTCAAGCGACGGATCTGTTCTTTTTCTGGAATGGTGACCACAATGATCGCATCAAAATCTTTGATCATGTTTTTCTCAAACAACAACGGCACATCGTAGACGGCGACCGAGTGACCTTGATCTTGCAATTGCTTTTTAAGTCTTGCCGTTTGAAGTTTAATCTCGGGATGAAGAATTTTTTCAAGCTCCGTCAGTTTTCCAGGGCTACCGAAAACGATGCGGCCTAATTTTTTTCGATCTAGATTGCCCTGAGCATCCGTCAGATCTCTCCCGAAATGAGACAACACAGACTCAAGTCCAGTCGAGCCTTTCTTCACAACTTCTTTCGCAATTTGATCAGCATCGACCACGGGAATGCCGCGTTCTCGAAACAAACGCGCCACCGTGCTTTTTCCGGTTGCGATACCGCCCGTTAGTCCGACCCATTTCATTTGTTGCTTCATAAAGTTAAGCCTCTTCAATATTTTACCGATAGTTTCAAGGAAGGGAAGTAACAATTTTTGTGGCAAAAGTGGTAGAAAGTTTCGGTAAATATGTGCTTCTCGAAAAGATTGCCTCTGGCGGTATGGCCGAGGTGTATCTGGCGAAGTCCACAGGTGCCAGCGGCGTTTCTAAATTTTTGGCTGTGAAACGCATTCTTCCGCAGTTTTCTGATAATCCTGAATTCATTGAAATGTTTAAAGAAGAAGCCAAAATTGCGGTGAATCTCAATCATGGCAACGTGGTTTCCATTTTTGACTTCGGGGTTGAGAAAAAACAATTCTTCTTGGTGATGGAGTACGTCGAAGGGCAAAACCTTCGCCAAGTGCTCAATCATTTGAAACGTGACTCGAAAAATTTTACCATCGATCAAATCGTTTACATTATCAAAGAAGTTTCTGCAGGTCTGGATCATGCTCATCGTTGTCTTGATGGCACGACTGGAAAACCGCTCAACATCACTCACCGTGATATGAGTCCGCAAAACGTGATGCTGAGCTTTGAAGGTGAAGTGAAAATCGTCGACTTCGGAATCGCCAAAGCCGAAAGCCAAGTCGAGACGACACGCGCCGGAACCATCAAAGGAAAATTTGGTTACATGAGTCCCGAGCAAGCCGATGGCCAAACCGTCGATTTGCGCACCGATATTTTTTCTTTAGGAATTATACTTTGGGAATTACTGACCAACGATCGTCTTTTCCAATCCAATAGCGATGCTGGAACTCTTCGTAAAATTCGCGAATGTCAGATTCCACCGCTGCGCAAATTAAATCCGTCAGTGCCGCTGGAGCTAGAGCGCATTAGCAACAAAGCTCTCGCCAAAGACAAAGGTCTTCGTTATCAAACGGCGGCGGCCTTTCATCGCGACCTCAATCGCTTTTTGAATACGCAATATCCTGAATTTTCTCCTCATGATTTTTCGGTGTACATGAAATCGGCGTTCTCGCAGATGTTTATCGAGAACCGTAAAAAACTCATTGAATTCGCAAAAATTCAAAACACTTCGGATGATGGCACTTCGATGACTTCGACGGCAACTTTGACCGAAACCACGCAAGATCTCGGCGAGCAACAAAGCAAAGATCATGACGGCGTCAGCGGACTTGAGATGGATGCTCCGAACTCGAGCATGGATCTCAGCGAGTTGAAATCAAAAGGAAAATCCAAAGTTCTCAAACCACCAAGACCTGCTGAATCAAGCTGGAACAAACGCCCTGTGACTCGGCCAGGAACTCAAACTGGCGTTCGAGCGCAAAAAAAATCAAGCGGCCTGCCTTGGGTTTCATTGATCTTACTGACTCTTGTCGGTGGCTCCGTTTTCTTTTTCTGGAAACAAAATATAAAAACTTTTTTCCCAGCACGAGTGGCCGCGACAGAACCTGCTCAACCAGCACCAGTTCCTCAAGTGGAAACTCCACCTGTTAACAGCGGCAAAACTGAAAGTGCGTCAAAGCAACCGATCGCCGTTATTTTTGACAGTGAACCGCACGGAGCTCACATTTATTTAAATGGTCAAGACACCGGTATGATCACTCCGGCTCGTCAAACAGTGGATGCCTATGAAGACTTCACGATTTCATTCCGTTTGGATGGATATCAGTATTATGAAAAACGCGAGCGTGCGACTCAGCAAGGCTATCAAATCAAGGCCTCACTTTTGCCTTTGCCAAAAATGGGTTATATCAATTTGGAAGTCGTCAATGGTGGACTCAATCCTGTTGTCTTCATTAACGGACAACGCGTAAACGATAATTTGCCTCTGCGCAATTATGCAATTCCCGCTGGACAGGCCGTACGCATTCAGGCGCATAATCCATTCACGGGATTGACGGCAGAACAGGTTGTGACCGTTGGCTATAATCAACGTCGACAAATCAATCTGATTTTAAGTCAGCAGCGACAGCCCAGTAATCAACGTCGTAGGTAATACATCATGAGCTTTGAAAGTTTCAAAACCATCAGCCACGTCGTGGCCTCAATGCCTGAGCGAAAATCGACTCACCCTGCGGTTCGCTGCAAAGAAAAAAATACTTGGCAAGAATACAGCTGGCTTGAGTATTACGATAAGATTGAAACCGTGGCCTGCGCTCTACTAGGCCTTGGTGTGCAGCCTGGCGATCGCGTGGCGATCATGTCAAACACACGCTTTGAATGGTCACAGTGTGATTTTGCGATCATGGGAATTGGCGCCATCACCGTTCCTATTTATCAAACGCTCACGGCAGATGAACTTGAGTATATTCTTAATAACTCAAAAGCTCGGTTTTTGTTTATTGAAAATCGCTCGACCTTAAAAACTTATCTGCAAGTCAAAGATCAATGCCCCTCTGTTGAAAAAGTGATTTGCTTTGATCCTTTGCGCGGAAGCGATGAAGACTATCTCACTTGGAATGATTTTCTCGCTCTGGGACAACAAGAGAAATCCGCCTTCAAAAAAGTTTTCGAAGAGCGTTGTCAGCAAACAACTCTCGAGCAAACAGCCACGATCCTTTACACCTCAGGCACCACCGGCACTCCGAAAGGTGTCGTGCTGACTCACGAGCAAATCATCAGCGAAGTCTCCGAAGCCTTTCCGCATGTCGGCGTCGTTGATGGCGACAATATGCTGACCTTTCTCCCCTACGCTCATATTTTAGGTCGCATTGAACAATGGGGTCATGTTTATTTTGCTTTGACTCTGACTTATGCCGAAAGCATCGACAAGGTCAGATCCAATCTCATTGAAATTCGTCCGACCATCATGGTCGCAGTGCCTCGGATTTTTGAAAAAGTTTACGCGGCAATTTATTCTCAAATTGGACCCAACCCGATCACGAAAAGCCTTTTTAATTGGGCCGTTGAGATTGGTAAAAAAGCTGGCGAATACAAGCTGCAAAAAAAATCCATTCCGATCGAGCTCTTTTTGCAATATCAAATTGCGGACAAGTTGGTGCTGCATAAAATTCGCGATGCTTTTGGCGGACGCTTGAAATTTGCCATCAGCGGTGGCGCGCCCATGGCTCGTGACATCGCGCTCTTTTTTCATGCCTGTGGAGTTCTGGTGCTTGAAGGTTACGGCCTGACTGAAACCACGGCTGCGATCTGCGTGAACACTCCTTACAATTATCGTTTTGGTTCAGTGGGAACTCCGATTGGCGATGTGCAATTAAAAATTGCTGAAGACGGCGAAATTTTAGTCAAATCAAAAAAAGTCATGAAAGAGTATTATCTCAATCCCGAAGCCACACAGGAGGCCTTCACGGATGGCTGGTATCACACCGGTGACATCGGTGAGATTATGACTTCCGGCGATCTTAAAATCACAGATCGCAAAAAAGATCTGATCAAGACTGCTGGTGGAAAATATGTGGCTCCTCAGCGACTTGAAAATTTGCTGAAAATGAATTCGTTCATTGCCAATGTTTTGATTCATGGCGATCAGAAAAAATATATTGTCGCCTTGATCACTTTGGATCCGGCCTCTGTTTTAAATTTTGCGAAAGAACGCAATATTTCCTACAAGGACTATGAATCACTCACGCAAAATCCGGCAGTCCTTGAAATGGTCCGCAAGGGCGTTGCCGAAACAAATTCACACTTGGCAAGCTTTGAAACGATCAAACGCTTTTCAGTTTTGACCAGAGACTTTACCGTCGAGAGTGGTGAATTGACGCCTTCTTTGAAAGTGAAGCGCAAAGTGCTGGATCAGAAATTTGCGGCGCAGATTGAGGCTCTCTACTCGTAAGTTTTGGGTTGGTGGTGGCGCGAAGTTACCATCCTTGGCGGCTTCTCCTGGCTTCCTGCCAGGAGAGCTGGGGCTTTTGGTTCTTAGAAGAAAAATAATCCTGCTATTGTTGCTCGGTTGGCTGTGAATGAGGTCGTGTCTACGTTTTTGTATTGGTAGCCAATGTACTCGGCGCGAACTTCCAGTGATGGATTGAAGCGATAGTGAATTCCACCAGCGACGGCTTGAACGGCTTTCCAACTTTGTTGGCTGGGATCATTGCTGGTTTGTTCATAGCGAGCGCCCACGGAAAGTGGTTCGGTGATTTGGTAGCTGGCTAAAGCCAAAAATCCGGTTCCTGCTTTTTCAACGTCGGTGCTGTTGAGCGAAGTCAATGTGTTTTTGCTGTCATCACTGAGGTTCGCGTATTCAAAATCAATTGAAAAAGATTTCCAAGTCGCTCCTGCCGTCACATCCAATAAATTTCTTTTTCCGCCATTTTCTAAATCCGCTTTGTTCACAGGTCTTGTCATGCCCCCAACTTGTCCGCGAACATTGTCGTTGGAATAACCAACAGCACCACCATATTCATAGTTGGTATCGCCTTGATTCCCCGTCGAAGTTCCCAAAGATCCTTTGTTATTCGGATCTGCGGCAAATCCTTTGAAGTAAGCTCCCGACTTTGTGTATTCAAACATCGCTCCAGCATGAGTCACTGGCAAAATGCTGTCGTAGACAAGACCTGTCTTCTCAAAATAACGATCTTTTGAATCGTTCACTTCAACTCCAAAAATGGTATCGAATTGTCCAATCACCACATCGGCGTGGTCATTGGTTTTGTATTTGGCATACAATTGAAATT